>ENA-ORXR01002218-ORXR01002218.1-marine-metagenome-genome-assembly--contig:-NODE-2218-length-18841-cov-12.346355_pt1 | contig 18841 bp, 25 predicted proteins | sample MGYA00237866_ERZ511479 | MGnify/ENA metagenome assembly ERZ511479 | reverse complement strand
GGAGGATGAGGGGTTGGTCGATGGTAGGCTAGGGGGTGGTCGCAAGCTCCCGTGCAGCATGTAACACCACAGAAGCTGTCGCGCGGCCAATGTTGTCCGGGGGTGCCTATGTGGTGGCGCACTGGGTCATAAAGGAAACGGAACACGCTCCTTTCACATGATTCCTCGTGAAAGCTACACTGTGAAAGCAATCTGACCAATCAGACACCAGAAAGACTCGTCGTGAAGCGCAACAGAGGAGCGAGGGACGCTCCCTCGAGACTACCACATGACTGCAAGGCAGTGGCCCATGCGTGGACCGCAGCCGGATACCTCCAGAAGCATAACCCCATAGACCACGCCAGATACACACGCAGCGGCCCCATGCGACCCATCAAACCACCAGCACAATGAAAAGAGATATGCGATACGGACGAGGACGGGCCGTGAGATGCCCCTTGAATTGCTGCGCTCGGGCGAGAAGGTTGCCACACCCGCGCGTGCGCGTGTTTTGGGGGTCCTTGGGATTCTTCGGCCCGCCAGCAGGGAAGGGGGCATTTGGCGCGCCCCTGGGTGCCCCTTGAATTGCCGCGCTCGGGCCTGGGGGTGGCCACACCCGCGCGTGCGGGTGTTCTGGGGGCCCATTGCCGCCACTGTCCGTGGACTACGTTGTGATTGGTCTGCTCAAATCGTGTTGAAGTTGAGCTTGCCAATCGCAGGTCGGTTACCAGAGTTTTGCCATCAGCCTGATCGGGCTGATTTGGGGCCGTCAGTCGTCGTCCGTGGTCACCTGGTGGTCGACCGCTTTCTGACCTTCCCGGGGATGCGCCCCCGGTCACCCAGTGTTCGTCCCCGTCGCGGTCTGCCCCGGCGGTGCGGCCGTCACCGTCGCGGCGACAGACAAGCGCTGCCCCCCCCCCCCCCCTTTTTCCCACTGTCGGAGTACCTCTCTTACCTCGCCGCTGTCGGTGCCGTTCGTTTTTTTTTGGTTCTTTGTACACCGGCGGGCGGCCTCCAACCACTGCCGCCCCTGCCCCTCCCCCTTTTCCCACCGGCGGCGTACTTTTTTTACCTCGCCGCTGTCGGTGCCCGTCGTTTTCATTTGGTTCTTTTTGCATCTACGGGCGGCCGCCCTTCTCGGCCGCGGCGGCTTCAGTAGTCGCTGCCGTGGCCGCTGGCAATGTCCTCGCGGCTTGACGGTGCCTCCGAGCGCTACTACAGACCGCCCCGGTGCCCTTCCTCTCTTCGGTGAGATCATGGCTCCACCTGCGCGTAGTGGTCAACGGTTGGCCCGGTTCGTGCGATCGTGCTATGATGGTGGCGCGGGTGCCGCGCGTCTCTTTCCTTCGGCATTAGACGCCGCGCCATCTACCCAGCCTCTGGGGGTGGTCGTCCGCGGCGATGCCGCTGGTGCTCGTGGTTGGGCTTTGGGACGCGGGTGAAATGACCGGGTGGCGGTCTCGTTGCCTCCCTCGGGGTTTGGCGACGGTGCACTTGCTGTGCCACGGCTCGACGTACGTGCCGGTCTCCGTGGTGGAGGAGCGACCCCGAGGCGGCCCCCCGCGGGTGCTGGAAGGAGGAATACTCCTCCTGTTGACCTGTATGATGATGATGATGGTGGTGCCGACGATGCACGCGGGCTTCCCGCGCCGAAGCCAAGGCGCGTCCTCGCCTCGGAGCGAGCGGGCTCACTCGACGAGCAGATGCAAGCCGCGCTCATCCCGCGCCTTCGCGGCGCCGTTGGGCTACCTTTATCCTCCGCCTTCGGCACGGATTCCGCGCGCGTCACCGCTACCATTATTGGTGACTCGGCGTCTCGGTCTCGTGCGGTCGTGCTGCGGTACGGTTCCCAGCAGGATGCATTTGCTATACTCTGGGTCTCGGCCCGAGGTCGCCTCCTTTGCTCCTGCTTTGGTGGCACGCAAGATGCCATGCTGCTCTCCACGTCGAGTCGCACCACGGACTGCATGCAAACCAAGATCTTCATCAAATCGATGGAAGCCGGTGATGTATCGACCGCGGCACTGCGGGCGCGCATGGCGCTGCGCGCCGATGCGGCTGACTTTGCCCTACCGCGCGTCTTCGGCTCCACGCTGGTGATGTACGTCCTGTGGCGCAAGGTCTTCTCCGCCGTCATGTTCACTAGCACGAAGGCCACATGCATTGCTCCTGGGTGTCGTCCTTTGCGCGACTGTGCGGTCACGTGCGGGTTGCGCTCCAGGCTCTAGAAGGCCTGGAACCGGAGGAGGGTGGTGCGGGCATGAAGATTGACGGGCCGGGGACAGCCAAGGTCAAGCGGGACCAATTGGTGCGCCCGCGGTTTGCTACAAGCGATGAGGAGGACGTTGGTATTGAGAAGTTGGCATCGGACACGCGGCGTGCTTCAGAGGACTCGCCCGAGGCCGGGCTGAGCCGTCGGCGCTCCCGTAACCTGCTCGCGTGCGCCGGGGATATGGCCGACGGCGAGGCATGGAACCGCACCGCTGATTGGAAGGCATTATTCCAGAGTGGGCTGCGAAACCAAGAGAGCCACGCGGAGGAGGACTTGAAGAGTATGGATGCCGTGTACGCATCCTGTCTCCGACGGGGCTTGGTCAAGGATACGGCGACGGGGCTGGTGGAAGCGCTCTGCGGCAGCTTCGGACAAAGACGTGGCGATCATCCAGTGACGTTTGAGCCGGCGGTGGTCAATACGCACCACCCGACGGCGCCTCCATTGCGCGTAAGTTGGTCGACGGCGGTTCTTGGCTGGTGTCGTATTGGTGATGCTCTTGTTCTCCTCGGATGTCTTGGTTTGCACACTGCCTGAGCTTTCACTGACTTGCTCATCTCTACTGAAACTGGTGCAAGTTGTTTCTTCTCCTTTTCGGTCATTGCCAAAGCTACAAGTCGATCGATGGAACTGCCACTGGGAAGCGTGCGGGGCTACTGTGGAGTAAGACGGCGGCGAAGATGGGCGCGTAGACGGCGCAACAGGAATAAGAAGTGGATCGTGTTTACTCGTGGCCTGGTAGACAAGCTGCTATCTTTTGTCGTGTTTGGGCGCAGCACGTACACGGCCGCCACACGGCAACTGGCGGCCGACGTGCAGAGCTTCCGTCTGCGCCGTCGAGACGTCGTCAAGCTTGGCACCGTGGCGGCGCAGTCGTTTACGATCACGCCGGAGACGGCGCGCTGCCCCATATGTGGGCCCAAACCGAAGTTAATCGTCATCGACGCCCAGGCACTGTGGTGTACGGACCTGGACGACACCCACCCATTCCGCCCGGGAGAGGACTGCCCCTCTCTGCCGATCGATGCGTCCAAGCTGTGTATAGTCATGCATGCCCCGTTACAAGCCGCCATTGACAAAGTGCTTGGAGGCGCGAAGGAGCTGACAGAGAACCAAGTACACCTCTTTCGGCTGTGGGGTCAAGAGCGGCCGCGGCGGCGGCTGCCCACCGTCGAGGCCGCTGCCGCCGACGTGTTCTTCCATTTATTCCCTGTCGGTTCCTGCGAACCCCCTGCACCAGCCGGCGAGGCCGAGCCACCGGCCAAGAAGGCGGCCATCGTCTCTGACTCAGCTGCTGCAGCTGCTCGGCCCGACAAGCGGATGGGGTTGCAAGCTGCGCTTCGACAGGAAGAGGAGGGAAACCTGGTGCTCGGTGGGCCCGGAAAGCCGGTCACCGCGCCGGTCGAGTCCTGGCGCGACCGCGTCGGGGCCTGTGCCCCGGCCTTCACAGAGTACCTGCGCGACGACGACCTGTCCTGGCTTAGTGCGGTACCCTTCCTCAAGGCCATGCTGTCCGAGTCCGTCACAGGCATGTTTAAAGGCCACGATGAACGCGCCTTGAAGCTTTCGGCAGACGCGCTCATGCACCAGGGACGGGACGCGTGGCGGGAGGCCAACAAGGCCGTCGACGGGGTCGGCTTCGTCGCCAGCTTCATCGGGTCGTTTGCCGATGAGATTGACGTCAATTCCTCCTTCCGCGTGGCCCTCGGAACGCTACTCAACCGCGCCCTTGAGATTGAGAAGTGGACGGACGATGAGTTTACCAAGGTGGCGTTCTCGGACTATGTCAAGTCGCAGTGTTGGAAGAACGCTGAGTACTGTGCCCAGTGTGCCAAAACTCCGACGCCGGCCGACTTTGCCGCGTGGAGGCGGCTGCAGCCGGAGTAAAACGAGGCGGACAGTGACGACCCGCTCGCCAGCTTCGAGTTCTTTGCCAGCATGCTGCGCGTTAGACCGGAACTGCGGGACTCCGTCGCGGCCATGCGTCGCAGCGGTAAAATGCGGCACGCGGCGGACATGGAGGGGGAGGGCGATCCGTGCAACAAGGCGTTCTCGGTGACGGCTGGCTTGACGCAAGGCGTCTTCAGCGTAGTTTTCCCGGCTGCCGGCTGCCGGCTTCCGGTGCCTCTTCAAGGCCGAGAGCGTTGGCGAGGCGTTGTCCATCGTCCTCGAGCGGTTCTCCCGTTTGCCGAAGGTGATCTTCTACGACGTTGCATGCAAGATTGAAAAGAACGCGCTGCGCCAGGTGCGCACCATCATGCGCTTCCACGGCGTGCGATGAATCCTTGACAGGGCGCCCGCCATCACCCACACGTGCTCACCGGTCGACATGCCCGATCAGAGCTGGGGAAGCACAGCAGGCGTCGCCACTCAAGCCGCCGAGGTCTTTCACTCTGCCTCCGTCGGCAACCGGACCAGCCTCGCGTACATGTCACCGCGCACCTACATGACGCATCGCATGCTCCAGGTCGCCCACACCAACCTCCGAAAGCTCGCACGGCTCAACGCCCAGAACCCTATGGCCGAGATGGACCACATCCGCTTGAACAACTTCTTCCACACGCGAGGGTCCCGCCGCTGTGAGCGGGGAGAGGGGTGCCAATGCCCATCAAACACGTCGGACGCCAAGCTCGCCTCGTTCCTCACCGTCACCTCGTGCTCGTCGGCCAAGGTCGGTGTCGGTCGCCAGCGGGGTGAAGGCGCTACCGACGATGGAGCTGCAATTGCCGATGACCATGCAAGCGCTGGTGTCGGCCCCGTGGACGAGGCGCTTCACCCTGGTCCTGTTGCTACTGGGGCTAGTCCTGTCGGGCCGGACGAGTCGGCGGAGCATCCTCAAGTCGGCGCGGAGGACTCGCGCCACGGAGGGGCGGTGGCGGCGGTTACTTCCGAGGTTGGATCGTCTCGGCTGTCGGATTGCTCCTCTGCGTCCTCCGGCGGCGCCTCTGATGATTTCCGAGCAGCGGGCGCCGTGGACCAGAGCAGCGGTCTGGTCTACGACGGCCATTCCTCGGAGGATGGCGCGGCGTCCATTTCAGTGGCGCCAGCCAAGGGCGCCCGACAGGGGAACCGCCGCTTTTTGGACGAGGCCAGCGTGCTCTTCAGGACGGGACTCGCGGCTGCTCCGCTCTCCGAGTATCAAGTTGTGTTTCTGACCGAGCTGGTGGACGGCCGTGCCGGTGATCATCCTGGGCAACCGATGAAAAAGTCGGGCATCTGCCTCACGGTTGCTGCCTACAACCTCCTCGGCGGGGACCATTGGCTCAACGATGAGATAATGCACTCGTACGGCGGCATTATCAAAGCCAGGGACGACCAGTTGCGTCCGTTCCTCGGCCGAGAGCCGCCGAAAACTATGGTTCCTGAACCGGATGCGTCCAAGAGGCGCCCGCGTCGTACGCGCGTCATCAACACACATTTCTACGACCTGCTCAATCGCCCGAGGTGGGGCTAAGACTTCCAAGGCGTTGCGAGGTGGGGTCGGAAGGCGCTCATCGACTGGAAAGCGGTGGGATTGGTGGTCGTCCCGGTCAACCTGATGCAGTCACACTGGGCGCTGGTGCTTGTTGACCTGGAGGGTCGTCGGTTTCTCTATTGTGATTCATTTTTGAGCGGGAACACCTGCGGTGTAGTGCCCATCGTGAGGAGGTGGGTGCATGACGATATCTTTCACCAGCTGGGCGAGGCAGCGGCCGCCGGGCTTGACCTTGACAACTAGTTGGTGGTAGATGAGCTGGTGCCTCGACAGTTGGACACTTGCAGCTGTGGTCTGTTTTCGCTGGTGTGTGCCAACTCATTCTCCATGCGCTTGCCCTTGTCCTTTTCACGAGAGGATATGCCCGCCATCCGGCAGCGTTTGTCTGTTGATCTGCTGCTTGACCACATCGAGTGGACAGATGAGGAGGCCGTGGTCGCTGCGAGACAATCAACACTGTGCAATATGTATCACATCTCTATCCTGTCCTGTCTACCTGAAAGAGGCACCTGCTGCTCACGCGGTACCGGCTCGTCACGCGGTGACCGCTCGCCGCTGACGCGGCGGCAGTGGCAGAGCTCCTGGCACCCTGAGAGAGGAGCACCTAACCGAAAACTTGCCGAAGAAGTGCGCGGCGCCAGGTCCACAGCGCGGAGATGCCAAAAGCAGGAGGGCCTGTTCCCACCATTCCACGACAGAGCAGCATGAGGCGAGCGTCCACACAGGGGAGCGCGCACAACCAGGTGTGCCCACATCTCCCAGACCAGAGAATAGCCTCCAGCTGCCGCACAAGTACCAGGTGGTGCAGCCCAAAAAACAAAAGCGAGACGCACTGACAAACGGCAGTAATCCTGGCAGACGCCTGCTTCAAGAGGCACAAGCAAAAGCGGTGTCCGGGCGGCGGCCGCAGTGCCACCTGACGCCGCCCCCAATGCAGATGGTATGAAGAGCTCTCGGAGCAAGCGAGCCCCTGCTGGTAAGACGAGCGCCGACGTCGCCTGTATCGACCACACTGGGCTGGATACCAAGCATAGTAGGTCGCATTCGGCGGCAGGTTGGTCGGGTTTCCGCGGGCGAGGTGTGCTTGCGCTGGGTGGTGGCGGTCAGCAACCAAGGCGAAGACCATGGGCTGATCCGGGCGGTCGCAGCCGTTCCCCCACCACAAGAAAGGGGCGGGCCACCTGCTTGACAAACCGGCAGTCGATTGTCGACGTGGCGCCTTCCCCTTCCCCACTACCAGGTGAGACACGTTGGAGACACGTATTCACCGTGAGTGCAGCAGAAGTTGCTTTGGCTTGACCCGCGCAAACAACTTGGACAACAGGACCAACAACCCTAGAGGCTGACGGACAAGTTCCGTGTCCATCCTGCACAGACCCTACAGCATCAGCTCCCAGACAGAAACAGTGGATAAGCAGAACCCGGGAGACCACGTGTCCTTGCCGATAACCGAATGCGTAACGAGGGCATCCAACGATCTACTCTACCTGTACACCAGTCCTCCTTCCAGAAAGGGAAAGAAGGCAGGTGGCAGCTCGCGACCTGGGGAATAACAGCAGCACCGGCATCTAGACCGCAGTCCAGCGACACAGATTATGGGCATGATGATAAAACATGAAATGGGGCTCTGGAAACCAAGCGAACATAGACCGCGGCACACGAGCAGCGCCAGCTGTCAGTGATGACACCTTGCCCGTGCGCCAGACTTGACGTCATCGCCAGCACCTGTGACTCCCCATATTCTTCAAAATGCGCGCAGCGCTGGATTCCATGGTAAAACGACCGAGTGAGACGCTATCTTCGTCAAGCTCCTGGGTCCATAGCCTTAGGCCTGTGCGTGTCCCACTGGCTGACTCTAGAGTGGCATGCATTGGTGCTGAGACCAGAGCGCATGTATAGTCTCAGACGCTTGACTGGTGACCTGTATCGGAACAAACGCCAGATGATACTAGATGCCGACGGACGTTCGAGCACGGTGGGCAGTATGCTACGATTATTAGGCACTTTAGGTGGACATCCTGCTTTGGGATGTCTGTGCGAGCGCGAGAGTCTCTTTGTTTCCTCTATGTGTGCTTGTCACCGGACGTTCGCATGTCATCATCTATCTGGTCAGATGCTCCGAGCTCAATGGAGATGCGGCTCTCATTTGACCAAATCGTGTTGCTTGTGGCGCTGAGTTAGACTCTCTTTGCTTCGGCCGGCGCCCGGAGGCCTTGACGAGGGGCACCTCGGATGTTCCCAGAGCTTCCCAGCTGTGATCTGGCGCCCCACTGTTACAACCATGCGCTGTACATCACTGGCAATGGAATGGGGAGTTCTTGGTAGTCTCGTGCTGGGACCTCGTGTCAAGCACGTGTCATGATCTATGGATCAATTTCACTTTTAGAGTAGTCCCCGTGCTGTTGATTTGTACCCCGGTCATCATGGGGGGCGTTCGATGTGGCGGACGCTTCCCGATGCGCTTCACACCCCCCCCCCCAGACGCGCCTGCTGCCTGCGGAATGCCCGCTTTTTTCCCGCCCACGTCACGCGCGCTGTTTAGCGCCATCTCGCACCCGCCGTCTGGATCAACTTCCCCACCTCCCGGCAGGGATGGGCTGGTTCCCCCCCCTTGGACCGCGGTAGGATGGGGGCCTCGGTGGAAGGGTGCCTGGAGGCGCCTTTGACCCTGTGCCCGGCGCGCACAAGTCCTCCTGCTTGTGGTATGAGCGGGCGTCTGGAGGCGGGCTGCACTCGCTGCTTGGTGCCCGCCTGATCGGGTGGCCATCCCCGCGGAGTTGGTGCCATCGCCCCTGCGTACCTCCCCCGCCGCCCCTCCCCCCCCCCCTCTCTGCTCCGCCGCCGGCCCGCCCTCCTTCTATCCGACATTCCCGCGTGCCCTCTTCGCGGCTCCCATTTCAGCTGGCGGGTCGGGCCTCTAGTGGTGTGCGGAGTGTTCTTGAGAGAGCTGTCGCCGCCCTCCGACGGAGGTCCACGCGTGCGTGCCGAGCTTTCCCAACGCCCTCCCCGCAAGCATCATCCCTCCTGTTCTCCCCCTTTTCCCACGCGGGCTCGAGGTGCCGACTGTTGCTTGTGCGGTCGACGTGTTGGGCTGCCGAAATGGCGGCACGGCCCGGTCTCTGCCTGCGGTACGTCGGCATTGCTTCGCGTGCCCATTGCGTCTTCCACGACGTGTCTGACGGTGATGTGCCCGACACTGTGGGCGATTAATTGCTCATCCTTCCGTCCCACTCCGTGCTCGTTGTCGGGGATTTCGTGTCAGACGTGGAGGCCATGTGCTGATTGACGATTCTCCTGTCACAGAAAGCTGTGGTCAAATGCTGTGGACCCGCTCCGACGGGCGAGGCCGAGGGCGACGACCACGGCGGCTGGTATGGGTTCGTAAACGCCTGGTCATCCTCAGCCTTGGACGTCGGCAGCGGCGGCCTAAGCTGCGCGCTAGCCATGATGGCCATTCCCGGTGTGGGGCTGACTGTGGTGCGGCGCTTCGCCTCGCTGCAGTTGAAGGAGAAGTGGCTGGTGACCTCTGAGGCCCGTGATTTTCTCTCTGTCCTGTCGACCCCTGGTGGAGCGGCAGCGTCCCCGGTGCCAGCCATCGATCTAAGTTTTGGAGGGTCGTACCGTGGTCTGCCAATGGCTACCGATGCAGCCGCGTGCTCGACGCTGGGGCGTCGTTCGTCTCTTGCGTGTGTTCCTCCGATGGCCGGTTTGGGGGCGCGGCCGGCCTCAGCGCGTTTTGCCCAACTGCTGTGGCATCGTAATGTGCCGATAGGCCGCTCCCCGTCGACTGATCGCGTTTCGTGCGCAGATCCACCCGGCGCCGTGGTCGCCGATGATGGAGCGCCAAAAATGACGCCTGTTCTTCCTTTTTGCGGGCCAGTGGACGGCCTCGTAGATTGAGGCGTTCATGTAAAGGTCAAGCCCACCGACGAGGAGGGCCGCTGGGCTACGCCAAGGTCTGTCGTGTCTCCGGGCGACGCAGGAGCCCCGCGTGTCGCGGAGAAATGTAAGCTCGACAACACCGGTGGCCCGCCCAATGTGCTCCACCCGCCGTAGTCGTGGGCACACAAATCCAAGTCGATCTTTTCGCGGAAGGCTATCCGCACGATGATGGAGGAGACACGCGTCTACTGCGACCGCCTGTTCGCCGAGCAGGCGTTGGAGAAGCAGACACAGACTCGGCCAAAGAGGAATGCAGCACGGACGGGGATGGGCGGTGAGGGCTCGGACGTTGGCGGCGAGGGCGCGGACGACGACGGTGCTGAGAGCAAGGACGGCGATGCTGGGGTATTGACCAAGGCCACTGACGCCCCAGCGGCAGATGTGAACGAGGCCGCCGCCGCCCTGCCCCGTCCACGAACGGTCGCGGACAACAGGAAGGTGTCGCCGCAGTCGCTTCATCCTCGCCATCTGGTACCCCCAGCGATGGCGCAGAAAAAGCTGGCCGCCATCCTGGAGGCGCTCCGGGATCCTGCCGTTGTGGTCAAGTACCTGGCCGCGTCGCACTGCCACCACTGTGGCAGCTGCCGCGTGCGTGGCACGTGCAAGATCAAGCGGGCGGCGGATACTGAGTGCGGCGCTGGCGTGGCGTCTGCGACGGTGACTTTCTGGAGCTGCCACACGTGCAAGACGCGCGTGATGCCGGACGGGCGCGACCGCGGCGTGGTCTTCCTGTCGACGAAGATGATCTACTCGGAGTTCTGCCTGTTTGAGACCTCGGTGAGCCTGTCGCGCAACGGGTGCTCTCTGTGGTCGTCAGCCCAGCTACGGGACGCCTTTTACGCGTTAAGTGCGCCTCATATCTACCCGCATCTCACGAAGAAGCTGGTGTCCGTATCGAGGCTTCGCAAGGCCGTGATTCTCTACCTGTCCCTTGTCATCAAGGGGGTTCCACTGGCCGTGACGCAGTGTTTCAAGTGCCGCCGGCCCGACGGCAGCCACGCGGTCGTGTGCTTTGACGGCCTCCAGCTCGGCTACCGCGTCAAATACAAGATGCCGTTCAAGAAAACTTCCGCTAAGGTCGGTGCCATCGCGCGAGCTTCCGTGCACGCGCGGGTCATCCAGTATGAGTGAATCTCCAAGGCGCTCGGCCGCCCGTTTTTCACCGACCCGGTCCCGCTGACGGCGGCGCAGAAGCGCAGAATGACGGTGGCGGGAATGCGCGGCCACGTCATGGCTCTGATTGTGCTGGTAGGCCGCATCAACGCAGTCGCAGCCAAGGTCACGTTTGTCGACGGGGTCGCCAACCCCGCCCGCAAAGACGCCGGGCTGGGGTGGTATCCAATCGCGGACGGCGGGGTGAGGCCCGAGCTCGTGCTTTTCTTGCGTGGCTTCTTCCGTCTCGGACGGGCGGCGCGTTCCCTGGCTCTCACTATCCAAGAGGCGTCTGGGGACCTTTTGAGGAGCGTACCGCAGCGACTGAAAGAACTGGTCGCCGAGGTCGTGGCCGACATCTCCGAGGCCGGCCACCTGAGCGATGTAGCGGGCGCCCGCAATGCTACCATTAAGGGGGAAGACGAGACCCTCGGCGAACAGTGGGCCAGCGACGGGGAGCCTGGGGCCGACGTGGGCTTGGACATGGAGGACATGCCTGATGAGGTCAAGGTGGTGCCGTACGAGCCGCCCACGATGGAGTGGGACGAGTTTGCTCCTTTGCGGCTGTATGCAGCGCAGCTGAGCGAGCCGGCGCCCGTCGACACGGTAGGGGCGGGTGGGGTCTACAGGGCACCCAATTGCATCCTGCCGCCGCTTCCGATGTGCCAGTCGACGGCGTCCTCCAAAGTTTCGGTGCTCTCCTTCGTGCGCGCCGTCACTGTCGACCCGGTCACCATTTGGGTGCCGCACAAGAAGTGGAAGGAAATCAACGCGCTCATCAAGATGCTGGACGACAAGCTTTTCTCCACCGTCACGCTCGCGGCGGAGCTCAACCGGCCAAAACCGGTGGAGCAACGGCTGCTGCGCGGCTCTGTGGCGTGCCTCGGGCCCGCAATCGCCTTCCTCGGACACCTCCGCGTCCTACTTGCGTCGTTGCTTCGCTGCTTGCAGGCGACGATGGTCGATTACGAGGCGTTCGTGGGGGACACGTTCGCAAGTAACAAGGTGTACGAGAAGACCAGCTCCGTCCACGGCGACGGCGACGGCGGCCACGGCGGCACCTGCAGCAGGAGCAGCAGCGCGACCAGCACCAGCAGCAGCAGCGGCGCCAGCGACGAGGAGTCAGGTGCGGACCGGGAGGAAGAGGACAACACTTCGCGGGAGGCAATGGCCAACGCGCATCCGAGCCGCATCTTCACGGCCGCCCAGTACGCGAAGACGTGGCTGCGGCGGGTGGCCACCGCGTGCGGCTTCAAGGCCATCTACACCGACGAGGGCGACCAGGATGACAACATTCTCAAGACGGGCATCTGGGCGCCGGGCCTCCCCATCCTCAGGGCGCTGCCAGACTTTCTTGGCGCTGCCGCGGCGGACACCGGCCTCGTCGACTGCAACAACGACATGGGGAAGGAGAAGGTCTACACGGGAGGGTCCTTTGGTGCGTTTTGTACGTGTAAGCACCCCAAGTGCATCGGCGTCAAGATCCTCGACGGCTCGGCGGGTCAGCGCATGCCGCTCGAGCTCATCATCCAGCGCTTTGCCACGCTGCCGGCAGTCATTATGTATGAAAATTCGTGCGCGACCCTGAAGACGGCGCTCGTCCGCCTCCCGTACATGGCCAAGGTCGTCCAGATGAACTTGGACCGCTTCCAATGGCACAAGTCCCACACGGACTGCTAGACGGCGATGTGCCCGGACGCGTAAAAGTCGATGGACGGCGCCAACAAGTCCTCCTATGAGGAGCGTAATGCTCTTTCTCGGCGGCAGCAGCACCACTTGCGGTTGATGAAACAAGACCAGTTCATATACTTCACCGTGTACAAGCAGGTGCTCTTCAACGCCATGGCCCTCTACCGTGACGACTGTAAGGCCACAACGACAATCAAGTGGCCAGAGTGGTACCGGCGCATGCACGTAGATGTTGATAAATAAAGGGCTTTGCTTGCTTTCTTTCATGTACTGTTGTCAATACCGCTCGCCACGTTTCGCAGTACATCCCCGTCTCCATGCGGCGGCAGCGCCGCACCGCCGGCACCACCCCTGCGCCCATCACTCCCACCGGCCACAACTCACGCGACCGATGGCCATGCAGCCCCTCCCCCCAGCCCTAATCTACCCCTTGATGGCACCGACACGACCAGTACCCACACGTAGCTGAAGCCCCACCAACGCGACACATGTCCGCCAGGATCCAGCCAGGGACGTTCCAGCTTGGCCACCGCCTTCCATGCGGAGGGACAGCGCGGGTGAGGCGATCTGAGTGGGGGAAAGCGTGTGACAGACATGAGTCGGCATGGCAAAGGCAACCGATAAGGCTATCACTATTGGCCGGGGGGGACGGGCGTGGCGGGGCTGCCAATGGAAGCGGTATCAGCGACGGCCGCGTCCCGCCAGCGGGCTTTCAGAGAAACAGAGATTACACGGCCCCGATACCTTGCATCCCATTCACAGTACGGTGCATTGTCTTTCCTTTCACCATTGCTGTCGGAGTCCCCGCTGCCAGTTTCTTCAGTATTCTGTCTCTGCTGAAAGGATGGTATGTGTAAGATCTGGTACTCAGCGCGCTCATGTAGTCTGGGCAAGAAAGTGCAAGAGAGGAGTTTTCCCCATCTTTGAAGACAAGGTGTGTCTGCCAGTGTCTGTCTATCAGCGATAGTCCTTCTATACACTCCGAATTGGTCCCGGCAGGCCGTTCATGTGACACTCCCGCACCAAACCTGGCACAGACTGTTTATTTTCTTCATCGCCAACAAGCGGCTTTGAGCTTGTAGGTGCGCCTCAACATATCCCAAGCAGGCAGAGACGCCCAAGCTCTCTCGCGTTTCTGTCTGAGCCCATGCTTTCTGTCTGAGGAGAGTGGCCACCAACTGTCGAAGTTCTGGTCTCCGCATGAACGCGACCCACGCAGTTGCACATTGTGTACACTTTTTGATCGGGGGACTCGCGAACAGGGAGACTGGTGGACAACGATGGGTACACACGGGGTGCTGAACGCCGAGTAGGCAGCCCATGTTCGGTTGGAACGGACTACGATGGCTAAAGGAAAGAGGCTTTTTGGCGGGGGCCGTGTCAGTGAGACAGCGAATGCGGGTGCCAGGCAGAAGCGCAGCAAGCAGCTGCGGAGGCGGCCGCCACCCCAGACGGGGGTGGGAAGGGCGGACCGCCGACACCTGCGGGCGGCAGCTACACTTAGCCGGGCCGGGGGAGAGCCTGTGGAGGGCCGCCGTACGGGGACGGGGCCAGCCGAAGGCGGTGGGACTGAGTGGGCACCCCGCCAGGCTGACCGCAGGCCGCCAGAGAGCCCCCAGACGAAGAATACAAAGCGCACTGGCTCCCCCCGGGATACCCCCCCAGACATCGATTCTCATCGACGGCGGACGCACGCGTTCGGGGTCATCCAGATCAATGTCATCAACTAATGAAGGAAGCAAAGATGCTTTCGCTCAAGATTGTCACGTATCTTGATCGACTGCACGATTCCGTATCTCACCGTATTCTGACCCGTAACGATATGAATGACATAATGGGAGGAGTTCGACAGTGCAACGCCCTCCACGGACCTGCCACAGGCCCCATTGACGAAAGACCCACTCTAGATACCGGCCAAATCAGTGTCGTTTCGACTTATTTGGGTTTGTATGAATGAGAAGGCAATCACATTTCGACATCTGTTGCGGTTATTTCGGAGCAGCCCGAGTGTGTTCAAGTTGAATGGGCATGTGGCACGATCTAAGCGAAGCGTTTGGCTATGTATGGCACTTCCGCAAAAAATGGACCCTCTTCGTCGGCGGTGCACGTTTGACCCCTGCCTGGGGGCCCGTCAGGGGTGGCACGTTTCGTCGGGCTTGCGTGTTTGCTTACAAATCAGTGCGATCGCGCGATAAAACGCCAGGACATGCAGGCCAGCTCGCGACTGGGTGGCGACTACCCGCGGCATGCGGCCCGAGGGGTGGTCCAGCGCCTTAGTTGGGTGGACCGATTTTGAATTAGGCCCTAGTGGGACTCATCCCATGGGAAACGTGCGCCACTTCGTGCAGCAGCGACCAGCACTGTGCGGATTGGACCCTAACTCAGATCATTAGGCGGCTTCCAGAGACCCCTTCCGGGTAGGTGGACAGATTTCGTGAAAATTCGGAGCCCTTAAGCGCCGTGCCGCTGCTCATCTGAGGGGAAACGTGCTCCACTTCGTGCTCCGGCCGATGAGGTGCAAACGGTACACGACGTGTGCAAAGCTTAGAAAAGGAGGGCTACATGGGTGCCGGGAGCGCCTCGGCCGTCGCGGCGCCCTTTCGTGATTTTCTGTGCATGGATATGCCTCTATTTGATTGGTCGCTTGCGCGTGCAGAGCCTTGCTGACGTCAGAGGGGCGCAAAGTTTGACCACACGTCCGAGAGTCACGCGACGGGAGTTTGCATCCCCGCAGCATCTGTTCCGTTGCGGCGACGAGCATTTTTGCATGTCGCTAACCACCCGTCTCCACAGGCACTCCCCTGAGGCACTCCTGGGCACACCCCCCTCAATCGCCTTCTGTCGCCCTTTATGATCCTCAGCACCTTCTCCCAGGAGGGCATGAGTGTGTGGCGAAGACCGATACGTACTCGAGGGGGCTCGCCCAGTTCGACTGAAGGGTCAGAGAGCACTGTGTCGCACAAATTTTGACGTGTGACGCGGGCACGGCTGTGCAGAGCGCCGTACGGGGAGCTTTGTGTGTTTATGCGTGTGCGCGGCTCTCGAGGATGACGGGTAAATGCCTTCTTTGCGGGTTTGACTTGGGGCCAGATGACGAAGGAAACAAGCGGACAGGTTCACACTCGCAGCGCACGTGTGCCCTGAAGTCTTACCTGTGCCTTCATCGCCTGCCCCCTACCCACCCATTCCACAAGGCGGACACGTGCTACCTCAAGGACTGCGCTTGCCTCGAGAAGTGCTCCAAGTGCCGTGTGGTGGGGCACCGCGTCGGAACCATGGTACTGTCCCCGGAGCGTTTTGTCATGGACGGCAGGACGGGTAACATCACGCGGCGGCGCGGGGCTGCGCCGCTGTCCAAGTCAGAATTTGCCTGCACTTGGCTGCAGGAGAGCGACGTGGCTGAGTGGGTGCGGGTGCAGCACGCGGCTTGCTGGCAGGAGTGGCGCGAGGCGCAGGAGCTCGCCGCCTCTGCGGGAAGGCTCGCCGCCAACGTGCACGAGGTTGGGTGGGACGTCATCGAGGCGGCGAATGTAATGGAGGTAAATGGTGTCGCCGCCGCGACGAATGGGGTCGAAAACCGTGCTCATTTTGAGTCGATGGTCGCCGCCGCGGACGAGACGGGCCAGACGGCCGTTGGGGCGGCCATGGTGGCAGCAACCGGCGGTGCCGCCGCCAGAGTGCGGGAGGGGGGGGGGGCGCGCTGGGCGCGGAGGCCGCGGCGCGGCTGCGGGGTCGGGGCGATTCGGGCGGGGTGGCCGTGGTGCGGGGGCGGCGTCCGGTGGGAACGGTCGCGGACGCGGGACTGCAGCAGAGGCGCCTACCGCGGCTGTCAGGCAGCGCGGCGCCGCCGCTGCGGCCAACCATGCGCCATTGTCGCCGGTGGGGCGTAACGAGGCGGTGGATGTCGATGAAGCGCCCTCGCGACCGTCCGGTGATTCCTCATGGGACCGCCGCGTGCGTGGTCGCGGCGACGTCTGCGGTGGTCGTGTGGGCCGCGGCAGTCGCCGTGGAGCGTCGTCTTCAACCATGCAGTACGGTCGGGCTCCGGCGGGCGCTGCGGCGGGTGGCTCGGCGGGCAGCAGTGACGGCGGTGGAGGCTCGTCTGTGCTTCCTGGGGGCGGCACAGGCGGTCGTTTTTTGGAGGAGACCGGGTCGCGTTCCGCCGCACAGATGCAGCGGGTGCACGCGGGGCTCATGCACGCCAACGCCATGCGTGCTGCCGATGGCGTGTCGCGGCTGCTTGCTGCAGGCGCCGGGTCAACGGACGGGGTGCGCGTCGTGGCGGCGGCCGCGGCGCGCGCTGGCGTCCGCGACGAGGCCCCGGCTGTTCCTGCCCCCCCTATTGACACTGCGACGCCCTTTCACCGGCGGTGAAAGGCGGGGGAGCGCCGCAAGTATGAAGGGGTGGTGACATTTGAATGCCCCGCGATCAGCGCGCTGTCTCCCGAGGAGCTCGCGCGGAAGGTATTCCGCGGCGCGCTGGGCGTGCAGGCGGCTGTTTTTCCGGCGATGGAGCAAACATTCATCCAAGCAGCGACGGAAAACTTCCTGATCGGCATGAGCATCACATGCGGCGTCGTGTCGCCCGCGGACGTGGCGGAGCACTTGGTCTCTCGGCGGACGATGTTTTCGAACAGCAACCTCCTCTCTCTTATTGGCTGCTGGGTCAAGAAGTATATCGAATCGAACGTCGCGGCATCTCAGGTGCTCGGCGTGTCTCTTGGAGGGGAGGCGACGTGCGACAGCGAGCTTGCGACCGCTTCGGGGGCTTCGGCGCAAAGGCGGGGCTTGGCGAGGAGCCGCCAGGGCGGCTCTGGTGGCGGCGATGAGGAGGACAATGACGATGACGAAGAAGGACCGGGGGGGTCCAATGGGAGTGACGTTGTCTACTCGGGGGAGGAGGAGGGGGGGGGGAACTGAGCGAGAGTGGCGTGCGTGTGAACGTAGAAAACCGGAGGCGCGCCTCAGGCCCGCGGACGGGGTGGGAAAATGTGGTGTATGCATGCTGTTTCGTTGGCACTTGTATTTTACGGTATCCCCTCCTTCACTTTGTTCAGCAGTGCCATGTCATACAACGTGGCGGCCATCGAAGAGTCAACGGAGGTGCCTATGCGCTGCCAAGGGACACGGACCCGAGCGCGCGAGTCGCCAACTCAGCAGCCACGTCCTGCTCCCCCGCCCAGTTGTACCCCCCCCAGCTCGTGTCCGTCTGCGCCTCCGTGGCGCCGACGGAGGAGTCGATGGCGGCGGCGGCGGCGGCGACGGCAGTGGCGAGGTGGGTCTGCCGCCGCGAACGACCGCTGACCCGAGCGTGCGTGTCGCTAACTCAGCAGCCACGTCCTGCTCCCCCGCCCTTTTGTACCTCCTCCCCCTTCGTGTCCGTCTGCGCCTCCGTGGCGCCGTAGGAGGAGTCGATGGCGGCGGCGGCGGCGGCGACGGCAGTGGCGAGGTGCGTTTGCCGCCGCCGCCCGCCCCATCTGCCGCGACGCCGGGCCGGCGAGCACGGCGCCGGCAATGGCGGCTCCGAAACAGGGGGCCCAGCGCCGGCGGACACGACGTCGGCGGCAACGACTCCGGCGGCACACGGTGGGAGCGCCGCTGCTGCCGCTGCCCTCGGCCAGGGGGCGTGGGCGTCCACGATGTAGACGCCGCTGGGAGCTCCGGCCACAACGGTGGTGCCGACCACAGCGGCGCCGCAACGACGGTGGAGAGACCGGGACGGGAAGCACAGGACTCTGTCGCCGCTGGCCACACCGCGACGGGGGGTTGCGCGGCCGCTGATTGGGCGGGCGTGGCCGAGAAGCCAGACGGAGCTGACGGCGTCGAGACCATCGCAGGTCGCGCGGCCGCGCCGCAGCCAGACAGTTGACCAGCGCCGTCGCCACCGTCGGGGAGCGGCGCCACCTGGTCCCTTGCCGGCGCCGCGACGGCCCCCGGTCACCTTGTGAGCGGACGCCGCCGCCCGCCCCACTCCACCCCTGTGGACGCCGCGGACCGGATCCGAAAATCCACCAACGCCACCACCGGCGTGCGAGGCCGCCGAAAAAAAGGGGGGAGTTTGGGGGTGAGGGGGAGCGAGGGGGGGGTGGGAGAGCGGCGCCCAGCTGCCGGCACCGATCGCCGCGGCGCTGCTACGCACGGATCACTTGGAGTCGGAGCCGGGCGCGCCAAACCTGCCGGCGTTGGAGCAGCCGCGCCGGCTCCGACGGCGTCGCCGCTCCACCGGCCGCTGCCGCGGCGGCGCCAGCGGACGCGAGAGCCGCCGCCGCCCGCCGCCGTCGCCCGCGCAGTCCCCGCCGCCATCAACGCGCCGCCCGCCCGCCGGCGCCCGA
>ENA-ORXR01002217-ORXR01002217.1-marine-metagenome-genome-assembly--contig:-NODE-2217-length-18850-cov-10.357588_pt1 | contig 18850 bp, 9 predicted proteins | sample MGYA00237866_ERZ511479 | MGnify/ENA metagenome assembly ERZ511479 | reverse complement strand
GATGTTCTCCAACAAAGTAATCGGACAAATTTCGCCAAATGAACTTATCATAATTAGTTTGACTTACTACTAAGGTATTAAAAGATGTATTTTTTATTTAAAATGTACCTGTCGATTAAAATATTCGTCTAAATAACAAAAAACAAGCTCTCATCTCCACTATATTTCCCTGTCACAAAATAACATAAAACTACATCATACCCATATTGTTTTTTAAGTGTTTTTTGTGAAAATCGGTCTCGTCTAAATTTTAAGAAAAAAAAATAATTCAGACATAATATAAAAGGTAGTCAACCTTTTGTGTAAATATTGCGTCTTAGTACAAAAATTACTCAAATGTGACAGACTGCACACAATCTAATTAAAGGCTAAATTTAACAACTAAAATGGTTTCACTTATACACATTATCAAGAGTATATCCACACAATTTAAACATTATACGACTTTCGTATGCTGTCTTTTTATAGCTATTGCTGCTATTGGACAACCCACAGAAATAGAGTTTAGTGTAGAGCGAGGTTTTTACGACAATCCCTTTACAGTAGAGCTTATAGCTGATGACCCGACAGCTATTATTCGTTATACAACGGACAATACTAAGCCAAGCACATCTTCGGGTACGATATACAATGGTCCAATTAATATTTCTAACACGAGATCTGTTAGAGCTATTGCTTATACAGGTGGCGGTGCTACTCCGGTTGTTACACATAGTTATATTTTTTTAGATGATATTATTACGGCTTCCTACATGGAAACCAATATCACGAATAGTGCAACTTACGGTCCACAAATGCGTGATGCACTATTGGCGATTCCTACGGTTTCGTTGGTATCGTCAGACGTAAATTCCAACAATTCAATTGATACGGAGGTAGAAACCTCTGTAGAGATGTTTTTCCCTGACGGGAGTTCGGCATTCCAAGTACATAGTGGTATTCAGACTTGGGGTGGAAGTCCAACTAACCTGAAGAAGCATTATCGCCTCGAATTCAAAAGTATTTATGGTACATCGAAATTAAAGTATCCGGTATTTGATGATGATGGTTACGATTATCCGATACCAGCAGTCAACGAATTTAATAAACTGCTACTCAGAGGAGGTAGTCAAGATGCTTTGAATTGTGAGTATTGTGATGAGTCGCAAGCTCAGTATATTCGCAATCGCTTTATATGGGATGTGCAGATGTCGATGGGCTATCCTGCACCACACGGGCGTTTTGTGCATGTATATGTCAATGGTGAATACATGGGGCATTATCAACTCTTGGAACGCCCCGACGAGGCATGGTTTGAGTCCTATTATTTTCCTGAAAAAATGAAAGAACAAGTAGAAGTACGTAAAAGCGATAAATATTGGAATCAACCCGTAAACCCTACGTTCTATGACCAAATGGTGTCAGCAGGTTATGATGAAGACTACATTGATAAGCAGCAAGCCGCTGATTATACGATTCTAAATGATTATGGTGGTAACTTTGATTGGGGAGTCTCACATAATAATCTCGGTGGTGCAGATCCCGTACCCGGCAATGGTGGTTACAAATTTGTTGTATGGGATTTTGATATGACACTTGGAAACCCAGGAGTATTTGCAGGTTCTTACGGACCATTGGTCAGTTATAATAGCCTTGGACGAAAAGGACCTATTCCCAGTAGTGTGAATGACGATACCGAATTCAAGGTCATGCAGGGAGATAGGCTGGAATGTCATTGTTATAATGACGGTATACTGACCCCTGCTGTTTTGGATGATATGTATATGGAGCGTGCCAATCAAGTACAATTACCCTTGATAGCTGAGTCGGCACGTTGGGGAAATAAACCATTTGGCTTTGCCAATCATACAGCAAAATCTAACTGGGATGTCAATGACGAGTGGATTAAAGAACGACAAGATGTTAGAAATAACTTTCTACCTCAGCGAACCACTAACCTCCTGAATTACTATCAAAACGCCGGACGTTATCCAAACACGCAAAGTGTTCAATTTAGTCAATTCGGAGGTGAAGTCAACTCCGGTTATCAATTGGTACTTTCCAATCCGAATGGTAATGGAACGATTTATTACACGACCGATGGTAGCGATCCGCGCTTGGAGGGCGGTGGCGTATCCGGCTCTGCACAAGTGTATAACGGACCGATTACCATTACAGGTCCAGTAGAAATTCGTGCGCGTGTGCGTATCAGTTTTTCCAATTGGTCTGCCATGTGTCCGCGCCGATTCTATGTAGCACAAGACCGCTCTCCCCTCGTTATCAATGAGATACATTATCACGCAGATAGTATTTGCCGAAACGTAGATTGGAACGAAACAGAATACCTTGAAATTAAAAACACAGGCAATACCACACTTAATATGACGGATTGTCGATTTTCGTCCGGTATTACTTATACCTTCCCTTGGAATGCTACCATCGGTCCCGGACAGATTATCGTCTTAGCAGAAAACGCCCTGATATTCCAACAAGAATTTGGCTTTACGCCTTATGACCAATACAAGGGCGAATTGAGTAATGACGGAGAGACGCTCAAATTCGTTGATTATAATAATGTCGTTATAGATAGTGTTCAATTTAATGACCAAAACCCTTGGGACGAAATGCCCGACGGCAATGGTCCTTCACTCGAATTACGCGACCCATCCCTCAATAATGCTGATCCCATCAACTGGTTCCGGTCTGACCAAGCCTGTGCTGGTACGCCCGGTCAGGACAATAGCAGACTTTGTGCCACGGCTGCCACACCTATTGTGATTAATGAAATCAATTACAATTCGAATAATGGCGTGACCGACCCCGGAGATTGGGTAGAACTCTACAATCCGAACAATACCGCAGTCGATATTTCCGGCTGGGAGTTTTATGATAATGACAATCAATTTATCATTCCGGCAGCTACAGTCATTCAGCCCGATGAATATTTGGTCTTGGTCGAACTCTCTGCAATGTTTACGACTGTATTTCCACAAGCGGGTAATTATCTTGGTGATTTTGATTTCAATCTAAGTAAAAAAGGTGAACGAGTTAGTTTATTCGATAAAAATAAATGCCTCTCAGACTATGTTGTGTATAACGACAAAGCACCTTGGCCCACCGAGCCAGATGGTGGCGGACCTACATTGTCCCTAATCAATCCATACAACGGAGCTGATAATAACCTCGCTCCTTCATGGGAATCTTCCTCTGCGATTAATTCTGCTTATGGTACGCCCGGACGTATTAACGTCCCTTGTTTGGAAAGTGAGATAGTTCCACCAACTTTGATTTGCCCAAATATACTGGCTACATTTACAGTAGATAATATTTATCCTGATGTAGATTATTCTTGGTTCGTTCAAGGAGCAAGCCCCTCGTCGGGCGCAGGAAGTTCTATTGATGTAACGTGGTCAAATCCCGGTACTTATACTGTCCGACTCATCAACAAGTATTTTGAATGTACAAGCATCAAAACCTTTCAAGTAATTATTGATTGTACCGTTTCGGATACATATATTACACCAGAAGATGTGCCTTTAAATGACACGGTATCCAATGCCACCCCAGGCTCTGTCAACACCCTTATATCAGGCACTTCTAACGGTACAATCACATTTAATCCTGATGGTTCATTCAATTACATTCCTAACCCGAATTTCTTTGGTACGGACAATTTTATCTATGAAACTTGTGATAATACAACCGTCATGGATACTACTGTTTATTCTTCGATAAAAAACTATTCGGGGCAGGTTACTACCGGATCCGATGATGCAGAAGAAAACGCCGGAAATGGTGTAATTCTTTCGGGAAGTGGTGACCTTGATTTGATGGTAGATGGTGGCGAAACCTTTGCAGCAGTCGGTATTCGCATACCAGGCATTGGCATACCTTCGGGAGCAGTCATTACGAATGCTTATCTGCAATTTGTAGCAGATGAAGCACAGTCAGGTACAACTAATCTAACGATTAGTGGCGAAGATACAGGCAATGCCACTACATTGACGAGTACAGCATTCAGCATTACTTCAAAAACACAAACAAGTGCAAATGTGGCTTGGAACCCTCTTCCATGGACGCTTGGAAATACTTATCAAAGCGCGGATATTAGCACAGTCGTTCAGGAATTGATAGACAGAGGCGATTGGTCAAACGGTAATGCGATGACTTTCATTCTTGAAGGAACGGGGACACGTACCGCCGAAAGTTATAATGGAGGAGCGAATGTAGCACCGAAGTTATTTATTAATTACGAAACCGTCGATTCAATCGTAATTACACCGGCAGCAGCGGCAACCTGTGTTCCTTCTCTCGTAGAAATTGAAGTCACCCCCGTCAATGACCAACCCATTGCAACAGATGATAGCAATACCACAGACGAAGACATGCCGATAAGTGGCGATGTACAAACCAACGATAGTGACGTAGAAGACATTACACTCACTTCTACTATCATTACACCTGCTGCTAATGGCAATGCCGTTCTTAATACAAATGGTACATACACTTACACGCCCGATCCTGATTTCAATGGTATGGATACTTTTGAATATCAGGTTTGCGATAGCGGTACGCCCGTAGAATGTGATATAGCATTGGTAACGATTATAGTGAATTCAATCAATGACGCGCCGATTGCAGTGGATGATAATGAAACGCTAATTGAAGATACTGTTTTGAATAGTGATGTATCTACCAATGACAGTGATTTAGAAGGAGCATTAACTTACAATACCACACCCACTGCACCTCCTGTGAATGGTACATTGACACTCAATACGAATGGTACTTATACCTACACCCCAAATCCTGATTTCAACGGTACGGATACTTTTGAATATGAAGTTTGTGATAGCGGTACACCCGTTTTATGCGAAATGGCTACGGTGACAATCACCGTTACGCCTGTAAGCGACGCGCCTATCGCTGTTGATGACAATTTGACTACCGATGAAGAAACCCTCGTTACTCACAATCTTCTCACCAATGATATAGAGCCGGATGGCGAAAATCTCACGCTTAATATTAATTTCATTACACCTCCAGCGAATGGCTCGGCATTTTTGCTCGGTAGTGGATTTTTCTCTTACACACCGAATACAAACTTTAGCGGTATAGACACTGCTGAATATGAAATTTGTGATAGCGGAAACCCTGTCTTATGCGATACCGCGATGATTACTATTACGGTTAATCCGCTTCCTGATGCACCGATAGCAGCGGATGATAATGAAACGACACCAGAGGATACACCTTTGAATGGAGATGTACTGCTCAATGATAGTGACCCCGATGGAGATAACCTGACGGTGACACTACCGGCTTTGGTATCTCCGACTTCCGGTACTTTATTATTGAATTCAAACGGAACATATACTTACACGCCAAATGTGAACTTTAACGGTACGGACACTTTTGAATACGAAGTTTGTGATAGTGCGAATCCCAGCCAATGCGATCAAGCCGTTGTCACGATTACCGTTTCAGACAGTAATGATGTCCCAATAGCAAATGACGACAACCCAATCGTCAATGAAGATGGTGTATTAAGTGACAATGTATTGAACAATGATAGCGAACCCGATGGCGATACAATGACTGTGAATACAATACCTGTCACTACGCCTACGAATGGCGCACTTACGCTCAATTCTGACGGTTCATATACCTATACGCCCGATCCTGATTTCTTCGGTGCGGATACTTTTGAATATGAGGTCTGTGACAATTACGCGCCTCCGGCTTGTGATACGGCTTTGGTAACGATAAATGTCACAGGTATCAACGATGCGCCTATCGCCGTGCCGGATACCATGTATATGTTTGCCAATAGTAATTTGCAAGATAATATCATTCTGAATGATAGTGATATTGAAAATCACAACCTAATGGCGATGACAACTCCTATGGTAGTTCCACTCAACGGAACACTTGTCATTCAGCCCAATGGTAATATCGACTACACGCCGAATGTCAATTTTATAGGTACAGAGCAATTCACCTACGAAGTCTGCGATGACGGAAACCCTACGGCATGTAATACCGCACAGGTAGTTATTATTATAGAACCGGACTGTGTTGATATTCAACTTGCAGTCTGGATGGAAGGTCCTTTTGATGAGGGCTTGGTGGAAATGACCACAGGGCTAAATGTTACGAGGGGCTTACTGCCGGGGCAAACGCCCGTCAGTGGTTTGGCAGTACCTACACCTGCTGGTCAACCGTATAATCGACCTCCGTGGAATTACACGGGAACAGAAGGTGCAGGTTGGACGGATGCCAATTATGCCTCCTACACTATTGATGTGGTGGATTGGGTTTTGGTTTCTTTCCGTGCGGGAGTTACGCAAAGTACCGAAGTAGCAAAAACGGCTGCACTACTACACAAAGATGGTAGTATCAGTTTCCCTGATAGGTGTGTTTTGAATACTGGTATGGGCATAGATTCTGTGTATATTCTCGTAGAACATCGCAATCACATAGGTGTTATGACCCCGCAAGCCATGCCTGTTGTCAATAGCACAATTAACTACGATTTCCGTGGAGGAGACAGCTTTAGAGATGCTACTGGTTTTGGACAAAAGCAGCTTCCGACGGGCGAATGGGTGATGTATAGCGGTGATGTCAATCAAGTAGCCGATGCCGTAAGTTATGACATTAATGGACAAGATAAATCCTTATGGGTCGGTGAAAACGGTATATTTGACAATTATCTGGATACCGATTTTGATATGAATGGTGATGTTTCGGGTGCAGACAAAACCCTTTGGTTTGATAATAACGGTATTTCGTCGAGAGTACCGAAGTAAAAGCATTAAGCGCAACAACAACTAATTAACTATTAGTTTTTATAAATAAAAAGACCTTTCCAAAATGTCATATTAACATTTTGGAAAGGTCTTTTTTTGCATTTTAAAAAACGCGCTATATTTTAAAGTAATTGAAAGGTCATAAAAAACTCACCATTTGTCACATTGACACTATTGCCGTTACCATCGTATAAAGTACAGTTAAATGTACCTTCCACTTTATTCTGAGCATCACCGTCGGATGTGGTAAACTCATCGACTTTGCTCACACTAAATGAACTACCGGATTGACTACCACTCAATGTTGACCATTCTTGTTCGTTTTCATCCTGCCAGACAATCTCTATGCCGGGAACTTCGGCGGTCAAGGTATCCGTATCAAGATAAGGATAACTTCCCGTTTCAAAAATGCTATTAAAACTTGTAAGTTGTTCGAGTGACCACTCTCTTTCGGTGAACTCATTTTGCCCAAAATAAATCGTGGGTTGTTCATTACTCTCTACATCTAAGCCACCAAGAAACTGCTCCTTTGGCACATCTTGCAGCAAGCGACTGCCCGGTCCTCTCGTATAGCTCACGATAGCACCCAACGTATCACGCGACTCAGCATGTTTGCCGACATAAGAGATATTATAGGCATTTTGTGCATAAGTAATGTTTTTTTCTGCACCATCAATAGTAGCCATGAAAAACTCGTCTCTATCTTGGATAGGTGCTTCATCATCTTTTTTACAGGCAGACATCATACAGGCTACCGCACATAGTAAAAGTAATAATTTGAATGTTTTTTGCATAATTTAATGTGTATTATTTGATTAGAGAAAAAGTAAAAATAAAATGAACCACTAAGCACACAAAGGACACGAAAATCAAACTATCGCAGAGGAAACTAAGACCTTCATAAAGCACTGATAATGAAATTTTTAGTTAAACTTGGTTTGCTTTTATGTTCATTAAGTTTTCGTGTTCTTCGTGCCCTTAGTGGTTCAACTTATTTAATTTCTTTCACTTAGAGTTTCACTGCCACAAAAAACGCTCCGATTTCTAATACTCGGCGATGCCTGACACTTTCAAAGTGTCCGTCATCTTAAGCAAACTTAGACGAGTCCTCCAAACATGTTCTACGTTTAGATAAACAAAGAATGCATCTACCAAAACGGATACAGTTCGGCAAGGTCTTTCGCGACAGGCATATTATTTTCTTTTTGGTGATAAATAATTTCCGAATCATTATAAAATGACGCTCTTTCGCGGATTTTATTTTGTATAAATTCCAATAATTGTCCGTCATTTAAATCGGCAAGCAAAGGACGTGCTTCTTTTTCGGGTTTCAATCTTTCTGCAAGAATTTCGGCGGGTGTATCCAGATAAATGGTCATTCCGGTTGCCTTCATCCATTCCAAATTATCATGAAAACAAGGCGTTCCACCACCCGTTGCAATGACGCTATTGAACATGCCGGAAAGTTGATAGAGTGCATCTCTTTCTATCTCACGAAACTTTTTTTCACCATCTTCTTCAAATATTTCTACAATACTTCTCCTTTGCTGCTCGATGATATGTTCATCCAAATCAATAAAAACAAAACCCAGCAAATCTGCCAGTTCGTCGCCTATTGTGCTTTTACCACAACCCATAAATCCGATGAGATAAATCTTCATATTGACGCAAAAGTAGTTTATTCTGATGATAAAGATTGTATCTTTACGACATGACAACCACTGAAATATTACTTTTCCTACTGGCGATTTTTCCCGGACTGGCGATCAGCTATTCCATTTATCGCATGGATAAATATGAAAAAGAACCTTGGTGGCAACTACTGATTTGCTTTGCTTTGGGCGTGGCATTGGTGTGGGTGGCTTTTTATATCGAACGGTTTTTAGAGACGAGTGCTTATACGATGACGATAGATATGCCACCTATTATTATGACGGCATTGGTGGCTTTTGTGGTGGTGGCTTTTACGGAAGAGTTGTTGAAGTTTTTGGCATTGCGATTCTATATTTTCCCAAAAGATGCTTTCAATGAACCGATGGACGGTATCGTCTATGCCGTATTGATTGCGATGGGTTTTGCGACTGCCGAAAATATTGACTACGTGATGCAGGGCGGTTGGCAAACCGGCTTTGTAAGGGTTTTTACGGCAGTACCTGCACATGGTATGTTGGGTGTGATTATGGGATATTTTGTTGGGCGAGCAAAATTTGATACTTACAATCGAGGTAGATTACTTATTCGTGGTCTCTTGCTTGCTATATTTGGGCATGGGGCTTACGACTTTTTTATTTTGCAAGAGTACTATCCGGAACTAGCAGGTTTGGCTTTAGTTTTGTTGTTTTTGGGCTATTGGTTATCGTCTAAATTGGTACGAGAACATCAAGAAAATTCGCCTTTTAAAGAGCCATAATCAAGCATGGAAAGGGTATCTTATTTCATCAATTTATTCGGAGGAAAAGCAGAGTGGTTCAACCTCTTTCTTTTATTGACGGTTTTAATCATTATTAATGCCGCTATAAAAAATCGTTTGTCCAGACTACTTTTCGCGCTACTCTCTGCTTGCTTTTTCAGCCTTCAAGTCTGCTCTTTATATTTTACGAAAAAATTTATTGGTTATCCTTTTTATATACATTTCAACACAAGAGATATATCTGAACTAGCGTATGTGTATAATATTCACTTATTTGGACTTATATTAATTGGTGTCTTACTAATGACTTTATTTTACCTATCGGGAAGTTTTAAATTAAAAGCCGGACGATACGATTTTCATGTAAAGTTTGCCATTGTGTTATTTTCCTTAATTTTCATGTGTTTTAATGGTGGTTTGATTCATCGAAGTGTCGAATTAGTACGACTTTTAAGCCCGAATACCGATACAAAAAACTTCCACGAACACCTCAAAGAAATCGGTATCAAGGACTATACTTTACCTGCTGATTTGGAGGTTAGCGGTGGTAAAAACATCGTTGTTATTTCATTAGAATCCCTTGAACGAGGATTTTTGAGCGAAAAATTTGCTCACCTCACCCCCAATTTGCGCCAACTCAAAAACGACTGGACGTATTACGATATTCAACAAAATTCGGGTAGCGGATGGACGAGTGGTTCCCTTTATACTTACCTTACGGGAATGCCCGCTTATTTTGGAATAGAGGGCAATTTTATTTTTCATAGTGCCTATCATTCCGACATCACAGGTATCGGACACGTATTGAAAAAAGCGGATTATAAGACGACTTTCCTTACGGAAAATGCGCGTTATGCCGGAACACAATACATGTTGAATATCCTTCAAATTGACGATATCATTGACAGGAGTATCCTTAGAAATAGCGCGAAAGACAAAGATTTATTTGATAAAGCAAAATCAAAAATACAATCATATAAATCTGAAAATGAACATTTTGCATTGTTTATGGCTACTTTGGATACGCATTTTCCTGATGGCATTTATGATGCTCGAATGGAAGATTATGTGCCACCTCAAAAGACAAAACTGGGGTTCATGATTTCTGCCGTCGATTATATGATTGGTGATTTTATCAACTTTCTCGAAGAAGAAAATTTACTGTCCAATACGATAGTATATATTTTTCCCGATCACCTAAAAATGGGCGATGCCACCATTTTCAAAGAAACGGGAAAACGAAGTCTTTACCTGATTACCAATGCAGAAAAACAGGCAACCGATACGAGTTTGTACCAAATTGATTTGCCGAAAATGATATTAGAGGGAGCGGAAGTAAAAAGCAATGCCAAATTCCTGACCGATTATATCTCTGGCAACAAAAACCAATTCATTTTAGACCACATTAATAAGCTGACGGCTATCAATACATCGGGCTTGCTTAGGATGCAAAATAAGCAGTTTGTTGCGCCCAAACCAAGCGAATATTACGATAAATACAAGAGAGATACGTCTCGTTTTATCGCCCATGCGGGCGGTATGATAGCTGGGAAAATTTATACGAACTCGCTCGAAGCACTTAATTTAAATTACGATAAAGGGCTTAGATTGTTTGAATTAGATATAACGGAAACATCGGATAGAAAATTTGTAGCTGCTCATAGTTGGGATGACTGGCGCGATATGACGGGTTACGAAGGAAGTCTGCCCGTTACACACCAAGAATTTTTACAACATAAAATATACGACATCTACACGCCGATGGATATGACTGCCATCAATGAATGGTTTGGGCAACATCCCGACGCTATTTTGGTGACGGATAAAATCAACGAACCGCGCCGTTTTTCAGAGGCTTTTATTGACAAAAATCGCTTGATGATGGAGCTGTTTACACTCGAAGCTGTCAAAGAAGGCATCGCCGCAAATATCAAATCAGCCATGCCCGCGCAAGTTGTTATTCAAAATTTAAAAGGAAATAAAGTCGAAAAACTCCAAGAACTTGGTGTAAAAAACATCATTGTCTCCCGACGATTTATCGCTTCTAATATCGACTTTTTACAACAATTAAAAGACCGAAAAATAGAAACCTACGTTTATAAAATTAACACCTATACCGGTAAAGATGAAGATTATGTCGTCAAATATGAGATGGATTATATCTATGGTATTTATGCGGATGAATGGTCTTTTGAAACAAAATAAAACTCGTATTCAGTGTTTTATAAATTAAGATAATTAAATACTTAAAAAAACGCCAAGTCACGCCTTTTGGCGCGAATTATGCAGCATTAATCGTTCTCGCATAATAACCATTTCATTCCACGATACGTATAATGACATAAAAATGAATCGGTTGCAAAATTATTTTGCAACGGTATGTAAAACTATGTCATCTACTGTTAGGAACTATTCAAAAGGTGTAAGATGACTCTTGCATCATTCCTGATTGCACCCGGTGATCTAATTTAAAATTTTATGAAAAAGCTATTCATTGGACTCTTCCTTTTATCATTTGCATTAATAAATGGGAGCATTGCTCAAAAAGCGAGCATCAATATCGACCTCAATCGAAAATTAAATCAACTTGAAAAAAGCAAGCAAAATGACGCGATGCTGGACGTATTCATACAAGGCGATTTGAAGCAAATCAGCAGTAAAGCCAGGAGCGCGAAAGGCGTATATAAATATGGTTTCAAAGACATTGCGGCAGTACGAGTTTCAGCTTCCGGTCTCAAAGAAATGATGAACGATCCCGCTATCAAGCGTATCGAATATCACAAGATGGAAGCTAAGTTACTTGGTGACTTTCTCAGAGTGAATAACAATCTTGATTCATTACATCAAGGTTTAGGTTGTTTGCCACAAGGTCTTGATGGAGAAGGTGTTATTGTAGCGACAATTGATTCGGGTTTAGATTATAGACACCCTGATTTTAAAAATCCCGATGGCACTACTCGCGTCAAATATATGTGGGACCAATTGGTCTCGAATATCACAAATGTATCTTTCGGTTACGGCTACGAGTGGACAGAAGCAGACATCAATAATGGTGTCATTCAACACGACCCGTGGATTGGTGGAAACGGACATGGTACAGGCGTAGCGGGTGCTGCAGTCGGCAACGGCTCTATCGTGCCGGGCAAATACACTGGAGCAGCCCCAAAAGCCGATATTATTCATGTCAATCTTCGTAGCAATAACTTTCCCGCGGCTTATGTAGATGCCGTTGAATATATCTTTACTAAAGCCGACCAACTCGGCAAGCCTTGCGTCATCAATTCGAGTGTAGGCAGTTATCGTGGTTCGCATGATACTCGCTCATTGTATGTGCAGATTATTGAGAATATGTTGGATGCCAAACCCGGACGTGTACTCGTACAAGCCACCGGAAACGGTGGTGATATCCGACAACATCTCGGCTATCAAGTCACTGCCGATACCATGTTTACATGGTTTAAAAGAAATGGTAATCTTGGATACGTATATTATGATATGTATGCAGATAAAGCGGATTTTGACAATGTGCATTTTGCTTTGGCTTGTCGGGATAAAAATGATTATTCATTTAAAGGAATGACGAAGTTTTACAATATGCCGATTGATTTTCCGAATTTGTCTTCTACTACGCAAGTGGTTACAAAGACAATTGTACATCCTACGACCAATGCTGTCATGGGCAATGTCGAAATTTATGCCCAACTCAATCAAGGTGTTTATGATATGGCTTTTGTTGTATATCCTTCTGTATCAACGGATTATTGGGAATTTACAACTACCGGAGATGGTTATTTTGATGTTTGGAGCAATGGTACACTAATGGGAACTTCCAGTATGGAACCACCACACAGACTTCCTGACGCAAGCGTATTTCCCGATATTGTAAGACATGTTTTAGGAGACACCCTTAAGACACTTGTAGGCGGTATCAACTGCTCTCCAAAGGTCATTTCCGTTGCCAATTATTCTGCCTCTACTTCGTGGACGGGTTATGACGGGGGAACCTATTACAATGAAATTCCCGGCGGTATGAAAGTTCCCGGTTCGAGTACCGGACCGACTCGTACCGGATTGCTCAAACCCGATATTGCAGCTTCTGGCAATTACACTCCGGGTCCGCAAGTCTTGGAGCGACTCACCGAACTCTCCAATACGCCTGCCGATGCAGAACGTCTTGCCCCCGAAGGGTGGCATGTTACCAAATGGTCAGGCACATCAATCGCATCACCTGTGGTGGCGGGTGCAGTGGCTTGTTATTTACAGCAATTTCCGAACGCCACTTATGCAGATGTAAAAGCTGCTTTGATGGGCTCTGCCAAAGTCGATGCAAATGTACTTCACGACTACGGCACTGCACCCAATTACGGTTGGGGAGCAGGTAAATTGGACGGTTACAATTTTGTCAATAATGCCGTAGTTGATGCCAATGCACAAGCTGGCAATGACCTCCAACTCAACGTTTATGCTTACTTGCAAGGTCCTATCAACGAAGACCTATTTCCGACAGTCATCATGCAAACCGACCTCAATGATAGAGGCTTATTGCCGGGACAAACGCCCACAAATTCACTCGTCGCACCTACCCCTTCGGTTCATCCTTTTACAGATGCTCATTGGTACTACACTGGACCAGAAGCAGGATTTGATGACCTTGATTATCAGGCAATTGAAGCTGAAAATGGCGGTAAAAAAGTCGTGGATTGGGTGATTCTCAGTTTGCGTGATAGTCTTATTTCCGGTACAACGGTTTTCCGAAAAGCAGCGATGGTTTTGGAAGATGGACAGCTTGTTTTTCCTGACAAATGCGCTATGATTCCCACCGGACAAACCTATTATATTGTCATCGAACATCGTTCACACATGTCAGCGATTTCGCATGTTCCGGTTACATTCAATGGTAATACATTAAGTTATGACTTCCGTACACAAGACAGTTATCGGACTTCTACCAGTGTCGGACAAATCGAAGTTTATCCGGGTTTCTGGGCATTATACGGCGGCGATGGCGACCAAGCCCTTGACTCTCCCGGCTACGACACCAACGGGAGAGACAAAGATATTTGGGTCTTACGAAATGGTAATTTCGATATTTACACCCCTGCCGATTATAATATGGACGGTGATATAAATGGTGACGATAAAATCATCTGGTCACGAAATAACGGACGTAGTTCTGGAGCGGATAAGGTGCAGAATTAACGTATAGGCGAGGATAAGATTTTAAATCATGGAGAATACGATTGAACTTGCGTTTGATTCTTGTACTTGTACTTTGATTTTTCTTATCTTCGCAGCATGAAATTTGAATTTAAAACGGACTTAATAGAAACCCGCACCGTCAACAAACGTTGGGTCATGGCAGGTATAGCTTCCGCCGGATTGCTCGGACTTGGTTTGTTCGACTATTTCGGTGACGGAAAAGTAGATATTATTGATACGCTCACCAAATGGGCGGATATGGGACCCTACGCAGAGATGATTTATGCTTTGATATTCATGGTACTTGCGATATTTGTATTGCCGATGTTGTACAACCTATTTCGTAAAAAACGTGTCGCGGCGGGTAAGGTATATTTCAATGAAGAAACCCTCTATATTAAAGATAAAGGCGAAGTTTATGAAATTCCGCAAGATAAGCTCGACGAACTGCGTTTTGAGTTAAAAAAACTGCCCGAAGGCAAAGAGTTCAAACCCGGAAAAATACAAGGCGGTAATTTTATGACCATTCCAATGGGCAAAAAAGAACACACCTACGAGCTACAAATCGACTCTGCCGATCAGAAGCAAGACCTACTCAACATGGTCGAATTTTTACGCATCAATCACGACGTAAAAGTCAAAGTCAAAGAAACGAAGGCATGACAGGGGAAGACGAACGGCAAACGACCGACGACCGACGACCGAAGACAAAGAATGCAGACTCCCCTTTAGGAGTTGGGGCTTGGAAAGTGGATGAAAACTGGACGCTGTTTTTGGATAGAGATGGAGTGATTAATCGACGGATTTTAGGAAGCTATGTGACTGATATTGAGGAGTTTGAGTTTCTGGATGGCGTGTTGGATGCGATACGTTTTTTTTCAGGTGTTTTTGGTAAAATTGTTATTGTTACCAACCAACAAGGTATCGACAAGGGCATTATGACACACGCTCAACTCGTAAAGGTACACACACACTTACAAACTCAAATCGAACTATCTGGCGGACGTATCGACGCAATTTATTATTGCCCCAAACTCGCCACCCACAACCCCGAATGTCGCAAACCAAACATCGGTATGGCACGTCAAGCCCAAACTGATTTTCCTGACATCAATTTTAAAAAATCTATTATGGTCGGCGATTCTGCCTCTGATATGGAATTTGGTTTAAGGCTCGGCATGAAAACGGTCTTTATTCAGACGAAACCCGAAGATGCAGAAGCGGCAAAGGCTCTACCAATTGATTCTATGTGTGATAGTTTGATGGAATTTAAAGAACATTTTAATTAAATATAAATTCATTTTTATTTTGTAAAATATTCATTTTTAATAAATTAAAAACTATTTTTAATATTAACCCAAATGAAAATCACATAAGATTTAACGTTATTAAAAACATCTGCCGAAGGCAAATGATGAAAATCATAATCATTTGATTTTTTATTCGTAATTTTATACCTGTTTAAAAGATAAAAAACATCCGTAAAACATAACCATGATGAAGAGATTGTATATTTTTTCTATATTAATTTTTCTGCTTGCTCAAAGTGGTATCGCACAGCAAGAGAGTTATAATTGGCGACTCGGATTATACTCTGGCGGGATGGGCTATTATGGCGACCTCAATACACGTATTATCAATCCGCAAACCCAATGGCTTGCAGACCCAACCGCGAATACACGCCCTGCTTTCGGACTGAGCCTTGAACATAATGTGACAGGTAAATTTGGAATCAAAGCCCTTTGGAGTAATGGTAGATTTACTGCCAACGACCGTCAAGTTAGTTTTTCGAATTCCCTCCAGACGGATGCCGAAAATTTCGCACGCTCACTCAATGCGCGTACTTTTATCAATGACTTTAGCCTTATCGGAAGCCTCTACTTGGAGCGTAATAGGACGTTTGCGAAAAAAATCCAATTTTCTCCTTATCTGATGCTCGGTGGTGGGGTTACGATGTTTGAAGTATATGGCGATTTGTTTCTTGATAATGGCGACCGTTATTACTATTGGAATGATTTTTCAGTATATAATACGCCACAAAATAGTGGCATACTTTCCGACCCTATTCTGCAAGACGGAAACTACGAAACCAACCTCACCAAATTAAAAACGGAAGATACCGAATACAATACGACTGTTGCTAATATTCCTTTCGGATTGGGTTTGAAATTCAGACTCGGCGACCGCCTCAATCTGAATCTCGAAACGCTTTGGCATTACACATTTACAGATTATTTGGATGATGTAAGTGGCGTATATCCATCGACTTTTACAGAGCCTTCACCCGAACAGGCTTATGCGACTAACCCCGCAGGTACGCAAGCCGTATGGCGCGGACGTGAGGACGACCGTTTTAATGATATATATACTTTTAATACGCTTTCTTTACAATATAGTTTTGGTTATAGAAAAGGTAGTGTGCGTCCGCCCGTGGAATTTGCAGATGCAGGTGATAGTGGAAAAACCTTTTATGAAACCAAAACGATTGTCCTCAATGAGCAAGGAGACACCTTACGTATTGAGCAACGATTCCGAGAAGATGATCTGGTAGAAACCGCACGACTAAAAGAATTGGATGAAGAAAAAGCCTTGCTTGAAGAAGAAATGGCAATGTTGGAAAAAGAAATTGGTGTAGAAAGTGAAGCGGAAAGCCCAGAGGTAGTGGTTGAGGTGGAAACCGAAAAACCAAGAAGACGAGATAGAAAAAGAAACAAGCGAGATAATACCGAGACAGAATTACCAATAAAAGAACCCGAAGCACCAGAGGTAGAAATCGAAACAGAATTACCAATAAAAGAACCGGAAGCACCAGTCGTAGAAATTGAAACTGAAATGCCCGAAGAACCAGAGGAACCTGCCATTACAATAGAAGTAGAAACCTCTGAGCCGGATGACCCCGATGTAGCGGTTGCAATAGAAGAACCCAAGCGCAAAAGACGAGACCGTAGAAAGAACAAGGGGAGTGAAGATATTGAAATCGTGATAGAAAGCCCTGAAACACCGGAAGTAGAAATTGTTGTAGAGCCAGAAGTAGCTGTAAATGAAGGTGATAGACCTACTCGTCCAGCCAAACCGGATATTAGTCTCGGTGAAGGACCAGAAGTAGAAATCGTCGTAGAACCCGAAATGTCAGGCGAAGACCTCGCCGTAGAAATTGATTTGCCGGATTCGGAAGAAGGCGTAGTGGAAGAGCCGAAAAATAAGCGCAAAGAACGCAAACGCAAAAATAAGGAAGCGGGTATTCCTGAGGTAACTATCTCCGAACCGGAAGTACCGGAAGTAGAAGTTTTTGTAGGTGATAAAGAGGTTGAAATGCCGGAAGAAATCACCATTGAGCAGCCCGAAACACCAACAGTAGAAATAGAGATTGAGATACCCGAAGAACCTACTATCGAAATAGAAGTGGAGACTTCTGAAATGCCAACGGTAGAAATAGAAACACCCGAAGAACCCACTATCGAAGTAGAAGTCGAGACACCGGAAACACCAACGGTAGAAATTGAGACACCCGAAGAACCTACTATCGAAGTAGAGGTAGAAACACCCGAAGCACCAACAGTAGAAATAGAAGTCGAAACTGAGCAACCGGAAGTTATTGTAGAAAAACCCTCTCGCAGAGACCGTAAACGCGACCGACGCAACAAAGGAATAGAAGAAGTCGTCACAATAGGAGATGAGGAATCAGCAATACCGGAAGCAAAAACAGAACTACCGGAAATGCCGAATGTAGAGGTAGAAAAACCCGAAGCACCAGCCGTTGAGATTGAGGTAGAGACTGAAACACCAACTGTTAAAGTAGAAGTCGAAACACCGACTATCAAGCCACCGAAGGCAGAAACCGGACGCGAGACCGAACTCAATCCAAACATTACGAGCATCGTAGATGTCAATTTTGCCTCTGCACAAGGAGCTTTGGATGCTTACAGTGGCTTCTACATACCTTTTGAAGATGAAGCCTATTACGTTGCCAAAGAAGTGTACGACGAACTCGACAAACTCGTTGCGACTTTACATCGTTACCGCTCATTCAAGGCAACTTTGCAAGGACATACTGCGGAGGTAGCAGCAGTCAGCCATTTCCATCAGGAAATCACCCGCAGACGAGTTCATTATATCCAAAATTATCTGGTCACAAAAGGCATTGACCTTGACCGTATTGAACTCAATTTCTTCGACAAACCTGCTAATTTGACCGACATCAACAAACAACGTGTACACGTCATAATGAGTCGATAAAATATTACTATTATTGGGAATTGACCATTTTGGTTTAGGTCGTTTCGATGCGTAGAGAGAATTCATGAATTCCCTCTACGCATCAAAAAAAAATCGCTTAATGCAATATTGCATTAAGCGATTTTTATATTTTATAAATTTAGTTCTTTGACAAATCCAGTGAAGTGAATGAAAATTTGGGCGTATCCCCCTCCTTATCAGTCGGGGGTCGGGCTAT
>ENA-ORXR01002216-ORXR01002216.1-marine-metagenome-genome-assembly--contig:-NODE-2216-length-18851-cov-13.531373_pt1 | contig 18851 bp, 14 predicted proteins | sample MGYA00237866_ERZ511479 | MGnify/ENA metagenome assembly ERZ511479 | reverse complement strand
TCACAAATGATGAAAGATAACGGATCTTGATAACGAGAGTCTGACCAAAGGGAAGATTCTCTGTTATCTAATGTTATACCCTCGTCTTCATTCTTTTTTCAATCGTTCAATCATCGCTTTCATTTCTGCTATCTCTCTTTCTTGGGCTTTAATGATTTCATCTGCTAACTTTTTGACTTCTGGGTCATCAAAATTGGCATTTGAACTCGTTAAGATAGCCGAAGAATGATGTGGAATCATTGCCTTCATCCACGCAATATCATCAACTGGCGTTTGTGTCCTAAGTCCGTATAAACTAAAAATAAACACCAAAACAGAACCCCCAATAATAGCAAAATTCATTCGCTTATTACCATACATTTTCCACATGAAAAGTAACATCGAAATTGCCATTGGTGCGACCATTAATAAAGTCATATAGGTTCGAGTAGTACTCAAATACAAATGGTCTATCTCAAAGATATTCAAAAACATAATACCGTACATCATTATAAATGAAGTCAGCATCATTAGACCGAATATTTTATAGTTGCTGTTTTTTTTATGATTCATTTTTTTAAAATTTAGAGTAAATTAATTAATAAGATTGTCGCCATCACCAACATAATGGCATTTTCGATAAAAGTTGCCTCTGTCATAGGTAACTTCAAGGCTGTTCCAAGACAGGCACAACGTATTGAACGTTTGTCCAAAAGCGTTTTGGTTACGCCTATTGTCGTAATTCCTAAAATAATAATTGTTGCGACCAATGCTATTTTTACTTGAAATCGAAGTAAAAACATCAAGCCTAAAATTGTCTCAATAAAAGGGTAGATTTTGGCATAAATCGGTACACGCTTTGCCAAAGGGTCATACATCCGAAAAGAATCGGGGAAACCTTTCAAATCCAGCATTTTGAAAAAACTGAAAACGATGTAAAACAAGCCCATAAAATCTAACATCATGTCTTGCATATTCCAATCTTGACGATGCAAGAGAACACTTGCCACCGATATGTAAAGCAAAATCAAAAAAAGTGGTTTCAGTTGCTGCCATTTGCTTTTTTCCTCGAAATCAAAAGTTTCGGTCGGTGCCGATTTCATCTCAATTTCTTTTTCTGAAAGCTGATATTTGTCGGGTAAGGCATTTTTTAGAACCTCCGTAGAAACGTGTTTTGTCATTGAAACTTCCACTTCCCCTTTTTCTAAATTTACATCTACTTTCGTGACGTTTTCCAATTCAGAAAGATATTTTTGGATGGAAGCCTTACAATTATTGCAAGTCATTCCACTAACTTTATAAGTATGTGTCATTTCTTTTTTTATTTTTTTTTGATGGGGTATAACGTGTCGGCGACATCCGTCGTGCTGACGAAGGCAGCATGATCGTGATCGTCGCTTGTTAGGCATCGTGTTTGTTATTCACACCTTTTCCTTTAAAGAATGTATAACAAAATGTTCCCCCACCGTTTGCTGTTTTATTTAAGTCTTTGATTCCCTTTTCAAATATTTCTTTTTCTATTAGATTATTTGATATTGCATCTTCTTTAACTCCTTCAATCATAGCTGTAAATGTATTTTTTGTAAAACCTTCAACCCACGCTGGATTTGAATCATCAACATAAACTTGTCTTGGAGAAACAGCAATTTTATTGAAACCAGATTTCTCCAAGATTGGAAATAGTTTTCTTCCAATATTTGCATCTCCTCCATTTCGTCTTTGTAATTCTACTTGGCATTGTATTGCTTTGTTTGCATATTCACTATCTGGATGAAAATATGTTGAACCATGATCTCCTTCAATTAGTGTAATTGTTCCATTGTTTTTAAGCTTTGATTTAAGTTTTTCCAAAGCTTGGATTGGATTTGGCAAGTGTTCTAAAACAAAACATAAAAAGACATGATCAAATTTCTCATTTTCAAAGGGTAGGTTAAATATATCTGCTACTAAAAAATCTACATTTTTAATTCCCTTAGATTCAATTAATGTTTGTGCTTCTTTCACTGAATCCTCTGAAATATCAATGGAAATGAAATTACATTTAGGGTTTTGAGCTGCAACAGTTTTTGTCTGGGCACCTACCCCACAACCTGCTTCAAGTATTAAACTTGCATCATTCCAAATAGAATCGTAATGAATTAGTTGAGCCAATGAATCTGCTTGATCATTAAGTCGATTTGCTTCATTCAATGAGTAGCCGTGTACATATTTATTCATTTTTCTAATTTTTCATGATGCCTAACTTGTTTATATCCCCCTAGTTTCATTCAAATCTGTCCGTTTTTCTCATCATCTAAGTCTAAATTATCTAATGGGCTTTCCACCTGAGTCACGCTGCCCTTACTTATTTGCGTATATATCTCTGTCGTCTTAGAGCTACCAGAGTTTCTGTATTAAGCGCTGCTGAGTGCCGCGCTCCATCAGATGTGTCGCAAAGCTGTGACGCAGATTATGCAGCTTATGTCTGGGGTCCAGTCCTGCTTTGGTCCGCTAAGTTTTATTAAGGGGATTCGCATCCAAGCATTCTCTATGGCACAGTCTTATCCAGCGTTCAAATCAAAAGGCTCGACTCACATATTGTATTTTATATTTCTCTTACTTTGATGTTTCTAAACCACACTTTGTCTCCATGATCCTGTAGTGACAGATGCCCACGCTTGGCTTTGCCAAAGTCTGGCCACTGCTTAAATTTACTATTGGCAAGCATGTTTCTCCAGTTTTCGTCATGCATGTTGAACTCGACTACTTTGACACCATTTTGGTAAAATTCATAGTGGCTATCTTTGGATACGATTCTAATAGAGTTCCACTGCATGGCGGGATTCACTGTCATGCTGCTGGTTTCTATCAGGTCATATAGATCGCCTGCTTTATGCTTTATGATCTTGGCATCTGGGTGGCAGGTATTATCTAATATTTGCATTTCAGGCGCTGACTGATATACGCGGTCAAATGGATCAGCCTGGACCACATTCCAGAACACACCACTATTACCACACTTAGATATCTTCCAGTCTAACTTTAATTCGAAGTCCTGATATTCATTTTTCGTGACGATATCTCCTCCTTCTCCTTCTACATCAGGATTGAAGTGTAGCGTGCCATCCTCAGCTGACCATTTAGGGCTGATGCCTGTGCGATAGCCTGACCATTGATCTAATTGCCGACCATCAAACAGTAAGGTCCATCCTTCAGCTTTTTCATTGGCAGACAGCGTATTATGAGTAGCATCGTGGCTATCTTGACTGTGGTCATGCCCGCTATGGTCGTGACCGTCATGCTGGTGGCTGTCATGTTGGTGATCGTCATGTTGATGATTGTCATGATTGTGCGCATCATGATGGTGGTCGTGGTCATCATGTTCGTGATTGCTGTGATCGTGTCCATCATGATTATGACCACTGTCGCCTACAACTGCATCAGAAGATACATGGCTGCCGTCTGGTGCATGCGGGTGGTCGTGCTTACATGATAGTAGCAGGCCGAAACAAATAAGTGATAAACATAGTGATTTCATAAGCTCATTTTATTATTAAACTAAGTGACTTTCAGAGATTGATACAGCATAAACATCCACCTCTCATGGATAATATATCTATTCGGTGGCACTTCTATTATAGACTATTTTTATTGAATAATGGCATGGTATTGATCAGAGAGAGATTCAAATCGCTCATAGGCATCTTGCCCTGGCTTTTGATCAGCTTGTTTCAGCATTGAAAATAAATACGACATCTGCGCTATCAGAGCGGGCTTTTGATACCTGCCTTCAGGCGTCTTCAGCTTAGCTATAATGTCCTCGACCTTTGCCTGGCTCTCCTTATCTGTGATCTCGCTGTCCTTCAGTTTTTTCAGACTTTGCTCTTGCTTATGCAAATGTCTTTTAGCTTGGTTGATCAGTGAGATCGTGTTAAGAGCCAATTCCTCCTGGGCTATCATGTCTGCTAAGCTAACGCCATGGTTTAGCACAGTTTGGTCAGCTTTAATGGTGAATGTTTGCTCGTAAGTTTTACTATTCGACGTGAGTCTCACTGAATACATACCTGGACTGACTAGGGGCCCACTCTTGTAGGCTTTAGACGCCTCAGCATCCCAAGGGCCAGCATGTCTCATGTCCCAGTGAAATCGATGGCCTCCCTTAGTAGACTTCAGCGCTTCCGTCATACCTTCTTCTATGAATCCTGTAGCCATGTTCCGCTCTGAATCTTCAGTATCGCCAGCAGTATTCTCGACCTGGCTAAAGAAGGTTCTGATGATTTTCTTCGCTGGATTAAGAATATCAAGACGAATCTGAGACTTTGTATCCTCTGGTAGATAATAATCAATATCTACTGAAGCAGCAGGGTAATAGGGAATCGTTTCCTTAGCGGTTCCCCGATATCTCAGCCTGTATTGATCTCGTGGTTGGAGCAGTATAATATCCTTACCCACAGCTGAATTCTGGTACAGTGGCGAAAGATTATCCATGATCCAAAAGCCCCTACCCATAGTGGATAATACTAAATCAGACTGATGCACCTTAATATCTGTAACGGGTGTTACGGGTAGATTCTGCTGAAAGCTCTCCCAAGTGACACCATCGTCATAGGAAATAAACATGCCGTACTCTGTTCCGGCGTAGAGTAGACCTTCGACTTGAGGGTCTTCTCTGATGACGCGCACTGGATGATCAGATGGGATACCATTCGTGATCAGCTTCCAGTCTGCTCCATAATTATTGGTCTTAAAGATATAGGGCGACCAGTCACCCAGCTGATAGCGAAGAATGGCAACATAAGCTTTCTCTGGGCGGTGTGTGGATGGCTCTACACAGTCTACGCGGCCGCCACCTTCCATCTGGGGTGTGACATCTGTCCAGTCTGCTCCACCATTTTTCGTCATGTGTACGGGACCATCATTAGCACCTACCCAGATCAGCCCTTCAGATATGGCAGATTCTCTGATGGAATAGATGGTGCTGTAGAATTCTTCACCAGTGATGTCTCTTGTGATGGGTGACCCAGAAATCACTTGCGTCTCCTCAGTAAAAGCGGTCAGATCAGGCGAGACGATTTCCCATGTCTCACCTTCATTTCTGGTCACATGCACGTACTGCGAGCAGTGATATATTTTATCAGCATCGTGGGGAGATACATGAATAGGGGACACTCGCTGAAACCGGTACTGAAGGTCTTTAGGATTATGTCCATACATATTAGACGCACCTACATAGTATCGTTTTTCTTGCCCCGTGTTTTTATTAAACACACCGAATCTGCCCTTGCAGTTAGAATAGACAATATCTGGATTTCCAGGTTTGGGGACTGCTGGGCCTGTCTCACAGCCACCTGTATTTCTGACAAATCCGATACCACCGACCTGCGAACCATAAGGTACGCTACTCGGCACCGATATGGTCGTGTAGTTGTCTTGCTGACCAGCATACAGCCAGTAAGGATTTTGATCATCCACATCTACCTGATAGAGTTCGGCAGTGGATTGATTCATCTGGCTAGACCAGCTCTTGCCTCCATTGAAGGTGACATTCGCACCACCATCATTACCCTGTACCCACAGCATGGAATCTATGGGACTAATCCACATATCATGATTATCTCCGTGAGGGGTACTTATTTTTTTCCAATCTTTTCCACCATTGGACGACTTGAAGAATCTGGTAGAATTTACGTAGACGACATCAGCGTTTTGCGGATCAGCATCTACATTACAATAATAGAAGGGCCTGTCCAGCAGCTCCTTCTTAGTCGAAATCAACTGAAAGCTATCGCCTTGCATCTCGGAGCTGTACAATCCGCCTATCCCTTGCGGAGCCTCTATCAGTGCGTAGACCTTATCGGCATGAGCTGCGCTGACGGCCAGATCAATCTTACCCATGATACCGACAGGCAGTCCTTGCTCCAGCTTGTTCCAGCTGCTGCCACCATCCTCACTCTTATAAATCCCGCCTTCTGTCCCACCAGAGATGATGGTCCAAGGCGTACGCTGTGCCTGCCAAGCTCCTGCATAAAGTATATCAGGATTAGCTGGGTGAAATTTTAAATCAGAGAATCCTATGCTATCAGATAGATACAAGACTCTCTTCCAGTTTTGGCCTCCGTCCAATGTCCTGTATATGCCACGCTCTTCATTAGCTACGAAAGCATTGCCGATGGCGGCTACAAAGACAACATCAGGATTATCAGGATGTATTTCTACCGCCCCAATATGTCTTGTCTCTTCAAGTCCACAATGAATCCAGGTCTTACCAGCGTCCTTTGATTTATAAATGCCCTTACCAGATATTATATTACTTCTCAGGCCATCTGTCCCAGTGCCAACATATATGATATCAGGATTGTCTTGATACACACTGATAGCACCAATGGAAGGAGTAGCAAAAAAACCGTCAGATATATTATTCCATGTTGTACCATTGTCTTCTGTCTTCCACACACCTCCTCCTGTGGCACCCATGTAGTAGGTGTTGGGATACTTATTCACGCCAGACACCGCTGTGACTCTTCCACCCCTTGTCGGTCCTATATTCCTGTATTGCAACACATTGGATATCTGAGATTCTGCTATATGAGCTGAGAAGCAGCATAGGACCAGTATAATGGCTTTAATCATACATTATTAATTAGCATATGTAATGTAAGTATTTTGACTAATATTCACGAGTAATGTCTTGATCCTTATGCATTTATCAGATCGTAAGACTGTCCGTGAATCTATACTCGATACAATAATTCGAATTATTTAAGGTTTTATATGGACTATGCTTATTTTTTTACATCTAAACTCACTATATGGAGAAAACTTACACTCAAAATCAAATTATTCGATTCATTTACAAAGATGCTGCTCCGCTTGAGCAAATGGAAATAGAGCACGCTATCCAAGATGATAGTACGCTATGGAAGGAGTATAAGAACCTTATGAAAGCTTTCAAGCGTCTGCCTAAGGTAAGCTTCATACCTTCTACCAGTGTTATTTCTGAGCTGATGATGTATAGTAGCATTACAGCCCTTGAGGCCAAGCTGCAATAATCTGAATCCTGATTTGATGAAAACCCTTACCAAAGATATTTGATAAGGGTTTTTTTTTGCCTATTCGTGAACTGTGATTTTAAGGCGCATCTTGCTTTGCTACCCACCTATGTGGCATCGTCACTATTTGTTACATTGGGGATGTTCTGAAGAAACTGATGCTCGAAATTCATAACTTTAAATGATTGATCATTAATTGGTTACAGCGTATTAATTATGCTGCCTTGATAATATATGGAACTATTACACTGCGATAATTAATTCTGAAAGAAAAATGAGTCACTGTAATATTGGTTGTCATGATAATCTCGCCAACTTTAGCTTTTCTCTACTACTGTTTCCCAGACTACTAGATATTACACCTCACTATGTTTACTTATGAATGCTAAGATTAGATAGTACCCAATCATTCTAAGTAATCATAACTAAAGAACAGGACGAGAGACTAACACAAGATGCTAGCTTCCAAAAAAAGAGCATTAAATTATTTTGACCCTCTGTAGCAAAATGAGCAGCATTCTCGCTTGAGTCACTTATTTTAGATTCATGACACCATACTTCACTAATGACGCTATCGTCTTAGGCATACTCCTCTCGATCTTAGCTACTGTATTTTATACCTCAGAACTGAAATCGCCTTTCTGGATTAAATTTTATCGGGTCGTACCTGCTCTGCTGTTGTGCTACTTTTTACCTGCGCTATGTAACTGGCCTCTGGGACTCATATCCGGTGATGAATCTCAGCTGTACTTCGTAGCCTCAAGGTATCTGCTACCTGCGAGTCTGATCCTCCTGTGTATCAGTATAGACTTTAAGGGGGTCATTAATTTAGGATCCAAAGCACTGATTATGTTTTGTGCAGCCACAGCTGGAATTATCATTGGCGGACCATTAGCTTTGCTCATAGTATCTCACGCCGCACCAGGAGTAATCGATGCTAATCCGGATGACATCTGGAGAGGCTTCTCAGCTGTAGCTGGCAGTTGGATAGGTGGGGGTGCGAACCAGACAGCGATGAAAGAAATTTATGAGGTAGGCGATAATCTATTCGGGACCATGGTGGTCATTGATGTAGTGGTCGCTAATATTTGGCTGGGTTTTCTGCTCTACGGCGCCAGCCGTAGTGAGAAGATTGATGCTTGGCTGAAGGCTGATAATTCTGCAATAGAGGATCTTAAGAAGAGTGTCGCAGATTATCGGAAAGGCGTAGAGCGGATGCCTACGATGACCACGACCTTTATTCTCATGGCAGTAGCCTTTGGAGGAGTCGCCCTGTCTCATTGGGGTAAAGACATCATGACGCCCCTGATGACAGGTCACGAAGAAGTACTGAATCGCTTCCGCCTTAACTCTCTAATGTCTTCATTCTTTTGGCTAATTGTCTTTTCTACAACGATCGGACTGGGGCTTTCATTTACTAAGGCTAGACGCTTAGAGGGTGTAGGAGCCTCGAGATGGGGTTCCATATTCATCTACATATTAGTCGCTACTATCGGTATGAAAATGAATCTCGGTGAAGTCTTCGACAACTTAGGGCTCTTCGCCGTCGGCATCATCTGGATGCTGGTCCATGTCACCATCCTGCTGCTCGTAGCTAAACTAATTAAAGCACCGTTCTTTTTTGTGGCTGTAGGCAGCCAAGCTAACATCGGCGGGGCGGCCTCAGCACCAGTGGTCGCTTCTGCATTCAGCCCCTCATTAGCGCCTGTAGGTGTACTGATGGCAGTATTGGGCTACGCTCTTGGTACTTACGGAGCTATTATCTGTGCACAATTGATGCAGGCAGTGACTATGTGAACACAGTGCGATGAGCTTATGGTTACGGCTGCTATAGAGTGGTTGAATCAAGTCCACCTGTAGTTAAATAAGGGGTATTCAGAAGTAAAGCATAAACACAATTTCTTTAGATGCAAAGCTTACTTGCACTCGCCGTGCGGGCCTTACTTTTTTCAATTGCAAAAAAAGTAAGCAAAAATGCTATGCCAGCTAATCCCCTCCGGGTACCTGGCAGGCAGCCGCCACTTCTAAAAATCCCTTTACGATTCTAAAGAGATTTTTACTAATAAGACCTTATTCATATGGAAAGTTTAGTCTATTAATTGACAGTCTTGAATTTGACTTGAACACCTTTACCCTGAATTATTACCTCGCTTTTAATGGTTTTTGGCAATAAACGGGGTAACGAATCTAATCCAGATAACAAGCAACCTAAACGGTATTTGACAGAATTAAATTATAACCCAAGTATTTGATCAGATTTTGACCTAAAATTGCTAAAGTCATAGCAGCTTGACCAACAGTTCTCTTACTTCTGAATTTATTTACTACTACTGAACATGCCTAAATTTGACGTTCACAGGATACGAAAGATTAAGGCACTCACTAATAAGATTTATTTTATTTATACGCAGAACAAATGTAATCGGCGATGTGAGGTAGATATAATGATGAGAAAAGAATTACTCGCTGTATAAGAAAGCAATGGAATAACTTAATGCATCGTTACTACCTAAAATATAATAATACAGATGAAAAAAGTAATTGCAATCTTCAGTATATGTACAATGGTATTATTTCTTCAATCTTGCGGTGGTGATAGTGGTCTAAGCTTGTCGGTCACGTCACCTACTGATGGTCAAGTATTTTCACCTGGGGATAGTATTCCTATCATTGGCAGCGCGAGCGATGACGTAGCCATCAGTAGCATCCGTATTACCATATCAAAATTAGGGATCGATGAAACTATTCCTGGCATGTCAAACCAATCAGAAAATTTTCAGTTTACCGTCAATTTAGACACGCAAACACCTCCAGAAGATGATATAGAAATCGTTGTCACAGCCTTTGATGGTAAAGGTAATACTGAAGAAGTTAAGCGTAAGATTAATATCAGATAGCGATAATCATTCAGCAGGTATGTTAATCTGAAAATATACCTCACGGTACTCTGAAGGCATATTTAGAAGAACCTGATGCTGGAACTTAAAAACTTTAAATGATTGATAATTAATCGCTTAGAGATTGTCAATTATGCTGCTTTGATAATATGTATGGATCTGTTGCACTGTGATAATTAATTTTCAATGTAAAACGGGATCATAGTAAAAATTGGTTGTCCTGATAATCTCGCCAACCGAAGATATATTTTCCCAGTACTTCATACTGGGCTACCAAGATATTACACCTCACTATGCTTACTTAGAAGTGCCTCTGAAGACCAAGAGTGGTCAATATTCTCCATGACTCATAATATTAGCTATGCGCATTATTCATTTTGCGATTACCTATTGGCTAAGATCATAGATATGTATGCCTGATCAATTATCATGGTTTGATATATGTTGAGTGATAACTTTTTATTCAGTCCTGATGTGAGAGCGACATATTAATCACACACTGCACATCACTGCAGCTAACAATTAGGATAAAGGCACTCTGCTCCTCTTTTGAACAGAGGCATCAACCACCCCCGCAGCATTTATATCTTCAAGCCATACCTGATGACTTTGGTGTAGAAGTGAGGTATCCATAGGAGCTTCGACCTTTACATAGTTATCGGTGAATCCTGTCATGAAGCCGTCCTTCTTACTCTCCTCGAATAATACTTGCCTGGTCGTATTCAAATGTTGCTCATAGAAAGCTCGCTTCTTTTTATCTGACAGTATGCGTAGCATTTCATTGCGCTGTCTTCTGACATGCATTGGTACTTGGTCTGTCATGTCCGCTGCGAGCGTTTTTTGGCGTTCTGAGTAAGTGAAGACGTGCAGGTAGCTGATGTCAAGCCCATGGATAAACTCAAAGCTCTCCTGGAATAACTCATCCGTCTCAATAGGGTATCCCACAATCACATCCACACCGATGCAACAATGCGGCATGAGGTCCTTAATGTAGGTCACACGGTCAGCATACAGGGTTCGTTTATATCTTCTCTTCATTGACTTCAGTACTAGATTAGAGCCTGACTGTAGTGGCATATGAAAGTGAGGGACAAAGCGCTCTGAACTCGCGACAAATTCTATAATTTCATTTGAACATAGATTAGGCTCAATAGAAGATATTCTAAATCTCTCTATCTCCTCTATCTGGTCCAAAGCTCTAATCAAATCTAAAAAGCTCTGCTCTCGTCGAGCTCCATCTTCGTTCTGATACAAGCCAAAGTCTCCAATATTCACACCTGTAAGAACGATCTCCTTCACCCCTAAGGTGGCGATATGGCGGGCCTGATCTAAGACACTATCTATACGAGCACTTCTGCTAGCTCCACGTGCTTGCGGTATGGTGCAAAAGCTACATTTGTAGTCGCAACCATCTTGCACTTTTAAAAACGATCTGGTGCGATCACCGAAGGAGAAGGATGCTTCGAAACCATGCACTGCACGAACATCACTAGATTTAATAAGTCCCTTCTCTGGAGCCTGGCTGAGCTCATCTATATAATTGAGCACGTTAAACTTTTCAGCGGCGCCGAGTACTAGATCAACACCTGGAATTTCAGAAATTTCTTTAGGTTTAAGTTGAGCATAGCAGCCAATCATCACCACCTTCGCTTGTGGATTTCTCTTTAGTGCATCTCGGACGACCTTGCGGCATTTACGATCAGCAAAGTCAGTGACAGAACAGGTATTGATAACATATATATCTGACGGATCAGAAAATGGATTTACCCCGTAGCCAGCAGCTTCAAACTGACGCTGAATGGTAGACGTCTCTGAGTAGTTCAGCTTACAGCCTAAGGTATGAAATGCAACTGTGTGCGGTGTAGCCATCCGGATTAGTAATTTCTTTACAAATCTATAGATTTCTTGGTTATCCGTGCATAATCTGTTGGACGCTGACTATAGTAACTATCTTCAAAATCAGCTCACCGGCACAATTAGACCTCAGCCGTAATATTTTGGTACCTTATTTAAGATGTGTACGATTGATGAAATCATCCAGCTTTCCCCAAAACACTTTCTCCATGGCTGCTATCTCAATGTCGGTATGTATCCCAATGTAGCGTTTCGTATTTTCGGGCGGTGTAGTGAAGGTCTCCTCTGTACTCAACTCTGGTCTCGCTAGGGCCTCTACGATAGCAACATCCCACATGATCCATTCTCGCTTTTCAGGATCTTTGCGCGTCCACCAGCGGTTATAATTATTCCATCGTTCGATTAGGTATTGTCCTAAACCCAGATGCTCAGATAAGTGTTGGTCCACTATCTTTTTCTTAAAAATGAGATGCTGAGAAGTTGTAGCTGTCATCACATCCATTTCAAGACCTGCTGTATTCAGTAAAAGGTTTACAGCTATCGTATCATTACCAGAATTGAATTCTTTTAGGTCATAGACGTTAGTTTCTGGCTCGTGCCAAAAACCGAGATAGTGGACACTGATCAGGTTGATGATAGATGAATCGTGGATGATGGCTGCAGCCATATTGGTGCAGGGTCCCAAAATAATGATGTGTAGCTTGTGATCAGGAGTGTATTGATGAGCCTGATCAATGATGAACTGTGCCGCGGGAGACAGGTCAGCATTCTGATGTGAAGAGATGGGCTCACTGCTCCCAATCAGCGAGGGTATGTCCTGTCGATCCATGAGAGCTAATAAGTCAAGATTAATCCGATGGCTCTCTAATGCTGTCGTATCGCTGGCCAGTGGTGAAGTATGGAACTGGGCCGCAGTGATCCCCAAAAGATTAAAGCGTGGCTCTAATATCGCCGAGGCAAGTGCGAATAGATCATCCACTTCATTAGCCGTATCCGCATCAATGATCAGCGGGATACGCTCGTCATATTGGTCATTCACAGCACAGCCACCTGCTAAAAGAGTACCTGCCCATAAACCCAAGAACCACAACATCAATCGCATAGTTTTTAAATTTATGCATACTCTGTTAAAAATGGCCATTATAAAAAATATATAATTTAGATATTTGTTGGTCCATGGACAAAAGAAATCGGTTTAGGCAACAGTATCCAAGTACATATTTTTTAGATGCTTCAGATATTGCAGGTCTGGATGCCTATATAAAAGCAAGAGGACTCTTAGGTGAAGAAGAAAAGATCATGTCTGCAGATGCCCTATCAGGAGGCAACATGAACTATGTACTGCGCGCCACGACATCTAAAAAGTCGCTCATCCTAAAACAAGCAAGGCCATGGGTAGAGAAGTTTCCTCAGATCGCAGCACCGATGGAGAGGAATCTTATTGAAGCCAAATTTTACGAGGAGATCAGACACGACTCTCATCTCGCCCAGTATGCACCACTCCTGCTCGACAGTAATCCCGCTGCGCATATTCTCATAATGGAAGATCTGGGCGATACCCAGGACTTCAGCTATCTGTACCAAAGCGGCCAGTACGCCTCCGAAGAAAACTGCAAATTTTTAGGTGACTTTCTCAGCAGGCTTCACCGTCTAGTGCCAAAGTCATTTCCTGATAATCTTGAGATGCGTCAGCTCAACCATCAGCATATTTTTGATCTACCCTTTCGCAGGGACAATGGTTTTGATTTAGATGCTATCCAAAATGGCTTAGCTAGCGTCGCTGCATATGTCTACTCAGAGCCAAAGGTCATTCAGCAGGCTGCCCTCTTAGGTGATCATTATCTTTCATCCGGCACATCACTGATCCACGGTGACTTCTATCCTGGGAGCTGGATGAACTCTGATGGAGGTCTTTATGTCTTAGATCCAGAATTTTGCTTTGTGGGTCCACGCGAGTTTGATATTTCTGTTTTACTTGCTCACTTCAGACTATCTGGGCAAACTAATCTAAGCGAGTCTAACTTTTTATCCTACTATCTGACTGATCAGCATATCGACTGGAAATTAGTAGAACAGTTCGCCGCAGTAGAAATCATCAGACGCTTAGTGGGTATCGCTCAGCTACCTTTAGATATCAGCATCAGCCAGAAAGAGAATTTTATCAAGAAGGCAGTTGAAGAGCTTAAGCATTAATCAAATGTTTTTTATACTGATGTGGCGGAAATATGCTCTCCAGTTGAGCCATTATATCGTTGGGTAGAGGGTCATTATTAATACTTCTTACAGCCGATTGTAAATGATTATTGGTCCTGATACCCACTACACAGCTGGTGACAGCAGGATGTTTCAGCACGTATTGGATAGCGACGCTCTGCGTATTCAGATCCTTTCCTACTAAGGCTGACATTTTCTTTTGATATGTCTCTACGTCCTCTGCAGTATGCGCAAGATAGGATGTAGGTTCTTTATCAATAAGCAATCCTTTTGCTACGCTGCCTCTCACCATGACTCCAACTTCAGCTGCTTTTAGTCGAGCTAAACATTCATTCTCAGGTCTCCTATCTAATAGGCTATACTGCATCATATTACTGACTATCTGACTCTTCCTGAGATATGCATCTATAACGTTGGGTCTAATAGAGGATATTCCGTAATATCTTATTTTACCCATGGAGACCAATTGCTCAAATGCTTCAATTACCTCATCAATTGGATCCTCTACAGTACCCCCATGCAATTGATAAATGTCGATATAATCCGTTTGTAATCGTCTGAGGCTATTATCTACTGCCTCAAGTATATATTTTTTCGATGGGTTCCACTTCCAAGAAGTGTAGTCCTTATTCCATTCGTTTCCTACCTTAGTCGCAATAATGACTTCTTGTCTATACTCTCTTAGTGCTCGACCTATCGTAGCCTCATTCTGGCCAGCATCATAAAGGTCAGCTGTATCGAAGTATGTGACACCTTGGTGCACCGCCTTTTGCAAAAGCAAGCTGTTATGATCTCGCTTAAGGTCCAAAGACATACATCCAAAGCCCAGCTCACTGATCTCAATCTCGGTGCGGTTCAACTTTCGGTATTTCAATTTATTAGTTTTTACTTATCTATTAGCCTGTACAGACATTAGATCAGCATAAGTTTGATATCCTGGCTCCCTTAAGCACTTAATGATAAATAGACTGCCCTCGCCAGAGAATTGTGTCATAGCACTCTCTATTAAAATAAAGTCATCACTACGGCAAGACTCTCGACCAACGGTCAGCATTCCATCCAATACATAAACTGCGGCAATTTGGTCTGCTGCAGCTTCGAGTTCATATTGTCCAGCTACAGTAACTAACTCCACACTTAAACCCTCCGCGTCCAGTTCAAAGTGACTGTCATTGCCGATCATGGTCTTTACTGAGTTTGCGCCAGACGGCTGCGAGACAAACTCACTATCTTTATAGTCGCTGTAGCTGGCGACCTGTGACATGGTTTTACTCAGGTCTGGGTCCACCCATATTTGAAACATGCGTGAGCCTTTGGTCATATGCTCTGCGTGGCTGATGCCACTTCCCGCTCTGATAATTTGCACATCTCCCGCATGTAGATCTCTCCAAGCATCCATCTGAGTGTCATAGTGCCTGATAGTGCCTTTTAAGATAAACGAAATAATTTCAAAACCCTGATGTGGATGTAGACCTATAGTACTGTCTTTCAGTGCTATTGCATTCGCCCAATAAAACAGATTGGAAAAAGGCTTGACTTCACCTCCGTCCTGTGGAAATCCTATAGGTTTATTTTCAACAATTTCTCCATTATTAAATGAACCATGTGCTTGCTTATCTTTTGAAATGATTCTCATAAATGGTGTTGTATTATATTAAAATGAACATCACACATGGTTCTAAAGTTATCCAGATGTTACAATAAGATGCAAAAAAATCCATATAAAATTAGAAGACAAATATTCCATACCAATGAATCTATTGGCTATATTTATTAAATGCCTTCTGGACCATCGTTTAGGTTCTTTATTTGTGTACGTCAACCTTATAATGTAGAGCTAATCATGATCTACTTTGCTGGTCACTGTCTCCTAATTGACATTATATGATACGATTAATAATTCTCCTTTTAGCACTCAGCCAATCGCTCACGGCGCAAGATTATTTCTATAAAGATTATGGACCATTCGAATCTACCATATCGAGTCCTGAAGAATTCTTAGGGTACGCCATTGGAGATCATCACACACGTCACGATCTAATGGTAGCCTATCTAGCCGAACTTGCAAGACAAAGCGATCGAGCTACCTTAATCGAGTATGGTAAGACATTCGGAAATCGAAAACTTGTTATGCTACAGATTAGCGCCCCTGATCATTTAGCTGATTTGGAAAATATCCGGATAGAACACCTGAACTTAATCAATCCTGAATCATCTAAAAAAGTGTCTGGCTCATTACCCATATTTATTAATCTTGGATATAATGTGCATGGTAATGAACCTTCAGGAGGAGAGGCTGCGCTCCTTACAGCTTATACTATGGTTGCGTCTAATCATCCTGACATCATTAACTACAGAGAAAATTCCGTGATATTTTTAGATCCTGTCATTAATCCTGACGGTCGCGATCGACATACTCACTGGGCGAATATGCATAAAGGATCCCCGAGGGTTTCTGATCCAATCGATATAGAACATCATGAGGGGTGGCCCAGAGGCAGAACGAATCATTATTGGTTTGATCTGAATCGAGACTGGTTACTGGGTATCAATCCTGAGAGCCGTGGCAAGCTGGCGTGGTATCATGATTGGTATCCTAATGTGGTCACTGATTTTCACGAGATGGGTACTGGGTCTACTTTCTTCTTTGAGCCCATGAAACCAAATGGCTCCAAGGATCCAATCATGCCCAAGAAGAACTATGTGGACCTAAACGAAAAGTTTGCAAAATACTTCAGTGAGTCGCTAGATGATATCGGATCATTATATTTTACCAAGGAGGTTTTTGACGGCACTTACCCTGGCTACGGATCATCATATCCAGACCTTCAAGGCGGTTTGGGTTTACTCTTTGAGCAGGCCAGTTCTCGGGGCCATGTACAAGACAGAGACCGAGGTAAATTGACTTTTGCATTTACCATCAGGAACCAATTTGTGTCAAGTCTGGCCACAATCAAAGCTTCTGTAGAAAACAAAACATATCTCCATAATTATCAAAGAGAATTCTTTGATTCTGCTATTACTCGAGCTAGATCTTCTAAAGTCAAAGCTTATGTATTCGGTGATGCTTATGACAAAAATAGGAATGCTGCCTTCTTGGACAAGTTATTGCTGCATCACATCAGCGTCTTCAAACTGCAAAATGATGTTAGGGTCAATGCAAGAAACTACAGTGCTGACCATGCCTATTACGTTCCGACTGATCAAGCTCAATTCAGAATGGTCCAAACCATGTTTGAGACATATGACGAGTTTCAAGATAGCGTCTTCTATGATGCATCTGCTTGGTCACTTGCTAACTTTTACAACATGCCCTACGCCGAGCTGACCTCTCCTGTCGCCTTAGGAGAGAAAGTAACTGGTGATGACTTGGCAGTAACTTCCAGAACTTTTAGTGAAAGCCAATATGCATATTTAGTACCATGGGAAGACTACAATTCTCCAGCATTACTCTATGATCTATTAGATCATGATGTAAAAGTAAATGTGTCGCGTAAGCCATTCAGCTTGAATATCGAGGATGAAAATGTATCCATGTCGTACGGTAGTTTAGTGATACCCGTCGCGTCGCAGGATATAGCCTCAGCAGAGTTATTTAAAATTCTCACCAGGGCATCTCAGCAACATCGCGTTGATGTATATTCTACCAATACTGGTTACGCCAGTTCTGGTATTGATTTAGGTAGTGGATCTATTAGGCCCGTTCAAAAGCCTAAGGCGATCATGCTCGTTCATGGGAATATCAGCGGCTATGAGGCGGGCGAAGTCTGGCATCTGTTAGACCAGCGCGTCCACATGCCTATCACTAAGGTACAAGTAGATCGATTTAATCGCATCAACCTTAGCGATTATAATACCATGGTCCTCGTCTCTGGTAGTTATAATGAGCTAGACTCATCAGATATCAGTGTTCTAAAAGATTGGATATCTAAAGGTAACACCCTGATTACTTCTCGAACAGCGAGTGCCTGGGCCATCAGAAAAAAGCTGGTTAATGAATCTCTCATCGAGAAAGAAAATGATGACGAAGAAGAGAAGCAAGCGAAGGAAGTCATTTTAAGAAAACCATACGTGAACGCCCGCGAAGATTTAGGACAAGACAGAGTTGGTGGCATTATCTTGGAGGTTGATTTAGATATCACACATCCACTGGCATATGGTTATCGAGAATCTAAAATACCTATCTATCGCAACAGCACCGTATGGTTGAAGCCAAGCAAAAATCCCTATGCTAATGTCGGCTTATATACAGCTGATCCACATATCGACGGTTTCATCACCAAGAAAAACATGGACGAGTTTTTGAAGAAGTCAGCGTCCATTATAGTCAGCCCTGTGGGCAATGGGCGTGTCGTTCTATTTGCTGACAATCCAAACTTTAGGGGCTCTTGGTATGGGACGAACAAGTTATTTCTGAACGCTGTATTTTTCGGGAATATGATTCAGGTACCAGATTAATTTATTTGATTATTATGCCTTAGTAATCTACAGTATGGATGACAGAATACAGATTGGTACCAAGAAAGAATTGAAACGGGAAGAAACTCTGTCGGCATTTTCTCCAACTGAGTGATTGTTTTCCTTTTAAGATCGTAATAGAAAATACATGGATTTAGAGTATGGATGATGATAGTGGAAAAAAGAGATAATTTTCTTGTCGAATGATTTTATAGTATATGAATCTTTAATATATGAGCTTCTGAAGTAGGCATGTTCAGTAGTAGTAAATAAATATGACTTTAGCACTTTTAGGTCAAAACCTGTACAAATACTTGGGTATAATTTAATGCTGTCAAATACCTTTTAGGTTGCTTTTTATCTGGATTAGATTCGTTACCCCGTTTATTGCCAAAAACCCTTAAAAGCGAGGTAATAATTC
>ENA-ORXR01002215-ORXR01002215.1-marine-metagenome-genome-assembly--contig:-NODE-2215-length-18855-cov-4.874481_pt1 | contig 18855 bp, 12 predicted proteins | sample MGYA00237866_ERZ511479 | MGnify/ENA metagenome assembly ERZ511479 | reverse complement strand
GTGAGGAATTTTCTAACGAAAAGCAGGCGAAAAATAACAAGCATAGATTGGTATGGATTTACGGGATGAGGCACTAGGTAGGAATTTTATTATGAAGGCAAAATTAACCAGAATTAGTAAAAAAAGGAATGGTTTGTAGCATATTGCTGGACATTTGCGGATTTGTAGCGATTCCTTCAAGAGGGTGGGAGGTTGTAATTGAGCGGTCCCTTTTTTTACATAGCAAACCCGCAGGGCGGGTTTGTTTCCCACCCCCTGCGCGAACCCCAAAGGATCGCTCCTAGCCATTGCTTTGAGAAGCGGCAAAGCAGTGGCCATCCAGACCGGACCGCAGAACACGATCCCCAAGGAGAGATAACCAGTTTTTTTCACAGACGTCTCTGCGGCAGCCGAAAATAGAATCGATTGCATAGTGGTTACTACTTAGATGCATGAACTATATAAATTCCATAAAATTTTCTGGATTATTTTAAAAATAAATACTTTTCGGGGTAAGCTACTTCAAATAAAAACCGTATCAAGATACCTGGAAGTATGATTAACTTCAGGAGTAAGCAACCACAGTAGGCCTTTTTATCGTAAATAGGGTAAGTATTAATATCCAAACAATTTTATAAAATTTTTCAATGAAAAACTACTTTCTCTTCTTAATCCTTATCCTTGGAATCTCCGTTTCGCTACAAGCGCAATCACCTTATACTGTCAATTGGAAAAAGGAAATTCCTTACGTTGCTACTGCTGTAGGACTTAATTTGGGTGGTGCTTACCTGGCCAGTCAGGTAAAAGATTTGACCCCCTCACAGATAGCAGCACTGGACGCCAACAATGTCAACTCATTTGATCGTTTTGCCACAGAAAATTTTTCCAGCAATTCTGCCAGAGCCAGTAATGTACTGGAGATCGGTACGCAGCTCGCTCCGTTTCTATTTATAACTGGTAAAAAAACACGAAAACATTTTGGTCAAATTATGGCTTTGTATGCCGAAGCTACTTTTATCAATACGGGACTGACTATTGTTACAAAAATGTCCTTTCGTCGAACCCGCCCTTTTGTCTATAACTCGGCGGCACCGCTGGAAGATAAAATTGGTCGTACGGCGAGAGCTTCTTTTATCTCCGGACATACTTCTACCGCTGCCGTCGGTACCTTTTTTGCCGCAAAAATTTTCGCTGATTTTTGTCCGGACAGCAAATGGAAGCCAGTTGTTTGGGGAGCTGCCGCTGTGATACCTGGTGTTATGGGCTACTTTCGGGTAGCGGCGGGCAAGCATTATCCAACGGATGTTATCGCAGGTTATTTGGTAGGTGGTGCGATTGGAATTTTAGTACCGCATTTGCATAAAAAGCGGGGAGATAAGGACAATAAAGTTGAACTGAATATGGGATTCAGTTCTGCGCAGTTGATCTATAAAATTGGTAGATAGCGTAGTGCCTTGATTGATGAAATAATATTTCGCCTTTTATCTCAATCTATTTAATCGCCATTCCTTACAATCTTTTTTGAATTTTTCAAATACTTTAGAGGACGATACCTATGCGTTGGAAGGACCGATTAACCAATCACCAATCACTGTTCTTATTGTTCAGGAAAAAATAACAATTTGAAATACATACTAATTTAATGTTTGGGGGAAGTAGTGTATTTTATTTTTTAAAATAATGGTGTTAAGTCCGCGCGTTAAAAGCGTCAAGCAATTTACTCAAATATTGCTTACTGGTTTCTTTTTGGTAACCACCCAACTGTAAAACAGTTTTGTCAATGATATTGATATCAAAAACCTCGTATTGAAAAGCATGTGTCCTTCCGGAAGTTAGATCTTTCCGTTTGGCAATCAGTAATTTAAGTTCGGAAGAAGAGATGTTATTATAGTTTCCGATATCTACATAACGATCCATTCTCTTTTCGGTAGCAACCATTGCACCCGTCAAAATAGAGAGATCTGCCGCCGCATCCGCCAGAATACTTCGTTGTAAATTAATACCGTGTACAGCTTGTTTTTTTTCTTTTTTAACCTTATGATCTTCTTTATCAATAGAAGAATATTCTTCGTCAATGTCCCGGTTAAATTGCTTCACGGTCTGTAAGTGAATTTCGGCCAAAGCCTTCATAGGAACAATAATTTCCGTAAATTTTTTGATGAGTACCCGGTAATAAGCTCTTTCTCCGGCTAGTGATTTTTTACTCGGATCTTTCTGATTGGTCAAAAATATTCGACTCAACATACTAACCACTTTGTGCTGTATCGCCCTTGTTTCACTGAGTAATTTTGAAAAACCATTCGCTTTTTGTTCAAATAACGCCAAACTAGTCAGGATCTCATCTAATGATTCCCGCGAATTTTTAAAACGTTTGTCATGGATATTCTCTTCAAATATATTCTCCTCTTTCGGTAAATCCTCTTGCTGTTCCTTGGGTTGCTCTTTGCCAGTATCCCCCCTGTGTGGCGTATTGCCCGAGGACTCAAAGAAATCTTCGTATGGATTTTCTGGTGTCATTTCTTTTGCTAAAATTTGAAGGCACTAGTGGTTCGGGTACTAAATGAGTATGTATTTCAATTTGTTAATTTTTTTCAAGAGAATAAGAACAGTTGATTAGTGATTAGTTAATCAGTCCTTCCAACGCATAGGTATCACCCTCTAAAGTATTTGAAAAACTCGAAAAATACTGCCGAGAAAGGTTAAGTTGACAGATCAACGTAGAACAAGGCATTGCCTTGTTCCTACGTTGATCAATATGCCCAGTTATTTAATGCCGAAGGCACTAATATAATAGACTTGTTACCCTTTAACAATTGAATACTATAATTGGTTTGCACAAAATTATAGTCAGGAACTAAATTTCAGTTTGTATTTAGGATCGATTATTCTCACCAGGAACCTTTAACCGCTTCCTTCCTTCCAGATACAATTGCAAACCAGCCATCGCTGCCACTAGTTCTCCCTTCTTTGAATCTTCCGCCATGGCATCAGGCGTGAAAAACTGTTTCACAAAATGTGTATCAAAGTTCCCACTCGTAAACGCTGGATGTTTCATGACAAAAGCACCAAATGGCAAGGTCGTTTCAATTCCTTCAATTTGATATTGTGCAATCGCCTTTTCCATATTGGCAATGGCGGCATCGCGCGTCGCCCCGTAGGTAATTAACTTAGCGATCATCGGATCGTAGTAAATTGGAATTTCCATTCCTTCTTCGTAACCATCATCTACCCGGATATTTTCGCCAGATGGCTTTTTGTAAACCTCTAGTTTTCCTACACTCGGTAAAAAATTGTTGGCCGGATCTTCCGCATAAACTCTCAATTCCACGGCATGTCCCTTGATGGTTAAATCCGCCTGCGTAAAACGCAGTTGCTCACCCCGGGCCACCCTTATTTGTTCCTCCACCAAGTCCACGCCAGTGATTAGTTCCGTCACCGGATGCTCTACTTGCAGCCGTGTATTCATTTCTAAAAAGTAATAGTTTTGTTTTTCATCCAACAAAAACTCTACGGTCCCTGCACCTACATAGTCACAGGCCTGCGCTACCCGACAAGCATCCGCACCCATCTGTGCCCGTAACGCTGGTGTAAGTACCGCCGATGGTGCCTCTTCTACTACTTTTTGGTGTCGCCGTTGAATACTGCATTCCCGCTCAAAAAGATGAACGAAGTTACCGTGTTTATCCGCTAAAACCTGAATTTCGATGTGTCGGGGCGAACCCACGTATTTTTCAATAAAAACTGCGCCGTCTCCAAAGGCGGAGAGTGCTTCTGAAATCGCCCGTTCCATTTGGGATTTTAGTTCTCCGGAATTTTCGACGACCCGCATTCCTTTTCCACCACCACCTGCGGAAGCTTTTATCAGGATAGGATAACCAATTTTTTCGGCAATTTTTTTGGCTTTGTCGGTATCAGTGATGGCTTTATCAATCCCCGGTACCATCGGAATATCGTAAGCTTTCACCGCATCTTTGGCCGCTAGTTTACTCCCCATTACCTCGATAGCGTGTACATTGGGACCGATAAAAGTAATACCCGCGGCTTCTACTTTCTGGGCAAATTCTGAATTCTCGCTTAAAAAACCATAGCCGGGATGAATACCTTCCGTTCCTGTTTCTATAGCTGCCGCAATAATTTTATCCATTACGAGATAAGACTGGTTAGAAGGTGCCGGACCAAGACATACGGCTTGATCCGCAAATCTAACGTGCGGTGCGTGTCGATCTGCTTCCGAATAAACGGCAACCGTCCGAATTCCCATTCTACGGGCAGTACGCATAATCCGTAAAGCAATTTCTCCTCGGTTAGCAACCAATATTTTTTTCATTAGATTTTAATTTTAGAATAAAGTCAAGCTTGGAACCTGTTCAAACAACCGCTTGCAAACATTCGACGAAGATAATAATTTTAGGGAAAAAATAGCTATTTGACCACGACGATTCAACATTACTCCATCCCCGTCTTCATCCCTTTTTTCGTTCTCTTCCAGTTATTGTTTACCATTCTCAATATCAACAATCCGAGTCCATTCATACTGTGTGGACTGTTGGCTAGAATAACCACGCCCGTTTCGCTTTCGGCGACAAAGCCCATAAAACTACGGTAGCCAGTGGTACTTCCTGCGTGCATCACGACATCATAGTAATTTTTGTTGGTAATAATATGCCATCCGTTTCCACCAAAAATATGTTTGGCCATATCTGTTTTTATGAGTGGCTGTTGATTTTGGGCCAAGACGGGTCCGAGTTGATGGGTTTTGTTTTTTAAACTGGCCCGCATGTATTTCAATAAATCATCCATGGAAGACTTGATGCCTTCGCTACCGGCGAAGGAACGCATTTGCCAGGGTGGCGTAGGCTGACCACCGAGACTATATCCCTTGACTATTTTATTACGATTTACGGTGGTGAACTCATGCACCCCCGATTGATTCATACCACAAGGCTGAAAGATATATTTTTGTAATAATTGCTCGTAAGTCAAATCGGAAGCCAGCTCTAGAATTATTTCTAAAACAGCATAGTTGGTATGGCTATATTTATATTGTTTGCTTTTATTTTTCTTGAAAGGTCTGGTGTTTTTATTTATTGAAATAAAATCAACTTCGGCATAGTAGGTGAGTAAATCATATTTGGTATAATCTCCAAATGGATTAGCGGGATCTGTTTCTTTTAATCCGATACCGATGGGTAAGCGAGACAATCCGCTGGTGTGTTGTACCAGGTCCAGAACGGTAATAGATTTTGCCGTAGGATTTTGAAATTGTGGAGGCAGGTAGGAATTGATGGAGGAGTCCGGATGAATTTTTTCTTCGTTCATCAAAATACCAGCGATCAATGCGGTAAATGATTTGGTCAGGCCTCCGATTTCGAAGAGTTGATCTGACTTGGGAGGCGATCCCTGATTGGTAGCAGTATGACCATAGGAGAAAACGAAAGAGGTATCTCCAAGTTGTACACCGATCAGATAAGCGGGGGTATTTTTAAAGCTGATTTCGGTATCATAGTAGATGATTTTACCTATTTCCTTTTCAAGTTCTGCGCTGATCTGAGCGTTAAGAGAAAAAGAAAATAACCCGATTAAGAGCGTCAGATAGGTGTTTTGAGTCATATCTCAAAGATAGGAATACTCTGGGAGTATGGCAAGTGCGTCGGGATTAAAGTGGGGCGTATAAGGTGTTAGTTATTTAGTTCGCGACGCACTAGTGGTTGGGGCCAATAGGGCCTTGACGGATGAAATATGACTTTGTTTTTTTCAACCCTGCCAGAAAATATTGAATCAGGAATTTTCAGTTAACCATATTGAATAACAATTCTACGGTAACAAGTCTAATCAATATTCGGTTTTTCCTACTCCTCCTTGTCTTTCAAATCTGTCCCACGCATGGCATCAGCTACGTGAACATCCATTGCCCGGTGTGCCAGTGGAGTAGTGTAATCGTTAAGATCGGCCATTGCTTTATTGATCAAATCCTTGTCTTCCCCATTTACGGTTACTTTGAGTTTGGTAACAAGATCGGTGGTTTTCTTTTTTTCTTCTTCCGAAAGAATGTGGTTATTTTGCTGAAGGAATTTTTGCGAAGCCAAAAGCACGTTATTGGCTTCATTGCGTGCTTCAAGTATGGAGCGTGCCTTCATATCTGCCTCCGCGTTGGTAATACTGTCCATCAGCATCTGTGCCATATCTTCTTCGCTGATTCCATATTGCGACTTGATCTCAATTTCCTGCGCTACACCAGAGCGTAGTTCTTTAGCCGTTACGCGAAGGATTCCATCCGCATCAATAGCAAAAATAATTTCTATCTTGGGTAGTCCTGCGGGCATGGGTGGTATACCTTTCAAAACAAATTCCCCTAATTTTCGATTGTCGGCTATCTGATCCCGTTCACCCTGGTAGACGGCTACTTTTAAATTTACCTGGCCATCTACGGAAGTGGTGTATTGACGAGCAGCGCGAGAAGGTACTTTTGAATTACGTGGAATAATGGCGTCCATTAGTCCACCAACGGTTTCAATGCCCAAAGAGAGTGGCGTAATATCGAGCAATAGCATCCCTTTTTGATTGCCAGCAAGAATATCCGCCTGGATAGCAGCGCCAAGAGCTACGACCTCGTCGGGGTTTAGATTGTCAAATAGCGGTTGGTTAAAAAAGGTGCTAACTGAAGTTTTGATATTAGGGATTCGGGTACTTCCGCCCACCATTACTACGTGCTCAATATCGGCAACCGTTTTTCCAGCATCTTTTAAAGCGGTTTTACAACTATCCAAAGTTCGGGAAACGATTGGCTCAATGAGCTGGTCAAAAATCTCTCTTGCTATTTGACAATTCATTCCTTCATACTTCTCTTTAAACAGCAGTTCGGTGGATAATACTTTTTTTGCTTTCTCCGCCAGCAAACGCAATTCCTGGGTTTTTATCTTGTCTTTTACGAAAGTATCAGCTTCTTTTCCGTTAATATTTAACCAATAATCAATTAATAGTCGGTCAATATCATCTCCTCCCAAAAACGTATCTCCATTAGTAGAAAGTACTTCAAAAATCCCGTCGTGAATTTGTAAGATGGAAATATCAAACGTACCTCCTCCCAAATCATAGACAGCGATCAATTTAGAATCTTCTTCTGTCAGTCCAAGTCCGTAAGCCAGACTGGCGGCAGTGGGTTCGTTGACAATTCGTAATACGTCTAATCCGGCTAGCTTTCCAGCATCGCGGGTGGCTTGTCGCTGGGAATCATTGAAATAGGCAGGGACCGTAATGACTGCTTTGGTAACGGTTTGGTGTAGCTCTTTTTCAACTCTGAGTTTTAGTGCGGTAAGGATATTGGCAGATAATTCGACGGGTGTAAAAAATTTATCGCCAACCCGGATCTTTACCAGACTTTCGGTATCGTCGTCAATTATCTGATAACCAAGGTATTCTGATACATTGGAAACATCCTTGTAGGATTTTCCCATTAGTCTTTTGACTGAATAGATCGTGTTGGCTGGGTCGGTACGTAATTTTTTCCGGGCTTCATCTCCGACCAGTTTTTCGCCATTGGGCAAAAAGTGAATAATGGAGGGAACTAAAGTGTGCTTTTGATCGCTACCTTTCACAGCGACTGGTTGACCATCCAGCATATACGCAACCAAACTATTGGTAGTGCCTAAGTCGATACCTACAATAAAGGTATCTTCTCGCTTTGCGGTCCCGTCTTTTAAATTGATTGAAATTTTTGCCATAGGTTTTTGTGTCGTATTAAATTATAGCTTAGGAATGAGGTATTAATAAATGACGATTCTATACTTCCTCTTTTCCACCACTCTGCGTCCATGAAATGGTTATTATGCTAGTGTGTCGGGAACTAAATACCTAACACCTTATACGGCCTACTTTGATCCCGACGCACTAGGAATTTACTCTGGGTTTAGCGTGATAAATCAGTGTTTTTATATACTGTTTTTTTATTTACATTGCCAGCAATTATTTTATTCTAGCACTAAAAAGTAAATAAACTCATTGTGAAGATTCATATCTCGCACACCCTGATATAAAAACTAAAATAACATGAAAACATTACCTACTAATCTGGTTTTTCTTTTACTATTTTACCCCTCCACATTTATTTTTTCTCAGGAAAATATTGCAACAAATCAGGAAACGATACTTCTTGACGTTGGTCAATGTGGTAATACAGAATCCTCTAATTTAGTACCTGAAGATATTATCTTTAATGAATTGTACAGTCAAAAAATAAAAGACGGTACGATTGCATCCACCTTAACTTCTGCTGTGCACACGTTGCCAGTGGTAGTTCACATTATTCACAGTGGTGACCAACTTGGTTCTCTAAATAATCCAACTGATGAGAAGGTAAATACAGAAATTGAACAATTTTCTCAAAGATTCAGGCATCTACAAGCTGATGCTCCCACCTATACAAATCCATTTTACGGAACCGATACAGAAATTGAATTTTGTTTAGCTACGACTGATCCGAACAATCAGTATACTTCCGGGATTATCCGTCATTATGATCCTGTATATGCAAATAATAATCCTACTGAGCTTGGGATTTACGCCTGGGATACGGAGTTGTATTGTAATATTTTTATAGTAAATCAAACATTTGAAGGAACTTTTGCAGGAGTGTATTATGGTGGAAGCTTAGACTATATAATTATTAGAGGAGGATTTTTTTGGGACGGTTTATTAGCACACGAGGTAGGCCACTATCTATCCTTAAGACACACTTTTGATGGTTGTACGAATAATGATTGTACACTGGATGGAGATCAAGTATGTGATACGCCTCCCAAAGAGAATGCAGGTTCCCAAGGTGGCACTTGCGATAGTCCCGCTGATAATTGCCAATCAGATGAGGATGATGCCTCCACCAATAATCCTTACCGATCGGTTGCTTTAGGGGGTATGGGCAATCAGCCGGACATGCTGGCAAATTACATGGATTACACAGGAGGCTGTTGGGATTCATTTACTACCGGGCAAAAAAACAGGATGCAACTATATATCACTGAACGTCGACTGGAACTTTCTAACCACTCGAATATTGCTTGCCAGGCACAACCAATTCCAACAAATGATGCGGGTATCTATGGTATTAAAATAGCACAAGCAAATATATGTATCGACTCTCTTAACCCGACAGTCACCATTGAAAACTATGGAAGTTCAAACTTGACAAGTGTAACTATAAACGTATTTTTTAATGAGACCTTAGCGCTTACAGAAGATTGGACAGGAAACATTCCACCGGGTAGTTCAGAGGAATATTCCTTAATGAATCCTGTTATTTATAATGGTACCAATGGCCCTTTTCTTTTATCGATTTCTACGAGTATACCGAATGGACTTACAGATGCTAATATCTATAATGATACTGATTATGAAAAAGGAATCTACATTGAAGGAAACTGTATGACCTACAATACTTGCGAACCATTTAATCTACAAACAGCATTGGGCCCTGGAAACACGACTATTCTAACTAGTTCTCCAGATACAAATTGCGTAAAAGGTGATGTTTTATTTTGTATTGAAGTTCAAGGAGATGTTTCTAATAGCAGCGAACGATTTAATGTGATTGACGAATCGGGCAATAACAGAGGTCTTACATTAAGAAGTCCGGATTGTGATGAACCCAAAGAACCATTTTGTTTTTTTGTAACTAATAGTGAATTTCAGGATTGGGCTACCGATGGAATAGTGAATGTGATCCTGGATCCTCTCTCGACTTCGATTAATCCTGAATATTGTCCTATAAATCAGGCCTGTCTGACGATTACTATTGCTGAGGCTCCTCTGACTACTTACTATGCCGATCTGGATGGTGATGGCTATGGTGATGCAGCATCTGTGGCAATGAATTGTTTTCAACCGCTAAGTACTTCTACAAATGGTGAAGATTGTGATGATAATGATCCTAACGTAAATCCGGGGGCACCCGAAATCCCCAATAATGGAATAGACGAAGATTGTGACGGAAGTGATTTAGTATCTACCAGTATTTCTGAGATTGATGAAACCGTAATCACCCTGTTTCCCAATCCATCATCAAGCAGAATCTTTGTTCAAACCACCCGCGAACTCTCTTATAAATTAGAGATCTATGAATTATCAGGTAAAAAAATATACGAGTCATTTAATCCTTCAACTATAGATGTTTCGTATTTTACGAATGGTATTTACTTTTATGAACTATCTGATCTTAATTCATATCAAAAAGTAACGGGTAAGTTGATCGTACAAAAATAAAAGTCTTTACTAAAAATTCCTAAGGATCGTTTAAAAAATAAGTTATAAAGCTTTGGGTCGGTTAATTTGCTTATAATCGAGGCGGTGAAATGCGATTTATGCGGTAGCATAATGAGTTTTTCACCAACCCTGCCCGATCTGACAATTGGTCAGGCGGGGAAGAGTAGGAGTAAATTAAGCAGCCAAATGTTATAAGTTATTCTTTTAATGATCCTTTGTGCTAAATAGTCAAGACAATCCATTTCATTCCTACTGGTTCTCCAAATTAAAAATTTGCTGCCAGCTGAGTAGTTTATCTTTCCTCAAAAACCCAGAGCAAACCCCCATTAACCCATCCCAAAAAAACATAAATACTTCATACGCTTAAACACTTTACTTAATTCTGAAATTTAAAGCCTAACTTTTTTAAAAAAACCCAGACAAAATGACATTTCTTTTAAAAAATTTATTATGTTTGTGATATAGCCCCAGCTAACACAACAAATAAACCACATGAAACAGCCAAAACTGTATCAACTACTCTCTTCTTTCTCTAAAGAGGAGCTACGGGCCTTTAGTCTCTTTTTACAATCTCCCTATTTTACTAAAAGTGAAATTCTGCCTAGTCTTTTTGATATCCTAAAAAAGGCTCATCCTGATTTTAATGCTGCTAAGCTTCGCAAGGAAAAAATTTACCAAAAACTCAATTTAGCGACACCGTTTTCTGAAAAATTTATCAATGATCGATTTTCGGATCTCAGTAAACTGGCCGAGGAATTTATGGCAATTCATCTGGTACGAAATGATAAAGATTTGAAAAAGCAGGCTTACCGAAAAAGTTTGAATCGTCATCATCTGGATACGTTTTTTTATAAAGAAACTAAAAAAGCCATCACTACGCTAAAGACTAAAAAATTGCCAGGATGGAAGCAATCACTGAATATTTTTTCTTTAGAACATGAACTATTTATCCATCCTCAAACAAATAAATGGAAAACGACCACTGACGAGACGATTAAGATGATCGATCATTTAGATGAAACTTATATTATTTTAAAACTACGGTATGGATTACATCACAAGACCCGAGGGACCATTTTCGCTAAGGAAGAAAATAGTACATTCCTAAAGGAAATTTTAGCCTATGCACAAAATAGTAGTCATCCTGTAATTAAATTATACACCTTACTTTTAGACACTTTTGAGGAACGGAACCTTGAAGAGAAATGGAAAATTGCGCACGATTTCTATCTGAAAAAATGCTCCTTGCTTCCCGCTGAAGATCAATATGCTGGATTACTTGGATTGATTAATCGAGGGTACAGAATAGCATTGAACGGTCAACCAGCATTTCATGCTAACAATCTGGATTTATATAAATTTGGCTTGACAAAAAAAGTATTGCTCCCAAACGGGTGCCTTTCCGAACAGACGTTTAAAAACATCGTTTTGTTAGGTTCGGTAACCAAACAATTTGATTGGACTAAAAGATTTATCAAAAAATATCAGTCGTATTTATGCCCTGGTCACCATACTAATATCGTTTATTTAAGTCAGGCCTACCTTGCCTTTTATAGCAAAAACTTTGATTTGTGTCTGGACTGGCTGGATAAAAGTGAACGGATGGACCTTCGAGATAAACTCAATTTTAAATCACTGGAATTGCGCTGTTGGTACGAACAGTTTGCTACCAAAAACAAGGATAAAGAGGTCCTGTTTGCCATCATCAATAAATACGAACAATTTTTGCAACGGAAAAAATCGAATTTTTCTCCCAACACCACCAAAGCCTACCAAAATTTTGTCTACCTGGTCAAACGGATGGCACAATTAAAAAATTCGGCAATCTCTAATTGCCAGACGGAGAAGAAAAAAATTCAAAAAGAATTTCCAAAACGGAAACTTTGTATGTCGATGGAATGGTTAGAAGAGAAGCTGGCAGAAATTTAACAAGAATCTTGGTCTTTGTGAAAATGTTGTCTCGGCTTTAGAAGCCGAGACAACAGTAATTTACTAGATCACCATATCTTCTTCGATGATAATAGAGTCGGCAGTACCGCCTTTCACTTGGATTTTTGCTTGCGGGGAAATTAAATGGACGTTTGATTTTGACGCCTGCAAGTTCTTAATGCTTAATTTTTGAGTAACTGGATGGTGCTTTTTCATAAGACATAGGTTTGTACCCTTGGCATTGGATGAATCAATGCAAGAATGTGTTAGCGTAATTTTTTATTAGACTTGTTACCCTTTAAGAATTAAGATCTAGAAATAAGGATTTTGTTCTTAGATGAGTCTCATTTTGAGCCTCATAGCCTAGCTATGGGGCGAAAAATAGACGAAATATAAGGACAAAAGGCTATTTATAGAGCCAATTTGTTAAAGGGTAACAAGTCTATTGTAAATTCAATATAGGTGGTGAGGCAATTGAGAACAAGGCATTCCTTGGGAACAGGATGATTTTCCTTGGGAAACAAGGCGTAATACTCAAGCTTTTAAAAACAAACAACATGAACGTAAAAACTATTTACCTGGCTTTTCTTTTTTTCTTTCCAGCCTATGTGTATGCTATAAACGTAGATAGTTTAAAAAATTTATTAACCAGGGAAATTCCGGATAGTAATCGATTTATAATTTATGAAGAATTATTGTGGTCAGCTTTATATGTAGACCCCAATAAATCTTTGCACTATGCGGATAGCTGTATGGAAATAGCCAATAGATTGGCTTCGGATAAGCTAAAAACAAACACCTATCTTAATTATGCAAATTGTTATATAATACTAAGACAACTAGATTCGGCTTTAGCAAAAGTTGAGATTGGTGAATTATTAGCTCAAAAAAATAATTTTGAAGGATTCTCCAATAGAATGATGGGAACAAAGGCTAACATCTATATTTTACAAGAAAAAAATGAAGAGGCCAGCACTATTCTCGAAAAATTATTAGCAAAACATCTGATCACTCAGGATAGCCAACAACTAGTAAACAACTTTACCAATTTGGGAACTTTAAAGCAGAAAATGCAGCAATATAAAGAGGCCATTGCCTATTTTCTATCCGCATTGGATTATGCAGCTACGCCAGAAACGATCGGAAGGAAAGGTATTATCTATATGAATATTGGCGTATTATATGGAGAACTAAAGGAGTTGGAAACAGCAACTGAATACTATTTACAAGCACAAGATATCTTAACTCGTCAAAAGGATACGCTTTATTTAGCGGTAAATTATAATAACCTAGGTCAGGTTTTCTCAGATAGAAAATTGTATCAAGAGGCGGAGGATTATTATCGAGCCTCTTTAAAAATTAATACGTTTCATCTTCCTGGGTTAGCGGCTTCTAATTATGGCTTGGGATCTATTTATCACAAAACAAATAAGTATCCATTGGCATTGAAACACGCTAAAAAGGCACTAGACTTTGACCAGCAAATAAATAATGCACTTAACATTCCTGGAGATCATGATTTGATTGGGCAAATTTTCTATGCACAAAAAAAATATGATCAGGCATTAGCACAATATAGGCTGGCTGAAAAATTTGATAAGGAAAGCCCTCTAAGCCTGGGAAAAATAAGTATACAAAGAAATATTTTATCTGCTCTATTAGAAAAAAATAGACAGTCCTCTATCAATCAACAATTAAACACCATTTTTGCACTCCAGGATTCGTTCGATCTTTTGACTAAACAAGAGACCATTAATGAAATAAAAACAAAATACCAAACCGAAAAAAAAGAAGCTGAAAACCAACTCCTTCTCAAAGAGCAAAGTTTACAAAATGCGACCATCCAAAATCAACGTAAAACGCTTTTCGGAGGTTTATTCGGATCTTTACTGTTAGGCATTATTACGTGCCTACTCTACCGACAAAATAAAAACAAAAGAAAAAATATCGAATTACTCTCGGAAAAAAATCATAAAATCCAAACACTCCACACAGAACTAAATCATCGGGTAAAAAATAACCTGGCATTTGTGTCCAGCTTGATGAAATTACAAAGTCGGAGATTAATCAATCCAGAAGCCAAGCAGGCAGTTGCAGAAAGTGAATCAAGGATAGCGGCTATGTCTATCTTACACCGCAAACTCTCTCTGGACGGAGAAGAACGGGAAATTAACCTCGGAGAATATCTGGAAGAACTGTGTCAGAATATTGCTTATACTTTTCCTAATTTAGATCGTCCTCCAAAGATCCACTTTGAAATGAAACCAATTAGCTTTGACACTCAAAAATCAGTTTGGATAGGACTCATCATCAATGAACTGGTTACCAACTCTTTTAAATATGCTTTTGAGCATCAGGAGAATCCTCAAATATTTATTAAACTGGAGCAGTCTAGTCAACATAGCCTGAACATGTCTTATCGAGATAATGGCATCGGTTTACCAGAAGGGATTCATCTGGAAAATCTTCCTTCATTAGGATTGAAATTAATTCATACCCTGACGGAACAATTAGATGGATCAATCCAAATGGAAAATAAAAATGGTGCTAACTTTGATTTTTCTTTTCAAAATAATCAAGTTATTGCATAAGGAATGGCGATTAAATAAATGCAGATTCTAGGCGAACTATTTTTTTGCCAGTCAAGGACGTAAAATGGGCATTATGCCTAGCATAATAACCATTTTATAGACGCAGAGTGGCGGAAAAAGAGGAAGTATAGAATCGTCATTTATTTGGTCAACATTCCTAAGGATATTTAATCAGACTTAAGCCGATTCAAAGCGGTATCGACGACCTCCTTATAACTCGGTCCAACTGGAATATTAGTGGACTTAATCAACAAAAATTTATCCTGCATTTTTTCTACCTTGGTAATGTTTACAATGTAAGAACGATGAACTCTGACCAAATTTGGATGGTCAAATTTCATAGAAAAACTTTTTAAATTGGCGGAGTACAACCGTTTTCTTTTTATAGTTACCAATTCAACGGATTCGCTAGCACCCTTTACGTACAACAACTCATCTACTCGGACTTTCTCCTGAATGTTTCCTTTTCCTTTCACAAAAAAAAAGTCTTTACAAAACAAGAGATGCTGGCCAGTTCCGCTATGCCGAGCAAAGGAGTGTTTGATTTCAGCTTCTTTTTGATGGACAAAATTAAACAAGGCAAAATCCAGCGCAGTTTCTAGTTGTGGAGCATGCCATGGTTTGATTAGGTAATACGCCGGTCGGGTTTCTTTGGCCCTTTCTCTAGTTCCATTATCAGAAAGTGAGGTTAGATATATGACTGGTACCCGCGCGATCTGATTTATTTTTTTTACAATCTCAATCCCGTCCAACAAACTGTCTCTCAACATCACATCCATTAATACCAGATCGGGAATTCTCCTGCGAAAAGCTAGTAAAGCCTCTTCTCCATTTACCACTCTATCCGTAATACTGTATCCCATCTCCAACAATTGTTCTTCCAGGTCTTGACCAATGATCCTGTCATCTTCTACAATCAGTATTTTTAACGCTGCGCTCATAAATATTTATTGTTTTGTTAAACTTTATGATAAAAATGTTTAGTAATCTGGCAACATAAGAAAAAACTACTTAATAAAAACACTAATTTTTTTCCAAAAACCCAGAGTAAAACCATGTTTCAATAGATTCGACCATCGGGTAACAAATCGCTTCCATTTTCTACACCATCTATGATAAAACGGCCAACGATACTCATTTTGAAATTCGGAAATCATGATATTTTTTTAAACCAAATAAGTGATATAAAATACAGATAGTTCCCAACCAAATGGAACTCCCCTTCCAAAAAATCAGTTCTAATCAAAAAAAAATGATTATACAAATAAACGATACCGATCCGATAGAAACTTTCCAGTATCAGATGGTTGCGCAAGGCGGGAGGAATAAGCAAGACTCTCGAACACTAGCAACAGCGGATTTGCCAATATATCTTGGGACCATTGAGGATTTAACAACTACCGAATTAGACTACCTGATTATTGCATCTGACTTACAGGGCAATGTTATTAACAATAAAGTTACAATCTTACTTGGAGAAGTGTTACCGGATTTTTTAAAATTATTATTTGAGATACAATTCCCAACTATAGATCACCAACGGGTGGGTGTATTGCTCTGTGGTGATCTATATGCGAGACTCGATAAAAGAGGTGGATTGGGAGACGTCAAGAATGTTTGGCATGCCTTTAATCAGCATTTTGGTTTTGTAGCAGGCGTGGCAGGAAACCATGATGACTTTGGAAATAACAATGCTTTTGAACAATTTAAAAGTACTGAAGATATTCATTATCTTGATGGCCAAATCAAAAAGATTGCTGGTCTAAACATTGGAGGTATCAGTGGCATCATCGGGCGACCTACCAAACATTTTAGGAAAGAAGAAAGCAGCCACTTAAAAATGCTGGGAAAATTATTACGGAAACAGCCGGATATCCTTTTAATTCACGAAGGCCCTAATCATCTCGATCCAAAAATGAAGGGTAATGAGAACATCAGAAAGGTGATTGAACGTGGCCCAAAAACAGTCATTTGTTGCGGACACAATCATTGGAAACAAACTTTGGTTGAAAAGGAAAATGGAACCCAAATTATTAATGCAGATGCTAAGTGTATTATTTTAGCGATAAAACAGGTCTGCTGAATCCATCCCTGCTTGGGTTACCTTGAATGGATTACTGGAAAAATAGTTGCGGGTATCGATTGGACCGTCAACCTCAAATCGAAAATGCAAGGTTAGTCCAAATTGATTGCCGAATTACATGATCTCGAACCACTCACTTTGGCAAAAAACTACATCTTGCGGGATTAAAGTATTTGAAAAGCTCAATTTAGCGGCACTGTTTTCTGAAAAATTTATGAAGGATCGGTCTTCACTTAACGCTACGCTCACACGCAATTCCAACATTATTTTTTATATATTGCAATAATACCTGATGACATTTGGCTACCTTTAAAATAAGGTAACACATTTTCTTAAAAAACTGCAATTACAAACCACGCTAACATGAAAAATTTACTACTCTTTTTCTTTCTCATATTTTCAACGAATACGGCCTTCTCACAAGAGTGGGAAGTCATTCCGTACGAGGACATCACCGATGAATCACTGCGAATTATTTCTCTTTTTGAGGATAACGAAGGAAACGTCTGGGGCGGAAATTCCTTTGCCGGACGGGTCATCCGCTGGAACGGAAATACCTGGGAGGCAATCAATAACGATGTCACTTTGATGGATTTTGAATCTCCTTCCGTCTACTCAATTTTTCAGGATTCTAATGATAGAGTTCTTTTCTGTTCCGGAGATGGTATAGGTGTTTATGAAAATGATACCTGGTCAAATATAAACACCAGTAATGCGGACCTAACATATAATTTTGCATTTGACGGAATCGAACACAACGGGGTGTTATGGTTTACTTCGCGTGCCAGCCTCGTTTCTTTGGACGGTACTACCTGGACAACTTACGAAATACCCGACGCCAACTGGAATGCCCTTGGACTAGCGGCCATGGACGATGGTCGTATCTTTGTGACCATCGCCAACGGAGATCCGATCCGACGTTTTGATAATGGAAACTGGGAAGTATTTGGTACCGATAACTCCAGTGTCAGTTCTAATTATCAGTACTATGTCGGCAAAGTAGATGGAGAGACTTTCTGGTTTGGGGGACCTTCCGGCAATGGCAGCTTATACGAAAACGGGGAATTTACGCCGTCGTCAGCTTTGTCAAACTGGGGAATGGGTACCGACTATTTTACCGAGATCGCCGTCGATGGTGCCAAAGACAATGTCTGGTTTGGTTCCGGCTACGGACTTCACCATCTGGATGGAGACAACTGGGAAACCTTCGACGCGGGTAATTCTCCGATGACCTCCAGTGAGGTACTAAGCCTGATGATCGCTCAGGATGGAAAAATCTGGTTTACGACCGAAAATGAAATCCTGATCTACACACCACTGTCAACGTCTACGACTTCCGAAAATCTTCTTTCCTCCTCCATCAAGTTGATGCCCAACCCCGCTACGGAGTTTTTACAGCTGGACATTAACAGGCTAGATGGTACGACATCGCAGGCAGCTCAAATTCAGATATTTGACTTCAATGGAAAGTTGGTTTTGACGCAGCAAACAGCGGGGCAATCTTCTTTAAATCTGGACATTAGTCATTTACCAACTGGTAATTATACGCTAGATTATATGGATGGAAAATCTACGACAACGAAGCGATTTATCAAGCAGTAAGATTTGTCTACGTGCTACCAGATAAATAAAACTGATTGTTTGTAAAGGTACGGTTCTTAACTTTCAGATTCCCACCTATCGTCAAATCGTCGTAACCTCCTCTGTAATTGTCAATTACGTTGGCCTTTGCGTTTTCAAACTGACAATCAACGATAATCCAGTTGCTGAAGCACCCCTAAATCCTTTTTCCAGGAATAAAATCAGTAGCAGTTGTCATAAAGTCCCTGAGAAACAAAGAAAAACATCTTTTTCTTTGTTTCTTTGTGGCCATAATAATGACGCCATAGTCCTTCTGCGGGCGGCGTTTCAAAAGTGTAAAGTTATTTTTGAACCATTCCTAAGGAATGAGGTATTAATAAATTAAGAATTTTGGGTTAGAGATTTTTGTTGCTAGTAAGGCAAAAAACATGACTGAAC
>ENA-ORXR01002214-ORXR01002214.1-marine-metagenome-genome-assembly--contig:-NODE-2214-length-18855-cov-15.256151_pt1 | contig 18855 bp, 11 predicted proteins | sample MGYA00237866_ERZ511479 | MGnify/ENA metagenome assembly ERZ511479 | reverse complement strand
CATGCGCGGCCGCCCGCCCCACGGCGCGGCGACGGGCGTTGCGGTCGCGCCGCCGGCGCACTCAGCGGCGGCCACGCGGGGGCTCTGGGAGACGCGACCGCCACCGGGAAGAGCCGTGGGCGGCCGGGGGGGGGGGGTCAGGCAGACCTTGCGTGCTGGTGGGCGCCGCCCTCGCCCCCCCACCCCACCCCCCCACCCTAGTTGACCGTCGACCGCCGAGGTGCGGGTGACGGTCAATCCGCCACCCCCACCAGCGGCGGGCCGTCGGGCAGCGGCCGCCGGGCGTGTACCTGGACGGCTTGGGAGGGTGGGCGGGCGGGGTGCGGGGCGTGCCTGCCGGCCCTGCTGGGGAGGGGGGGGGTGCGGCTGCCTCCAAGTGCACGCACCCGCCCTGCGGGCCGCCTTTGACGGCCAGTGGCGGCTGCCCTCGGGCCGTCGGCGCCACGCTTCCCACAGCCGGGGGGACTGTGGCCGACCGGCACGTCGGCGTTGTGGCCGGCATGCCGTCAGCCCGAGTGGCCGGGCGCCCCCACCAGGACGGAGGAGAGGGGCGGGGCCCGCGGGAGGCGGCAGGGGGAGACGGACCGCGCCCCGCGGTCGGTGCTCTCGGGCGGGCAGCGGGCGGGGGGGGGCGGCCCGGCGGGCCGTGTTGCTGGCGCAGGCCGCCTCTGGCCGTCCCTTGTGCCGACCGCCGTGGCGTGCACCACAGGGGGCGCCGTGGGGCGGGTGTGGGGGGTGTTGGGGGGGAGGCGGGACGGGAGCCGTTGCGACCGTGCCCGTCAGGGAGGGCGTTGGCTTCCCTCCCCTCCCGTGGGGTGACCACTACTGAGGCGCGCCGCCCTCGGTGGCGGTCGCGGACGTGCCGGCGGGCGTGCCGACCCCAGAGCGGGAGGGCCGAGGGGGGCGCCGCCTGCCGCTGCACTTGTCCGAAGGCGGCCGCTTGTTGCGGGAGCGGGACACGGCGGGAGGGCGCCGCGCGTGCCGAGGGCGCGGTACTCCCGCTGCCGTGTTTGCCCCGCGCGTCGGCGTCAGGCAGGAGAGACGTGCAGCGCCGCCGCCGCCGCCGACGCGCCTGCCAACGCGTGGGGGGACGTGCGGGAGGTGAGGGGGGAAGGCCCCTTTGCTTTCCCGCCAGAGAGGCCGGCCGGCCGCGCCGACCCCACCCCACGCCGCGCGCGTCATTAAGGGAAGGGAGGGGGGGGAGCGCCAACGGCATTGCCACACGGGGTTGGGGGAGGAGCGCAACGCTGCTGGTGGCGACGTCTGCCCCCTTTGCGCGGCGCCCCCCGACGGCGGGGCGCACAAACTCGCGGGCGCCGCGCCCGCCGCGCGCCTCGCGCGCCGCCGACGGCGGTCCCGTGACACCCGTGGCGGTACCGGTCGGGGCCCGCGGGGTGCCCGCCGCGGCGCCCGACCGACCGGCGCCCGCCGCTGCCGGTCGGCCTCACCCCTCCCCCTCGCGCGCCTCTGCCATCGCCGTTGCGTTTTTCTTTTGACAGCCAGACGGCGTGACGGCGTGGCGGCCGCGGGGGCAACGGCGCGGGTCGGACGGCGGTGCCGGCGGCGGCAGACGGCGCGTCGGCGGCGCGGGCGGGGGCGGTCGGTGGTGGGTCCGTCCCCCGCCGCGCCGCGACTTTCCGACCCGCACCGCACCCACCATGGGGGCGGCGGACGGCACCGCAGGGGCGGTGGAAGAGCGGGTGTGGATGGCTACGGGTGCGCGCGGGGCGTGGCCTTGGGGCGGCAGCGGCGGCGGTGGCGGCGGCGGCGGCAGCGTCGGCGGCGGTCTTGTTGGGCGCGAACGGGACGGCGGCGAGCGGGGCGTGAAGCGGGGAAACTGCGACGCTGCAGAGGAAGCCACCGGCGCCCCCCCACCGGGTGGGAGGAGACTGCCGGCGAGCGGCTGGTGGGTGCCCGCCGCACTGCCGCCGGCGGGCGGCGGCGGCGCCACCCCCGCCGGCGCGGTGATGATGGAGGACGACGCGGGCCCGCCGGCGGCAACCACAACGACGGGCGGCGGACGTCCGCGGACGGGGCCCCCACCACGGCCGCTGCCGCTGCCGGGGGGGCCCGCTCGGGTGGGGGCGGCCAGCGGGCCACCCGCCCACTGGGGCACCCTGCCGCCGCTACCGTCTGGCGGTGGGGGACACGCCGGCGCGGGCGCCGTCGGGCCGACCGCCTGGTCGGGGGCGCGCCCCTCCCCGTGGTCGCCGCCCGTGTCGGCACCGCCCGTTGCCGGGGTGGGGGTCGACGCGGCCGCCGCCGCCGCCGCCTCGGCGGGGGGCGGCGCCCACGGGCCGACAATACGCGCCGGTGGGTACGGTGGCTGGGCCCCCACCGCCCACGGCATGCCGCTGCCGTCCAGGGTCGGGGCCGACAGGGGCGGCTACCCACACGCGGTGGGTGCCCACACGGCGTCGGCCGGCGGCGCGCGGGAGCCCCGGTGGGGCCCGACGGCGGCGGGCGCCGCCGCCGCCGGGGGTGGGGGCGCCCGCGGCCACGGGCAGGCACCCCCCCCAGCGCCGCCGCCGCCGCCCCCGTCGGCGGGGGCCACCACCGCCACGGTAGCCGCCGTGGCCGCCGCTGCCGCCGCCGGGGAGCGGCGGTCGACGGCGCCCGCCGCTGCGGCGGTGCCGTCGCCCGAGACGGAGGCGATGGAGGTGGCGCTCGCGCGCCTCCTCTCGTGGCACACGACCCAAAACGACGCGGCGGCGGCGGCGGCGGCGGCGGCGGCCAAGGGGCCGCCCCCGCCGCTGCCGCCGCGGCTGCCGCCGGGGAGCGCCATGAGCCGCGCCTCGCCGGCCACGTCGCCCACCTCGGACGCGGGGGGCAGCGACGGGCTGCCGTCGCCCCCGGCCGCCGACGGGCCGGGCGGCACGTCGCTGCCCGACGGCCCACCGCCCGCGTCGCGCGGGGGCGGGGATGGCGGCGGCGACGGGGCGCCCGGCTCCCCCCCCGCGGCGTCGGACATGGCGTCCATCTTTTTTTCGCTTGTCAAACCGTCCGTGTCCGTCTCCTTTTACGTCGCCCGCCTGCTGCGCTACGTCCACGTGTCGCCGTCGGTCTTTATCGTTGCCCTCGTGTACCTCGACCGCCTCGGCGCGGGGGACCCGCGGCTGCTGCTGACGCCCCTCAACATGCACCGGTTGTTGTTGGCGGCGGTGACGCTCGCGTCCAAGTTTGTGGAAGACCGGGCCCACCGCAACAGCTGGCTCGCCCGCGTCGGCGGCATCCCCTCCCAGACGGAAATGAACCGCCTCGAAGTCGAGACGCTCCGCCGCCTCGACTGGCGGCTGGCGGTGAGCCCCGACGTGTTTGACATGTACCGCCGCAACTTGGCGCTGTGGGCGGCCGCGTCGGACATGGAGTGGCCGGCCGGCGCGGGGGGGCCCGCGCCCGCCGCGCCCGCCGTCTCGCCCGCCGAGGAACCCCGCGGGGAGGCAATGGCGGGCCGCCCCGCGTCGGCTGCCGGTGGCGGCGGCGGCGCGGGCGGCGGCGGTGGCGACGGCGGCGGCGGCGGCGCCGACGGCGGCGGCGGCGGTGGCGGCGGTGACGCCTGGTGGACGGCCCAATCCCCGTCGGCGGCCGGCGGCTGGGCGGCGGGTGCCGATGCGCGGGGCCACGGGTGGGGCGCCGCCGCCCCGGCGGCCGGCGCGCCCGCGCCCAGTGGCAACGGCGGGGGCGGCTACGAGCCCGGCGCCGCCGCCGCGACGGCGGGTGCCGCGGCCGCCTCGGCTGCCGCCGCGGGCGCGTCCCACGGTTTTGGGGGTGGCGGCCACGGCCCCGGCGGCGGCGGCGGCGGCGGCGGCGGCAGTGCTGCCGACGGCGACGCCATGGCGTCGACGCCGCCCGGCTACTATTGGGAGGGCGCCGGGGGGGCGGGCGGCGGCGGCGACAGCTCCGCGTCGGAGGCGTACGACTTGGCCGACTTTAGTTCCCCCGTGTCGACGACGCTGCCGCCGCTGTGAGGTGGGGCGGGGGCGGGGCGGGGCGGGGGCGGATGGGTGTGGGGGGAGGGGGGCGCGGCCGACCCGCGCGGCGGCGCGTGTGGCAATCCTTTTGTTGCGTCGAGCACAGCACGATAAACGCAACACGGCACCAATGTCACCAACAGGCTGCTCGGTGGGCCGCCCGGTGCGCACCCCGCTGGCGGGTCACCCGCGCACCCCGCCCAGTGGCACGACAGTTCCATGAAACGTTGGCGCCCCTAGGATGCTATCTGTGGAGGCGCGCACGGCAGGAGAGCCAGCAGACGACTGCAGGTCAACCATGGGTGGCAAAGCCGCCCCGTCATGGACCCACTGCCCTCAAACGAGACGCCTCGCAGACCGAAAGACCCCCACTGGTGGCTCGCATCAAACCCGCCGACCCGTCGCGCACGCGTGCAGAAAAAGACCTGGGCCGCCTCAACCCAACCAGTGTCACCGCAGACTGCCGATCCGTCGGTGATCGCTGCAGACGTCAAGGGGACGGCGCCCTGCGCACGCCGCGCACGTGCACGCTTCGGCGGCCCACAGATGGGCGCGGGACCCAAGCGCCACCCCCACCGCCACCCTCCGCACCCAACAGTAGCGCAACGCGCCATGCGACCGCATCGACGCACCGACCATGCCAATGTCACCGCAGACCGCCGATCCGTCGGTGACCGCTGCAGACGTCAAGGGGACGGCGCCCTGCGCACGCCGCGCACGTGCACGGCTCGGCGGCCCACAGATGGGCGCGGGGCCCTAGCGCCACCCCCACCGCCACCCTCCGCACCCAACAGTAGGGCAACGTGCCATGCTACCGCATCTACGCACCGACCATGGCCCCAGGAGGCTGACGGCTCGCCCACACGCCAGCGGAGGTCCGACCGACGCCGACCCGGCCGGCACTACGTGCCGCCCAGCGCCACGCGTTGCCGCCCCACCCCACTTCACCCCCACCCGCGCGAGCGCGCAGCGGTGGTCACGCAGTTTTGGCCGCCGCCACCTTGTCTACCGCCTCGGCCGCCTCGTCACACCCCCCCGTGCGGCAGCGGATCACCCCAAACACCACGTCCGCGTCAGCGGCAGCGGCCGCCGCGAGCACCCGCTGGAGCCCCTCCCCCTTTGAGCCGACGACGCCCAACGACACGACCGCGTCCAACCACCGCACGTGCGCCTCGTCGACCAAAAACACCCCGTCCACCGGCGCCCCGTCGTCGGCGCCGTCCACCACGGGCGGGACGGAGAAGACGGCGTCGCCGCCCTCCCGGCGCGCCCACTCGAGTGCGACGCGCACGACCTTGTCTGGGGCGAGGCCGGTCGCGCCCGCCCGCGCCGCCACCCACCCCGTGAGGCGCCGCGGCAGCGCCGCGTCGAGCGGCGCCTTGGCCCGCGCCCCGCCGGCGGGCGGGGCGGGCGTCGGCTGGAGGGGGGGGGAGACAGACGAGTCGGGGGGGGTGCCAGACGAGTCGGGAGGGGTCGACGCATCGTCGTCCTCGGTCGAGGGGGCGGGGGAGCCGCCCGCCCGGGCGGTCGCCGCGGGCGCGAGGCGGCCCGCCCACGAGTAGGCGGCGTAGGCGGTGGCGGCGCCGGCGACAAAGGAGACGGCGGCGACGACGAGTTTGGGGTTGCGCGCCAGCTCCGCGGGAAGATACCGCTCCATGGCGAGGTGGACGTGGGAGCGGGGGGTCGGCGTGACTGGGGGGGTGGGCAACAAAGGCAAGGGGCCGGGGGGGGGGTGGGGCGCGGAGGCGATAAGCCAGAGCCGTGCGGACGCAAAACCGGCGAGCCGTCCACGCGTGCAGACCGGGCTGCCGCGGCTGTCACTTGTTGGCAGCCTAACAAAATTTCGCGCGTACCGAGACAGCTGTAATGCTCGCCTAGCTTTTCAACCAATCGTGTGCAGCCGTGACTCGATCCGGGCTCCCGCCGGCCGCGCCATCGGCGGCGACGGCCGCAAGATTGACCCAGCCCCCCCCACACCAGAAAAGGCGCGCGCCGCGACGCCCCGCCACCCACAACACTCTTTCCGTTCCAACTCCCGCCCCCCCCCCCCCCCCCCCCCCCCACGCGGGCGGGTCTGCAGGACGGGCGGCCTGCGCGCGCGCTCTCCCGCGCGAGTCCAGACGCGCGGGACAAACGCCCGCCACCCCCCCGCCGTGGCCTTGTTTCGGCGCGGGGCCCGCCGCGGCCCGCGCGCGCGGCGGCAGCGGCCCGACACACCTCCCCGGGCGGACCCCCCGCCTTCGCCAGACTGACCTGGTCGGCGGCGAGCGCGCTCCCCGCGGCTACGACGCACCTGCCCGGCACGCGCTTGGTACCGTGCGTTGCCGCCCCCGTCGCGTGGTCGACGCCAGCCGCCGCCGCCATTGGGGTGGCGCCGAACCGCCAGTGCGCGTTGGGCTCCCCCCCCACCGGCGCTGGCTGTTTGTACACCCCGCCCCCCCTCAAGGCCTGTCGGCTGTGCTTTCCTCTGCTGTGGACTGCTGGTGTCTGACGGTGATTGCACGCTGGTACCGTTGGTACTCCCTTTGCTCCTCTCGGGCAGACGCGCGGGCCGCCTGCTGCATTGCCGTCTTCTCCGGGGCACGCGTTGCCAGACGGCTCCCCTTTGTGCTTCTACGCGGTGTCGACGGCGGCGGGTGAGCGTGATCCCGGCGGCGGTGCCGCCCGATCTGCTGCCCCGTGGTCGGGAGCTGCAGCTGGTCGGCGCGATGGGTGGGCCGGCCACTACCAACCTCCCGGTGGACACGATTGTGTGGGCGAAAGTGCCGGGCTTCCCCTGGTGGCCCGCGCGGGTGGCGGAAACGCCCAGAAACCACGTCAAGAAGGGGGTGAAGCACACCTGGTACGTGCAGCGCATGCGGAGCGACAGGAAGGGGTGTCTAGATGACCTTTGTGAAGTGGTGCTGCTACAGTGCCTCGCGCAATGTGCTCGGGAGCTGGACGGAGAAGAAGCAGCATCTCTGTTCTTCTCAGTTTATTCTGTGCTTTTTGTTTGGTTGCTGACTGCTTGTGCTTGTTGCAATTGTTGTCGTTGCGGTTGGCCTCCAAATGTGGTGTGGTTCTTCCGTCCTGTGCTACTCCTGTGGTTGCCGTTTTGGTTGCGTGTTGTTCTTTCCTCTTGGCCTCCACAGGGTGCTCTTCTTCAATGACGTCAACAACGCGTGGGTGCACCCCAAGAACCTCATGCTGCTGAACGAAGAGGACAAGGAGCAGTACCTCGTCAAGCCAAACCACAAGAGCCGGCCCGCAATTGACCAAGCGCTCCGCATGGCCCTCGAGGAGCTCGCCGAGTCCCCGCATCCCCCATCCTTCGAGGTCGTGCCAGAGACTAAGGCGGCGCCCGTCAAGTCCAAATCCGCCTTAACCACTCCGGCCAGCAGCAAGACGACGGCTCGCGGCTCGAAACGTCGCTCCTCATCGTCGACGGCGGCCAAGCCTTCTAAACGCAAGCGCATGCAGTCCCCAGACGACATGGAGGACTCGGACGCGGGTGGCGATGCGGAATTTGCCGGTGATGCCGTGCAGGACGATCCCGACCACGTTGAGGAGGGTGGCGAGGAGGCCGCTGCGGCCGAGGCGGGGTCTGCACAGGACGCGGATGATGCGGAAGACGTAGACGCGAGGTTAGCCGCGGCGGCCAAGGTCGACGCGGAGGTGGATGCGGAGATTGAGGAGGCGCACTCCAAGGCGGCGGAAAAGTCTGGCAGCTCCCGGCGGTCTAAGCGGTCGTCAGGTGCGTTGCGGACGCCTGTGGCGACGCCCAAGCCCCCAAAGACGCCTAAGTCGTCCAAGGTCGGCAAGGCGCTGAAGAGCGCGTCGGGGAGCAAGCGCCCAGTGAAAAAGGAAACTCGCGGTGATTCGGCCATGCCATCGGACGGGGTACCTGCGGATGACGAGCCGGCGGTTCCGCTCCGGAAGCGCAAGTCACGGGGCTCGGAGTCGTTGGGCACGCCTGGTGCAACGACGCCGGGCCCTTCTGGGCATGCGGGTTTGAGCGGCGACCTGAGCGACGTCGTGCCGCACCGGAGCGGCGGGGGGGATCCTGACCAGTCCCATTCTGCAGCCGGCGATGAGGCGAAGGACGGGCCGGACCGGGCGGACCGTGAGGGCGGCGTCCCCGGCCTGGAGTTGGCGTTCAAGTTGATGCGGGTCGCTGCGGCCAAGATCCTGGACGACGGGATGGATCTTGAGCGGTCCTCCGTCGTGGCTGACGTGGCTGACTGGGACAAGATGCACAAGCGAACCAACGTAGAGGAGCTGGCCGCTGGGGTGCGTGCTATTGACGAGGCGGGCACAAAACTCGGGGCGGCGATTGAGGTGCTGGATATGGCGCGGACCTGCCTGCAGGTGGCGTCGGACAAGGTCCAGCCCGACAATTTCGGCACTGGCTGTTTGAAGGAGTACGAAGAGGCTTACGCCACCTACATCGAAGCTGCTCGTGGTCGCGTGGCGGCCGAGGAGGCGGTGGCGCTTGCCGTGCGCGCTGTGATTGCTGCAAAGGTGACGGTGGGAATGCTCAAGCATTCCCAGGCAGGCAAGCCAGTGCGGCGGCTGTTCAAGCGTTACCGGGCGACGTCCAAGCCGGTTGACTTTCTGTGCAGCATGTTGATCACGCAGTGGATGGGGATCATTGAGAGCTCACAGCGCGAATCCAAATCCCCTTCGTCGGACAAGGAGCACGCCAAAGGCGCGACGGACGAGAAGCCGTCCAAGTCGCGGGAGTCACAGTCGCCTAAGTCAGGGAAGGACAAGGGCGCCTTGGCCGAGGGCGACATAGGTGACGGTGGCAGCTCGTCGGCGGCCAAGACGGATCCGTCTGATGCACCTGTGGGTGCGCCCGGAGACGACGCTGCAAAAGCTAAGGCCAAGGACGGTGCCAAAGACGGTGCCAAGGACGGTGCCAAGGACGGGAATGGCGTTGCGGGGGCGCCCGATTTGGAGAAGGACCAGGACGATGTGGACGACAAGGCCCAGGTGAACGCCGCTGCAGGTGATGCACACGATACGGCTGGCTCCAAGGCGGGCGCGGATGCGGCTGATGACATCAGCGATGCAGATGACGATGCCGACAAGCCGGCCTCTAAGGTCGACAAGGCGGGCGACGAAGTGGACAAGACCGGCGCGGACGCGACAGACGATGACGCAATGGACACGAGCGGCACGCCGGCCAAGGGCTCCGCCGACGCGGTACCCTCGCAGAAAGCTGGGACCGACTCTGTAAAGGCCACTGGCAAGAAAGCCAAGCTGCCGGAGGCCGCCGAAGCGTCTCCGTCTTCCCCAGGCGGCATGGAGGTGGACGGTGGGGGGGATGAGAAGGCAGAGGCTGGCGAAGCGGCTGATGATGATGACGGGGATGTCGTCAAGGCCGCTGCGTCCGAGGACAGCATTGCGGCTGACGCTGTGAAAGATTCGGGTGATGACGATGGTGCCAAGAAGGCGGTGTCGGACGTGGACCGCGACGAATGAGCGGTCGCGTAGCGACGGACCCGGCTGGCTGTGTTGCGCAGCCGCTGGTCGTAGCACTCTTGCGCTCACTGTGATCCCTATTTGTTTTGTGTTCCTGCGTGTTGCGTGAGGTGTGCATTGCCATTTGTGCTAGATATCCTGTGCATCGCCGCCGTGCCGTCATGGCCGATGGGCTGGTGTCACGCACACTTTGGTGCCTGACTGGCGCCCACTTCAGCTGTCACGCCGGACACGTCCCTTGTTCTCTTCCGGACTGTATTGTTTTCTCCATCCCCTCCACAGGTCTGCCCCGTCAGGCACACGTTAGCCGGTGGCCATCACGGTGTTCATACCCGGCAGACATCGTCGCCGCCATCACGTGAGAATTCCACCGTCCCCGCTCGGTGGTACTCCCCTCCGTGGCTTCCAAATCCATACACTCAACAGAGCCAATTGCAACCACGCACAGCGATAGTAGCAGGAGCTCCAGCAGCTAGCGGGCGCTCCTCCCATCTGCTCCCGCTCAAAGTTGGTTAAGGCCGAGCCCTGAGAAGGACGAGTCGACCGAGTTCCAACCCTTGCTCTGGAAGATCTCATAGGCAGTCTTTTTTCTCGTCGCGCACTGTTCTGCCGTCCACACCCGGCCCGTCCACGCGCCGCCGACGCCGCCGTCGCCAAGCCCATACGCGCCCGCGTCGAGGACGCAGACCAGCTCCAGGCGGTCGCCCGCCGCCGGCTCGGTAGACCACACACCCAAGCGGCCGCCGCCCATGGGCGCCAACACCCACCGCCCGTCGTCGGTTAGCACCGGGGAGCCGACGCGCACGGCCGGGTCAGCGGCCACCCACGTCGCCGCCGCCGCGGCGGCGGTGACGGCGGCAGGCGGGTCCACCTGTAGCGGCGGCAGCGAATCAGTGTCGACACGAACCAATACTGCCCGCTGCGCCGTGGCGTCCCAGCCATTGGCATACACGGCGGGGTGCCGACACGTCGACGCGTCGCGTGCGACGACGGGAGTGTATAGCGTCGTGGCATCGTCGGTCAGAGGAGTCGCCGACAGCACCGCGTCGTCGGCCACGTCAAACACGTAGCGCATCAGCACGGCCGGCCACGGAGCGTCGCCGTCCGCCCACCGCTGCCCGAGGTGGTCCATCAGCTCAAGGAGAGTGTGGCCACCCTCCACCTGGGGCGGACGGATGGCCACCCCGTCAACCACTACCACCGCTCGGCCGTCGGAGGTAGTGTCGGCGTACGCGTTGGCCACGTCCAGTACCGCCCCCGCGCCGTCTGTCAGAGGGATGACGCGGGCGGTGACCTCGTCGGGCTTGCCGCGGGGTACAAACGAAAATGCCACGACCGAACCGGACGCGTCGACGCCGCCCTTGGCCGGCGCGGCCGCGTCGGCCCAAGTCACCACGTCTCCGTCGCAGCGCCCGGCCATGGCCGTGGCGACGCTATTGCCGCGAGCGCCCGACGAGGATTGAGGGATGACAAACCAGTCGTCCGTGACGCCAAAACTCCGCAGGGGCAGGCGAGTGGTCAGCCGGAACGCCCTTGAACGAACTTCTGGCTTGAATGCATCGTCATACGCGACGCAATAGCCACCGCGGAGGGTGTCAGCAGAGCCCCGGCGGCCCGTCAGGAGCGCCACCCCCCCTGTGCCGGGTAGATATACGGAGCGGCCGAGGACGCAATTGCCTACGGGCAGGTCCTCCGTGTCGTCGCTGAGGGAGCCGGCCAACACCGCCGGTCCGCGAGTCACCAGCGTACCGCCGTCAATCATGTACGGCAAGCCACGGTCGGCGTAGGCCAGCACCGTCTTGGCGTGCGAGGCCACGTACTCGGACGCGGACCGCTTGGCGGTCACGGACAGCAGGTTGGCCGCCCACCCGCCCGTCGCAGGCGTAGCCAACCGTGAACGGTAGCGCCGCCTGCGTTGCTTCGACTCCTTGTTAAAAGCAGCTGTGCGGACAAACCGGTTACGCGCAAAGACGCGGGTACCGTCCGTCCCCGCTGACACGTTGTCATCAGCTGCCGGCGCGGCACCCGCCATGTCGTCATCATCGGCAACGTCGTCAGGCACGTCGTCGGCTGTGTAAAAGGAGATAGCCACCACGTGGCCATCACCGTCCTCAGGGTGCAGGGGCGGATGCTCGGAAAGGTGCTCAGGGTTGGCAGGTACCATGCGCAGGAGAGTGCCCCGTAGCCCGGATGGAAGCGTACCAGCAATGACATCCGCTGTTGGCAACTGGGCGTTCGTCTCGGCCACGACGGCAGTAGCCACTTGATCCCCGGCAGCGGGCGGAGTGGCCATGTGGACGCCAGTCCGCCTCACCGCGACAGACAGAGATGGACGGCGTACCAAACAGCCGGCGGACCCTCCATGGGCCGGGTGCCCGGCCAAAAATGTCGAGTTCGCGGGGAGGGGCACAGGCGCGACGAAGGAAAGCCGCGATGGCAACAGCCGAGCCGGCTGGCCGCTGGCAGGCGCACTTAACACTGCCATGTTGACGCACTGGGCAGGGACGGGGAGCAGCGATGCAACAAACGCAGAGCCGTTGGTACTGGGGAGCAACAGCCAAGACAGGCAAGAGGTCACCTCACACGGAGATGGAGAAAGCTGGAAGATCGGCTCTTGTGGTGGGGAGCTTGCCGCACAAGAAACAGTCACTCGCGAAAGCCGCTCTGACTTTGCCACACGCAAGGCCAGCTGAGGCACAAATAGGTCTGAATGGACTAAATCTATGGAAATATACTGTACTGCTGTTTTTGTATCCTAAGAATAAGGTGATCTGTGACTTCTGCTGATGTTGATTGGCTGCAGTGAGCATCCAATTCGGGTTCAAGCTGGCCTGTTCAGAGAGGTACTGGCGAAACCCGATAGATCACAAGACTTCGGGTCGCACTGATGTTCTCTCCGAAACCATACACTGCAATTGTTACCCCTCAGTTCACAAATCGCCCTCTATGCAGGAGTGGAGGTCAGTTTTCAAAAGTCTTGAGACAGTTAGAGGTGAGGTTGTTGAGACAACAGCTGTTGCAGGGCAACGAACACCTCACGATCGTCGACAAGACACCAAGGTGCCATCCTTTCACGTGTACTCCCCAGTACGCACGCGTCTTTAACCAGACGCACCCCCGTCAACAGACCCTTCTGAGGCTTGCACATCCGGCACGACAGCGCCCACGCGGCGCACGAAGACCAGCACCGACGAGCCATTGTGGACAATCGTGGACCCAAACTGCCCACTGCTCGGCTTGCCATACAGCCCCCGAATGCTGCCACCCTCGCCACGCGAAGCGTCCAGCGGCGCCAGCTGCCCGCCACCAAAGAGTCCGCCGATGGGCACCCCAGCTGCAAACTGCTCTAGCGTGCGGCTCTCGTAGCAGAGCTCCCCGAACAGGCCGCGCCCGCGGCGAGACGACGACAGCATCAGCACCCCAACAGGCGCGTTGGGGACTCCCGCCATGCTCGCCGCCAGCGCTGCCCGCTTGTACCGCCGCATGATCGTATCCAGCGCCTCAGCCGCGTACAGGCGGTCGCGGAGGAAGAAGCGCACCCGCTGGCCCGGCCGTACGGCCTCCACCATGGTCATACCCGTCGGCGGGGAAGCGCCCGGCGAGCCCGGACGGGGACCAGGGCTGACGTCCACATTAACGATGCGGCGGATGACAAAGTCGCTCGGAGCCAGCTCTGGCACAAACTCGTCGGCAGCGACACCCAGGTACAACGTTTGCTCAAGGGTCTTGGCATCAGCCGGCAGCGCCCCGTAGTCAATTAGCGACCGCACGTGGCCGTTGGCCGACAGGCGCGAGATGGGGGAGCCAACACGGGACATCTCGGTGATGACCGTGGGGTCGTTGGGGCTCGTGGTCACCACCTCAAAAGTGGGGCCGACCGGCTTGCAGCTGGTGGCCACCACCGCGTCGAGGGTGATATCGCCCGACAGGCGTACACCCACAGCCGCAGATTCATGGAGCGCAGACACAGGCGAGGCCGTCAGGATGTCGCGAGGCAGCGTGCAAATCAGGGAGCCACCCGCACCAAGAGCACCGATGGAGGACAGGCTACCAACCTGCAAGAGCAAGAGGATCCAGGATTGCACACAGACGAGAGCAACATAGTGTACACCAGCGACCAGAAGCACGACATGTATCGAACACACCGTCGTAAACGAAGACGTCAGTGATCGGTTCAGTGTGTCCCCAGCGGTCAGTTGCTAACGCACAGGCCATGAAGCCAGCGCCTTTTCATGCCCTCATCGATACCAAGTGGGCAGAACATCCCACACCACAACCGCCGGTGCTCATCCCCAACGCTCGAAATGCACGCGAGACGACCCATCACTGCCATACGGTGACGTACCTTCGGCGCGGACGGGAACCCGAAGTCCAGCCCCTGGAGCAGACGCCCCAAGTTGCCGCTGCCATGAAAGGCCGGGTCCGCAAAGAGCAAAAACGAGTCCTCCCCGGTAGGACGTTCCGACCCGCCCATCTCAGACAGCGGCTTCCCCCCCCCAACCAGGCGCTGCCACCGTTCTGCCGACGCGTCCAAGCCCGGCAGGTCGTCAATCATGACCGTGAAGGGCGTCAGGCGCACCCCTCCGCCCATGCGGAGAAGGCTCAGGCTGACCCCTGGGCGCTCCTGCACCTCCTCGTGGCCAGTACCGCCCTCCGTAGCCCCAACAACCCCGTCCGCCGTCGTTCCAATGATGTGCACCAGGCCCGGGAGGAAGGAGCGGAGTTTGGGCACGACCGAGTCCAGGCCCTGCCGCCCCGACCGGCCCATCTTTTCCCCATACTTTGACGACACAAACACTATGGCCAGGTCCCCGGCACTGCAGCCGCCGCCGCCAAGCGAGGCGAGCACGCGGGACGCCACGTCCGCGAGTGCCGCGTGAAGCGACGGTGCTGCCGAGACGGCGGTGACCATGCCCTGTGTGCGCGCCACCTGCGCGGGGGAGGACACCGGGTCGGGTGCGGCCGGCGTTGCTGGAAACGCGTCGGGGATCGGCACGGAGGCGGGGAGGGGGTCCCCCTCCTCGGGGGGGGGGGGAGACGCAGCCGCCATCGGCGTCACGGCGCGGTGGGGAGCCGGCTGCCAACGCGGCAGGGCCACGGACGACGCCGCGGCCGTGCGACCGCACAGGGGCCCGGGCATGGCCGCGCCATGGAAGGTGGAAAAGGCTGCCGCCGACCACAGGCAGGAAACGGCAGGCACAAAAGCGGCAATGCCGGAGGGCGCCATGGCAAGGCGACAGGAACGTCAGATGCGGACGAGCGTATCAGACTTGGGGGTGTACCAGACAAGTGGTGGAGAAAAAAAGGTAGGAATAGTGTACGGACTGGGGCCGAGTCGTAAAGAGCAACGGCCGGTAGGGGAAGTGGTCCGAACTGCCAGCGAGCGGAACGCGGGCAATGGTCGTGGAATCGCAGTGCACGGCGATGGGCCCTCGTGTGGAAACAAGAGCTGTTGGTGCGCCGCTGGATCGCTGGTGTTGTAGCTTCCAGATACCACTTCGACTGACTCGCGAGACTAAAGTAGCCCGGCTTCTTTCGATGGGCTGATCCCGAGGGTAGTTCGACGAACAACTCGGTATTTCTATAATTTTGCTTCAGTTGCAGTCAAGAAGCAGCACCATGCAGGATTAAGCTCAAGCAAGCTCTACCACAAACGGCCCGTGAGGTTGGAGTGTCGAGTCGGCCAATGGCAAGGCCCGCTCCATTCTGCACGAGTGGTTGAGCCCACTCTCCGAGACCCCATTCTGATGGTTCCTGCAGCTGCTGCAGAGATGCGATGGTCCGGGCTCTTGGCGAAGAGGCCAGAAAGCCCTCACCTCGCCGGCATCTCCCTGCTGCTGGTGGCACTGCTCCATTTTCGTGCCCTGCTGGTGTGTGTGCAGACGTTCTTGTTCGTTTTTCTCCCCAGCTACCTGCAACTGCCCTGTTGCCTGCAACTCTCTGCCTGCGTGTCCGCCTCTACGCCAACCTGTCGCTGACCGCTGGGGCTCATCCACTCTTCACTCCCGCATTGCCATTCAATTTCTCTCACGCACACTCGTCTTTACCCCACGCCGTGCTCTTCCTCCCTCCCTTCCACTGGCTTCCCGACCCACACTGGCGCTCCGTCGCCGGGCGATCATGGCAGCACTGGTGGCGGCGCCCGCGGCCAGGTCCGCATCGGGTGTGGCCGCGGCTTCGCCCGCAACAGTGCCGCTCCCCGCGCCCCCAGCGGCGCCATCGCTCGCCACGGCACGTCCCCTCCCGTACACCATTCTGCCGGTGCCGTCTGACCTGGCCATTGCGCAAGCGACGACCGTACAGTCGATTCGTGCCATCGCGGCGGCGATTGGGATTGGGGAGGACGACCTGGACTTGTACGGGCGGGACAAGGCCAAGGTGCACCTGGCGGTGCGGGACCGCCTCGCTGCAGCTGCGGCAGCGGCAGCGGCCGATGGTCGCAGTGGCGGCGCCACTGCCGTGGGCCGCCTGGTTGTCGTCAGCGGCATCAACCCGACGCCGCTTGGCGAAGGAAAATCCTGCACGACCGTCGGACTGTCGCAGGCACTCGGTGCGCATCTCGGCGCCCGTGTCATGACAACGATGCGGCAGCCGTCACAGGGCCCTGTATGGGGCGTCAAGGGTGGCGCCGCTGGCGGCGGCTACTCCCAAATCGTCCCCATGGAAGCGTACAACTTGCACCTGACGGGAGACTTGCACGCTATCAGCGCGGCCAACAACCTCCTCGCCGCCGCCATTGACACGCGCCTTTTCCACGAGTCGACGCAGTCGGACGAGGCACTCTTCCGTCGCCTATGCCCGCCGTCGGCTAAGGACGGCAGCCGCCGCTTTTCGCCCATCATGCGGCGTCGGTTGGACAAGCTCGGCATCACCAAGGACAACCCGTCCGAACTAACGTCCGACGAGGCCGCCCGCTTTGCGCGGCTCGATTTGGATCCAGCGTCGATCACCTGGCAGCGGGTCGTGGACCTCAACGACCGCTCCCTGCGGCGCATCACGATTGGGCAAGGCGCCGCCGAGAAGGGTCTGACCCGCGAGACAGGCTTTGACATTACGGTCGCGTCTGAGATCATGGCCATCATGGCGCTCGCGACCAGCCTCGGGGACCTCCGCGCGCGCCTCGGCGCCATCGTTGTTGGCACGACAAGGGAGGGCGCCCGCGGTGGTGGCGGCCAGCCTGTGACGGCTGACGACCTCGGTGTCGGCGGCGCGCTGGCGGTGCTGCTCAAGGACGCGCTGTTGCCGACGCTCATGCAGACCATCGAGGGCACCCCAGTGCTCATCCACACGGGGCCGTTTGCCAACCTCGCGCACGGTCAATCTTCGGTCGTCGCCGACCAGCTGGCGTTGCAGCTGGTCGGCCCCGGCGGGTACGTGTTGACGGAAGCGGGTTTTGGCGCGGACATTGGCGGGGAGAAGGCGATGAACATCAAGTGCCGAGCGGGTGGGCTCACTCCCGCCGCCGTCGTCCTCGTCGCCACCGTGCGGGCGCTCAAGGCCCACGGTGGGGCCCCTCCGGTCAAAGCCGGTACGCCGCTGCCGGCCGAGTACTCGACGGTGGACGTGGCGATGGTCAAGCGCGGAGCGGCCAACCTGGAGCGCCACGTGGAGAACATGCGCGCCTTCGGGCCGCCGGTCGTCGTCGCCATCAACCGCTTTGCCACCGACGCGGACGAGGAGCTGGCGGCGGTGCGGGAAGCGGCGCTCAATGCCGGCGCCGTCGACGCGGTCATTGCCAACCACTGGGCGCAGGGCGGGGCGGGGGCCGTCGAACTCGGGCGGGCGGTCATGGCCGCCTGCGACACTGCATGTGGCGGCGGGGAGGCCAACGACGGCGGCGCCGGCTGCGCCCCTCCCCCGCTCAAGTTCACCTATGAACTCGACGCGTCGCTAAAGGAGAAGATTGAGGCCATCGCCACCCGCGTCTACCGCGCCGCGTCGGTCGACTTCGCGCCGACGGCGGCGGCGCGGCTGGCCGAGTTTGAGCGCCTCGGCTATGGGAGCCTGGCCGTCTGCATGGCCAAGACGCAGTACTCCTTTTCGGCCGACCCAACCCTCACCGGCGCGCCGACGGATTTTGTGCTTCCGGTCGTTGATGTGCGGCTGTCAGCGGGGGCGGGGCTGATCGTCGCGCTGTGCGGGACGATCCAGACGATGCCGGGATTGCCGACGCGGCCAAACTTTTATGAGATTGACATTGACGAGGATGGCGTCATTGTCGGTCTGTCTTGAGCGCAAGGTGCGGGTGGGGGGGATGGGGGGGAGGCCGCCGCGAGGAAGGAGTGCTTTGTTTGTGGGGTAGAGAGCGCACACGATAACCGATCACGACCTTGTCGTGCCCTATTCTGTCGACCATGACGAGTCGTGTCGTTTGCCAGGCTCCAATGCGCAGTTGCGCCTGACGAAGGGCAGGCGGAAGGCGCGTGTGTTGGCGGCGGTGGCGCTCCGAATCCATATCAGAGACCAATCGGTCGCGCTTGCGGAGATTGCAGAGCAGGCTGCTGGCACATCTTCTGTCGTCGTATGAGGCCGGGCAACGGCCTCTCGGCTGCGTGCTCGAGTTTCTCGAGCGGCCGACGGTGTCACCCACCAGGTGGGGTGGTCCCAGCGCCAGCCGTACGGCGGCAAGGATGGGAGAAATGGCCGGGATTTTACGGCGTCATCACGTACAATGCGACCACTGAAGAGCGGTACGCGGTGCACACGGGCGGCTTTGACGTGCACGAAGGCTATTCGGATACTGAGACGAATCCCTGTCCAGTCGTTACAACTCGAAAGTTGTAACGACTGGCTACTACGGCTTCCTCAGGACGGCTCTCAGCCATCCTTGTAACGATTGGGTATGCGTGCGCCACGTGCACTCACTCTGATCCACACAGCTATCCGCGTCCCACACGCATTGAAATATTTAAGGCATTCCAAAGCTGGCTCCGATTTCAACCCCTCTTCAGTGCATGTAAAGCGCATGTCCTTGATTATCTGCGAGATTTTCATGTGGGTTTTTCTGACCTCCGCTCTTGGTACCTAAAGGCATCAGTACTAACCCCAGATGAGTTCTATGGAACTAATATTCTCTGGCGATTCAGGCCCCAGAGCATCACGCCCTCAGGGTGCCCCCCCCAGCGGTGTGCGGCCGAACAGCCTTGTCAATAAAACGCTTCTCCCGGCCGTTTCCCATTTCTATGCCCACCCACATCCCTTTCCCACCAGCGGCGCGATTCCAAGGACGCTCGTGGTGTGTCTGTGCTTGTCGGAAACGCCGCGATTGAACCCCGGCGTTGCGCACGCTGCCTTGCATCGAAAGGTTTCGACACTGTGCATCTCTTTTCTGTATACTGCGCGCACGTTCGTGTATCCAGTTTGCACCACCCCACCACGAGAAAAATGAACACTCCATGGTGTACGACCAACAGGTACC
>ENA-ORXR01002210-ORXR01002210.1-marine-metagenome-genome-assembly--contig:-NODE-2210-length-18870-cov-3.085617_pt1 | contig 18870 bp, 17 predicted proteins | sample MGYA00237866_ERZ511479 | MGnify/ENA metagenome assembly ERZ511479 | reverse complement strand
GAAGAAAAATAGCTGAAGATCCACGGTATCAATGACTTACGCGCAGCCATAGGGAATAACTTAAAACAACTTCAATATTTGTTACTTTCCAACAAACACTTTTCAAAGCTAAGACAAATCTGTAAAAGCTAGTTAAAGAAACTAGTAATTTATTTGATTTTATCAAATTTACAGAATTCACTCTAATTAAAACGAGCCGTAAAAAGCAAAAAGCTGCTTCCCAGAAATTGGAAGCAGCTTTTTGCAACAGCTAAAGATCGAATTTGATTATTAGTCGATGTTACTCTTTGATGAATTTTGTCGTTTGGTTAGTCAATTAATTCTCCTGCATATCATCTTCAAGCTTGATTTCAGGATTTTCTTCATCAATCTTTAGGAAATACTTATCCTCATAAATGAAGTTGTAGTTTAATTGCTCTCTTAATGTTTCGAAAGTTTTTTCGTCGGCTACATTTTTAGCAATCCAATCGATGGCGTCGAGTCTATTATTAAATGATATTTTCATGGCTATGCAGTTTATATGGTAAAGCAGTAGGGCTTTTCGTATTTAATGTTATGTATTGTTTATATAAATGCCAATGCAACTGGAAAAGTGCATGAGGACAGCTATATTAACAATACTTTAATACGATAAAGTAAAATTGTAATTCAAAGCTAGATTGGGTAATCCGAAATAAATTGAAAAGTGATTGTGATAGGTCAAAAGTGAAGTGCATAAGAATGCATGTTTTGACTTCTTGCTATTCAAGTTAGATAATTTATTTAAAAAAAGAAAGGGGCATTTGGACGAAATGTCGAAATCTTGCTCTGTGCTATAAGAAAACCCCCTTGAAATGGGTATATATAAAGGTATTTAAGATGCAGAAAATGAGGTTTTTTTGTAGCTTCAAAGATTATAGGTAAATTGAGAAGAATCATTAACTCATCCATAAATGGCAAAAACACTCCAAGACCAGATTTTAGAAGAGATTCTAAATAAATATCCGAAGCGCTCGGCTGCCGTTGAGGTATTGGCAGAACTACTTGGTGTTCGCAAGGATGCCATTTACCGCAGGCTTAGAGGTGATACGATTCTTTCGCCAAGTGAAATTAACTTATTAGCTCAAAAGTATAAGGTGTCTGTAGACAGCTATATTTTTAACCAATCAGAAGCTATTTCATTTAACTATAGTGGATTTTCCAGAGAGATCAACAACATGGGCGATTACCTGGATGGAGTATTAGAAAACATCAACAACTTGCGGAGGTTGCCAGACATAAGTGTCTATTATGCGGCAACAGAGATACCGTTTTTTTATTATTCTTTTTTCCCTGAATTGATTAGTTTCAAACTATATATATGGGGACGCACCATTTGGGAATTTGAATATCTGAAAAACCGACCGTTTGATTTTGATATTATTTCACATCCTGAAATGGAAAAAACACAAGAGGTATTAAAATCATATCTTGAACTTGATACCCAGGAATTATGGTGTCCCAACATTATGCACAACACCTTGGGGCAGATCGAATATTTTGTAAATATGGATGTGTTTAAAAACATTGAAGATGCATTGACCATTTGCAATAGGTTGTTGGAGCTCGTCGAACATTGGAAACTCATGGCAAAGGAAGGGTGTAAATTTATGCTGGATTCTGGTCCGGATGCTCCATTGAGTACCTTTGATTTATTTCATCATGAAATGCTGGTGACTAGTGATACGATATTGGCAATTTCTTCTTCCAATAAAGTGCTGTTTAATATTTTTAACAACCCAAATTATCTGGCTACCTCTAATGAAAAGATGTGCAGCCATCAGGAGGAGTGGTTTAAAAAAGCCATTAGCAAATCTACCCCAATCAGTAGGAACAATGAAAAAAGCAGGGCGCTTTATTTCAATGGGTTAAAGCGAAAAATTGAAGCTACAAAATCGCGGATCAGCCTGGTTGATTAGAGTGACCAAACTAGTGCCTCGTCTCATAAAACACCTACAATCCATAAGCTCCTACAACTCACCCTCATTATTCTACAGTTCATTTTCTTTCTTTTTTATTCGGCTAGCTTTTAGCCTATTATTGCATTGATGCGTTTGAATTTAATTAAAAACTTCTTTGACAAATTAAAAATCAAACAGAAAATGAAAGCCAAGATCTTATTTTTTGCTTCACTCTTTTCTTTAATGTCCTTTTATGGGATTGCTCAAACATCTACCCAAACGGTGCGGGGTAACATACTAGATGCACAATCTGAAATGCCTCTGATTGGAGCTACTGTTGAATGGTTGAATGATATAAATCCTAAAGGTGTTAGCACGGATGCTGATGGTAACTTCGTGATGCCTGATGTCGCTATCGGTCGCCATCAATTTAGAATTAGTTACTTAGGATATAATACCATCACCCTGCCTAATGTGCTCGTGACTTCAGGTAAACAAGTGATCCTAAATATTGCTATGGAAGAATCGGTCATGGCTATCAACGAAGTAGTGGTAACGGCTGAAGTAGAAAAAGATAAGTCGATAAACGAAATGGCAACAGTAAGCTCACGCACCTTTTCACTGGAAGAAGTAACGCGGTTTTCTGGAAGCGGCAACGATGTATCCCGTATGGCCAGTAACTTTGCAGGGGTGAGTTCTATGAACGATAGCCGCAATGATATCGTAGTACGAGGCAACTCACCCACGGGCGTATTGTGGCGCCTGGAAGGTGCACCTATCCCAAGCCCTAATCACTTTTCTACTCTCGGTGCAACGGGCGGACCGGTAAGTGCGCTCAACACCAATATGCTTAAAAATTCAGATTTTATGACTGGTGCCTTCCCTGCGGAATATGGCAACGCCATCGCTGGTGTCTTTGATATTGGATTTAGAAATGGGAATAAACAACGACATGAGTTTACCGGACAGCTAACTATTTTTAACGGTTTGGAAGCGATGGCTGAAGGGCCTTTAAGCAAAAAGAAAAATAGTTCTTACATGATCGCCTATCGATATTCATTCATTGATCTGGCACAGAAAGCGGGAATAAATGTAGGGACCAACTCAGTCCCAAGATATAGCGACCTTGCATTTAAACTGGATTTTGGAAATGGTAAGTTGGGTAAGTTTAGTTTGTTTGGTTTAGGAGGTTGGAGTAATATTGATTTTCTGGCGAAAGATGTTGATGAGGATGATTTGTTTGCAGACCGCAACGACCTCAATTCCTATGCGGAAAGTGAAATTGGAATAGTAGGAGTTAACCATCGGATTATTTTAGGTGATAATACCTATATGAAAACAACTATCTCAGGTTCTAAGACACAAAATAATTATTCAGAAGCATTAGTGTTAGATGACCAAAGCGAATACAATCGATTCGATATTAGAGATGGGAGTGATGCGATTACCGTTTCCAGTTATGTCAATAAAAAGTTTAACGCTAAGCATACTGTTCGGGTAGGAGGTGTTGCACAATTGTTTATGATGGATGCTTTAGTGCAAACTCGTGAAAACGAACCCGAATGGCGTACCGTTCGTGATTTTGATGGCAACCTGATGTTATATCAAGGTTATATCCAATCGCAGTATAAACCCAATAATGGAATTACCCTTAACACCGGTGTGCATGTTCAATACCTGGACTTAAGTGATGCTTTTGCCATAGAGCCTCGTTTGGCGATCAATCGGCATTTGTCTAATACGCAGACACTCAGTCTTGCATACGGTCTACATCATCAAATGCAACCTTTACCGATTTACTTTTTTGAAACGATGAATGAAGCCGGAGGAATTGACCAAGCCAATCGAGACTTAGACTTTACGAAGAGCCACCACTTTGTAGTCGGTTACGATCAGAAGTTTGGTTCTGACTGGCGACTAAAGGTAGAGGCCTACGCGCAAATGTTGGAGGATGTACCAGTAGATGAAAACGCTAGTACCTATTCAGTTTTAAATGTTGGAGATGATTTTGGAATTCCTGAGGCACCGAATTTGGTCAATGAAGGATCCGGAACCAATTTCGGAGTTGACCTGACCATCGAAAAGTTTTTTAGTAAAGGTTATTATATGCTGATGACTGGATCTTTGTTTGAATCAAAGTACAAAGCTAGCGATCATGTAGAACGCAATACTTCTTTTAACAGCAACTATACGTTTAATTTGTTGGCTGGGAAAGAATGGGCTTTTGGTAAGAGCAAACAAAATGCATTTACCTTCGACTTTAAGATGACAACTGCTGGAGGGCGTTACTATACACCGATTGATTTGGAGGCATCGAGAGCTGCAGGTTTCGCGGTGCGGGATGAATCAAAAGCATATAGCGAACGTTACGATCCATATTACCGACTGGATATTAAATTTGGTTATCGGGTGAATAGTCAGAAGCGCAAGATGTCGCAGACTTTCTATCTGGACTTTAGAAATATAACGGCACGTGAAAATATTTTCAGTATACGATACAATGAGAGTACGGAAGAGCTTTTTGAAGTTTATCAAATTGGTTTCTTTCCAGACTTGAAGTATCAAATTCAATTTTAGACCGCTTCGCTGAGAGACTGCCCGTTATACGTGGAACCCCTCGATCCCCTTGAAAGGGGAAGGTGATTCGTGGCTCCCTACGGTCGAGTGAAGTCTCTCAGCGAAGCGGTCTCACAATCACGTCATCGGCGTGATGATCTCGCAGCCCTCACGGGCGGTCTCGCAGTCCAAGCGCTAGCGAGGACGGTCAATAAAAAAAAACGCATCATAACCTGCGGCGCGATTCTTCGTACTAAGTTGAATCGTGCTGCTATTTTTTGGTTAGTTATGGGAAGAGGGAATTTAGAATTGAGAAGCGGGAAGACCGGAGACGGAAGTCGGAAGTCCGGTACGCGGGGTTTACGCATCTCGCTCTTCGGACTTCCGACCTCGGACTTCGGACTTCGAATCTTTCATCCGTAAACGTCTAGATAGTTACAACAATTTTACTGACCTTGTGAAAAGGTAAAGTTCATAAAAAATACAATGTTTAAAAGAAAGCGCAGCAATAAAGAATTAATAGGTTTTAATGACCGATGGCTGATGGTGATTGGGATTCCATTTACGGCTTTGGTTATTTCGTTGTTGATGTTTAATCGAGAGATTGAAGCCAACCCTGCTTTTGTTTTTAATACGTTTCCAATCTCATTGTTTTATACCACAGTTTATTGGATTGTGATGCGTTGGTTGTTGTTGTATTGCCGGGATACCTATTTTCAATCGAATGAAGCCCGAAAGCGAATTGTCCTGGAAGTCGTTCTCGTATTGATTGTCTATACGGTAGTTAAGTTTTTATTGGATATTACGGTGCATGATTTTTTAAGCCAAGTGATGGGCGCATATGAACCGAGGGGACTGACTATGGTTGTGCTTTCTTTGACGGTGTGCTTTTTTGTGTTGACAATTTACGAAAGTTTATTTTTCTATAGTCAGTTGGAAAAGGCAAAACTAGAGCAGGAAGAATTAAAACGGGAGCACATCATTTCACAATTAGAAGGCTTGAAGAATCAGGTAAACCCGCACTTCTTATTCAACTCAATGAATACACTGGCTCAGCTGATTCCTGAAGATTCGGGAAGGGCCGTTAAGTTTGTTGAAAAATTGTCGAAAGTCTATCGGTATATTTTAGAAATCAAAGATCAAAAGGTAATCTCACTCGAAGAGGAAGTTCGCTTTCTTAATGCTTACTTGTTTTTGCTGAAAGAACGGTTTGAGGATAATTTAAAAGTGGAAATCGATATTCCTGTGGAGCGGATGCAAGATAAGGTGTTGCCACTTTCGCTACAGCTTTTAATTGAAAATGCGATCAAGCACAATGTGATTTCAAAAGAGCGTCCTTTGTCTATTACTGTCAAAACGAATAAAGGACATTTGCACGTAGAGAATAATCTTCAGTTGAAAAATCAGGTCATGAATTCGACCCGAATGGGTTTGCAAAATATTCGAAAACGCTATCGATTTTTTACGGATCAGACTGTAATCGTCATGGAAACAAAAGACCTGTTTGCTGTGAGCTTACCTCTGATTCAATAATCTAAATGGTAGGCTTCAGGGAGTGAATTCCAAACGCGCAGCAATTGGTTCACCCCCTGAAGCCTAACTAAAACCAATTAATGAAACTACTAATCATCGAAGACGAAGGCCCTGCCGCCAAGCGACTCAAGGAATTGATCAAAACCGTTCGTCCCCAATGCGAAATCCTCGAGGTGATTGATGGCGTGGATAGCGCAGTTCGGTGGCTTTCCAATCATGCAGCTCCTGATCTTATCTTTATGGATATCCAATTGTCAGACGGAATTAGCTTTGATATTTTTACAAAAGTGAAAGTAGAAGCTCCCGTTATTTTTACCACCGCCTACGACGAATACTCTCTAAAGGCATTTAAAGTAAACAGCATCGATTATCTACTCAAGCCAATTGAAGAAGAAGAACTAGATGCGGCCATGAAAAAATTTGAACAACTGCATCAGTCCCAAATTACTTACAACCCACAAGCCTTTCAGGAAATTCTAAGCCGTCTTAGTCGAACCAATTATAAAGAACGATTCCTGGTCAAGACCGGGCAGGCGTTAGTTAATATTTCTGTTTCTGATATCGCTTATCTTTATTCGGAAGAAGGCTTGCTTTATGCTAAATGCCAAAATGGTAAACGGCATGTGCTGGACCATACATTAGAACAAGTGGAGGAAATGCTCAACCCCAAAGATTTTTATCGCGTCAATCGGAAGGCCTTAATTCAGATCGGCGCGATCGAAAAAATCCAAACCTATCTCAATAGCCGTTTGAAGCTGACTTTGCATCCGACAACGAACTGGGATGTGATTGTTAGCCGGGAGCGGGTAGGGGGATTTAAGGAATGGTTGGATCGGTGATTTTTTCTTCCGGGGCCCGTTACTTCCTTTGTTGTTAGTTGTTGGTTAAATGCTGCGACACTTCGTGCGCAGCGGTTATTGGTTTGTTTAGTATAAGCAGAATAACTTTGTTTTAATTGATCTTCAATCCATTCAGGATAAACCAACAAGTAACAACTACGCCAAATCCTCGCATAAGGCCGAAAAAAAGGGGACAACCTTACGGTCGCCCCCTTCTACGCTCACTAGTAATTGCATTAAAAATGCTTACCCAAAAGCACTATTTGCGAATCTTACTTCTGGATAAATTTCTTTCATAGCTTCTTTTAACGTTACTTATGCTCTGCCTTGAATGTAAAGAACCTTCTTAGAGGCCGTTTTACCATTCTGCTTGACAGAAATGATCACAGTACCTTGTACAGCACCTGTATCTTTTAAGTCAATTCTTTCGTTATAAACACCGTCAAAGTTGCGGATATATTCATTAAAAACTTCCTTGCCAGTCACATCAGTGATGATGATATTAGTTGGTACTTTGTCGCCTTCAAATCGAACGTTTACAAGTCGATTCGTTGGGTTAGGGAAAGCACGTAATTCAATGTCAAGCTCGTTGTTAGAGTTGTTGAATACTGGTGGTGTATCATTGATGGTTGGTTCAATTGTTTCTTGCTTTGGTGTTTCTATCCGAGTGGTTTCAGTCTCCTCTTCTTTACAAGATTTGAACTCAGCACCTACCGTATAGTAGCTACCATTACGCTTGTAAGTAATTGTAAACTGATCACCTTGCTGATGCGTATTGCGCTGGCTAAGCAACTCGTTGTGGTTGTTGACAGAGATACCATCCATAGCAGTAATTATATCACCTCTTTGTAGACCTGCTTCTTGAGCTGGCGTATTGTCAATGATACTATTTACCGATATACCTTCTCCGCTTCGGTGGGTAGAAGAAGAAGTAAACACACCAATGAAAACTTTACAAGGATCTACTTTGTAGTTGTTATTATAGGTATAGCTACGATGGTTGCCTCTCATGAAATCCTGTGCTTTCTTGTTCAATTTGAAAGTAGATGTTTGAGAGCTATTTGTATTTTTGCCAAGAGTAGCAGAAGTCTGCATAGCTTGTCCATTACGGATGTAGCTGATGCTGACATTTTTTCCAACTTCCTGCTTCTTGATCGCGCAGCTTAGTTCGCTGGTACTGTTTGTATTTTTTCCAGCAAGGTTAGTGATGATATCACCTTCTTTTAAACCAGCCGCTTTTGCAGCACTTTCGTCAATGATTCTGGTAATCATTACACCATTGTCAACTCGCTTCGTTACGACTCCGAGAAATGGGGTAGGCTTAGAGTTACACGAAGAATTTGAAGTGATACTGTTGTTTTCATTGATTGTGACAACAGTTCTATTAGTACCGTCTACTTCGATTTCAAAACTTTCCAGTTGCTTGCTGATTTCATTTGTTAGGCTTTCCATTTCGTCCAACTGAATGCCTTGAAAATTGTTGTCCGCAGAGTTGAAGAAAATGTGGGAATCGCTATCGATGTTGTTTTCGTCGCTGGTAGTGGTGGTCGTTTCAACCGTTTCTACGCCATTTTCATCGATGTATTTTTTTATGATGGTAATGGTAGTCTGACCATTATTGGTTTGTTGAGCAAAGTTGGGGAGTACAAACCCTAGCATTAAAGCAACTAAGGGGATTAGGTTTAACTTCTTCATGTCTAATATATTTTAAGTTATTTAATAAAGTTTAAATTTTCGTCAAGTCAGTTAATTGCAGTATTAGTTGTTGCTTGTTTTTCCAGAAAGAAAAACCGTTAGAGGTTTGGTTAGTCCGGAGTTGTCAGCATTCATTTCAATGTTCAGGTAGCCAGTTAATTCTACGGTGTTCGGAAATTCGATAGAAGCGAGAATGATTTCGTTTTCATGGTTCAGCGAATCAGGTGCTGTTATGAAAAAGGTACCATCTGAATGAGAGATGCAACTAAAAGAATTTCTGGTGTCTGTTTCTTTTAAATTAGAGGAATGGTAATAGTTGGTATTGCTATGGCCGTTTCGATTTTGAATAATAATCTGAGCAGCACCGTTCATTTCTATTCCTGTAAGGGATTCGTATAAATTGAGGTATTTTTTGAAAAAATGGTGTTTTTGTTTTTCGCCATTAATTTTCAAACGTCGATTATTCAATTCAAAGGAGTAATCGTTTTTGCTAGTGATTAAAAGATCCTCAACTAGTTCGTTTTCCAGATGGTGTTTGATTTGGTTGTTAAAGTTGTAAAAACCATCGCTATTCAATTCAAAAGGATCTGAATGATTAATTGATGCTTCGTCCTTGTTGGTTGACGTAGTCTTGTTAAAAGAAGACGATTTCTTTTTCTTTTTGTTACTGCTGTTGCAAGAACTCTTTTTGTTCTTATTTAAAGAACGACTATTTAAGAGTTGTTGGCTAAGTTGATTTTTTTCCTTTTCATGTGTTTTGTGCCATTGACTCTGAGCTTCAATCCAAAGTGTTCTTCTCTTTTCCAACTCTTTGATTTTAGTATTGAGTATTTTCTGCTTTTGAATCAATTCAGGTGAAGTAATCTGTGCTTGTTGCTGAGCAAGGTTTTGGCTAAGTTGCTCCAGACGATTCCAGTTTTTTTCCAATTCAGTCCAGCGTTGAGTATATGCTTTGTCCCAAAGTTTTTTGGAAGCTTCCATTTCTGTGAGTCGGTTTTCCAATTGTTTTAAATCTTTCCAGGAAAGATTCGTGATTTCCTCAAGGTCAGGATGATAACTATTACCTATCCGGGAATATTCGAAAGTCTTGGCACCATTCATTGTAGGTGTTGTTCTTCGATCGACAATGACTGCTGTATCTCCATCTTCGTAGCGGTTGCCATCGATCACAATGAATTCATCTTCACCTTCAATGATGATCTCGGTAGGTTGCTGGCCTTCGCTTTGAATGACGATATGTGTTTGACCATTACGTTCTTTTCGAATCGTTTTTTTGTGTTGAAAATCAGGGGCGTTGAGGTATTGATCTGCATATTCTGATTTATTAACACCGGGCATCATATTCATGTCGACCAGCATGTCGTCGATCAATGAGCGATACTTTGAAAATTCATTTTTAGAAACCTCACTTCCGTTAATCGAGAGTTTGACGATAATGCCATCTTCTAATTCAATCTCCACTTGTCCATCATCAGTTGTATTGACATATCGTTTGCGCTCAGTGACTCTTTTAGGTTCAGGAATCGGAGCTATTTTTAGAGATTCAATTCTTACAGGCTTCGGACCTTCTGAAGGTGAGGCAGTAGCCTCTTCTACTATCTCCGCAGGAGTTAACTCATTAGCAGCATTATAGTCAAGGTTGCCATTAGCACCAACGGAGAATAAAACAACTGTAAATAACAACAGCAGGGTAGCCGTCATTTTTTCCATAATATTGGATTTGTTTTGTGGTTGATTGAGAACTCTTTTGACACGATGTAACAATTGATTTTTCGGTCCTGCAAAGGTCATTGCCATAGATGGTCCTGAATGGCCAATCTCTTGTAAGCTGACCAAGGCTTTGGCATAAGTCAGCGAACTACCGCAAAGTTGTACGGCCGTATCATCACAACAGTTTTCACGCTCAGTACGGATATTGGCAGAGATCCACCAAACAGCCGGGTTGAAATAAAACAATACTTCAATAACAGAAAGAAAAATATTAATCAGATAATCGTTGCGTCGAATATGCGCCAGCTCGTGGGCTAAAATAGCTTCTACCTCACCTTCATTCAAACTGTTGATCGCACCGATTGGCAATAGAATCACCGGTTTGATATAGCCAATCACCATGGGTACAGTTGCAATGGCTGACTCCAATAACTTCACTTTTTTGCGTAAGCGAATTCTTGATTTAAGTGTCTTTAGTTTGTTATTCCAATAGGCGGGAACAGCCTGATTTTTATTGTAACGGAGATGTTGTACGTAAATCAAACCGCCCAGCATTCTGACTAAAAAGAAACTCGCACCCAGCATCCATACCATGACTACTACAGGAATATGATTGTTGAAAAACTTGATACAGGTTTGTAACATACTTTCTGTAAATAGACCCTGCTGAGCGAGTGCCGCTAATTGTTGTACTTCTATTTCAGTGAGATGTGCAAAGTTTTTTAACTGTAGGCTACCTGCGTAGTAAATTAAAAAAGTAGATAGAGCCGAAATGAATACCATGAACTGAGAAAAAGCAGCAATCTCATAGCGTACTTTTGCAGATTTGTTTTTCAAATAAAACATAGCAAAAGCCATTAGCACACCAATAATTAGTGCTTGCCACAAGGAGTGGATCACAGTCCAGCCTAGGGCATAGATCAAGTCCTCTGAAATGAATTGGTATAAAAAATCCATGTGAACTAGGTGTTTTTTAAAGGTGTGAGTAGGGGGCCAGTTGCCTAGCCTTAAAAGGATTCATAATGTGCTTCATGCATTTCCAGCAGAGGCTATTTCTTTTCTTCAATGGATTGAATCAGTGCTTTTATCTCTTCCAATTCTTCTTCGGTAGCTTGATGGTTACCCAGTGTTTGCATGACCAGTTGCATGGCAGAGCCTTTAAAGGTGGCGTCTACAAATTTTTTGAGCAATACATTTTGGGTATCTTTTTCGTCTACATTGGCAGCGTAGATATGTGTGCGGCTTTCGGTATTCCGTAAGACCAGATTTTTGTCTGCCATTATCTGCATAATCTTAAGCGTGGTGGTATAGCCAATCTCTCCAGCCTTCGCCTCATTCAGTTTGTCATTGACAAAGCGAACAGAGGAAGGGCCATGTGCCCATAGTAAATGGAGAACTGACAATTCGGACTCTGTAGGTTTGGGAATGAGATTTTTTGACATAATAGGGATTCAGTTTTTTTAAATCTTTGAATGTGTTGTTTCGGCGTTGGGAGCAAAGCTCTTTTTCAACTTAAGCGTTAATAACTTCTTTCTACGAACGTTTTCGTACACAAGTATATACGAAAGATTTCGTAAATCCTAATTTTTTAACTTTTGACCCAATTTTTTTAAGATTTTGTTAACTTGTAAGGAAGTGGGGAGATGGAAGTGGGGAGTGGGAAGCCTCCGAATATCGCGTGAAGCTTCCCACTTCCATCTTCCTACTTCCCACTCATTCCACATTTTCTTCCTACTTTTAAGCCATGAATAAATACATCCACTTCCTGCTCCTTTTACTCATTCCGGTTTTGGGTCACACCCAAAAGACAACCAAGAAGTGCTTTAGGTTGCCTGCGGAACTAAAAGAAGTTTCAGGTCTATACCTAGAAAACGAAAATAGCTTCTGGTGGCTCAATGATGGTGGCTGGGCACCTATCTTATATAACTCGAATGGAAAAGGAAATATCATAGATAGTATTGTACTAAACCAAATCAAAAACGTGGATTGGGAGGAACTCACTTCCGACGATAAAGGCAACCTATATATAGGTGACTTTGGAAATAACCTGAACAAGCGTCAAAATCTGCGCATCTATATTTACAATAAGCAGAAGGCGTTGCTTGATTCCATCCAATTTTCATATCCCGATCAAGCGCACTTTCCACCATCTCCCGCTCAGCAAAGCTTTGACATGGAAGCTTGCTTTTGGCATAATGAAACGCTGCATCTATTTTCGAAAAACAGAATGGGAGCGGGCAACTATTATACGAAGCACTACACTTTATCAGACCAACCTGGTGAGCAAGTCGCTATTTTAAAAGATAGTTTGTATCTCAAAAAACGGGTTGTTACCGCTGCTAGTATCAGCCCCGATGGAAAGACGGTGGCAATGATGGCTTACAACTATAAAAGAATTCTGGGGTTCTTACCAACCTCCGCAGCTACCATTTTTATACTACGTGATTTCGAAGGCGATAACTTTTTTAAAGGCCGATTGATGAAGCGCAAAGCACCAGGATTTATTTTGGCTACCCAATGGGAGTCGTTGGACTATCTTGATTACAAACGCCTATTTGTAGCTTCTGAACAGACGGCTTTTATCAGACCCAAGGCGAAACGGGTTAAGTTGCGGAAGCGGCATTGGAAATAAGTCCGAAGTCCAAGGTCCGAAGTCCGGAGTCTCACTATATCGCGGGGGCACATCTCGCTCTTCGGACTTCCGACTTCGGACCTCGGACTTCCAACTGTTTCACTTTTACCCCCAAATTCCCTACTTTCATTAAAGAATAATACCAACATCAATGAATACTGCATTCCGATTCCTTCTACTTATTACTGCCTGCCTGATTTGGTCATGCGATGAACCCACAACCACTAATAAGCCAAATCCAGCTCCATCGACAACCGATACTCCTACTGCACAACCAGCAACGGGGACGGAGACCGGAACTACTGAGATACCAGATCCGCCTAAAGGAATGAGTATGCCAGTGCCTACCAAGCACGATTGCAAAATAGAAGGAATGACCCTCGATGACAATCAACTCTGGCTACAACAAGATCAAACATTAGTCGGAATCATTGCAGATGAAAGTACCAAGTCCATCGACTTTGGTGACAGCTATCGCATATTCGTGGCCATGGATACCCGTGATTGTAAAACGCTACTTAGGGAAACCCTGCCAGTCAACATGAGTCCCGACTTTCCTTATTACCTCAATGCCAACACCTACGAGCCTATCAACAAGGTGATTTGTACACAAGGCTATGAAGCGGTTTTTTGTTACGATGCGGTTGCAAAAAAATTACTCCCGGCCATGACGCCCCAATTCCTGACCGAGCGTTCTGCTGAAGATGCTCAATCGGGGATGCCTGCCGGACTCGAAATATGGCGACATTTCCTAATCGGGAATACCCTTGATTTTGGAGCCTATGTTTTTGATATTTCTGAAAAGTCGAAACCAAAGGCCGTCATGCCTGTGGCGGAATATGAATCTCCTGAGGATGCTTCGTATATCTCTCTGTTCTTGTTGGAGACAAAAACGGGCTTGCATCAAGCGTTTATTCCAACCCTGAATGAAGATCAGGATGGGACGGAAGTCAAACGTTTATTTAAAAAACCACTACAAGTCAATACTACCATTAAAAAGAGTGCTCGCGACAATCGGTTTATTGTTTTAAAACATAAAAAGGGCGCAGCTTCCTCTGCTATTGATATGCAGGAGATGAAGGAGGTTGAGCTACCTGATGATGTTGCAGCCAAAGGTGCTCAGGATATTTTAGCCTGGTTGAAAAAACAATAGTTTATGTCGAAGGGATTGGTAAGCACCCAAACGAAGTTCTGATGAGCGAGCCTGGTAGGCGATAGTCCTACTTGGCTAAGCCTGATGGATAGGTGCAGTATCTGGGGTGAAACCCCAAACAAGCGCTTGAGTTTTTGTCTTTAAGATGTGTTGTGAGCAAAGAACCTTTTCATAAAAGTGATAAGAAAATTGATATTGATATTCGGTTTCTTTTTTTTCTACTCAAGTTGTGATGTGCCTGGGTATTTAGTAGTACAAAACTGTACGACCAATAAAGCTCAATACATTACCTATTTTAAAAGTCAAAATAATGTAAAGGATACTGTGATATTGGAAATTCCAGTAAATGAAACTAAGGGATTGTTATTCGGTCTTGGAATAGGCTGGAATAACGAAAATATAAGAAGTTATATTTCAAGAATAGATAAGCTTGAAATAATTACAAGGAATGATACAACTACTTTGTCAGATGATGATCAGCTGTATAGATTTTTTAAGCGAAGGAGGCGAGGATTGTTTAAGCAGGGGATGAAGATTAAGGTTAAGTGAAAACATGTTTCTAGTCAAATGTTGACTTGCTAGCAGTATCTGGTGTGAAACTCAATCGAGTATTTGAGAAACCTTTCGAGCCAATAAACATTCATTATGGGAGTAGTAAAAAAAGCAATGCTTGGTTTTATTCTAACACTAGTTTCATGCTCAATTATGAAAGATGATAAGATTGGATTAAATCGATTGGATTATATAGATAATGGGGTTAGATTAGAAGGCTACTACTATAAGGAATTAGAAAGCGATGTTCCTCGAATTTCAATTTATTTTTTCTATAGAAATGGTATAGCTTTATATGGAGAAGCACCTTCCTTGTCTAATTTAATCGCTAATGAGGAAAAGTTTAAATCCGGACAATATTATAATAGAGTGAAAAACAATAAAACAGGTTGGGGAGTATTTCAAATTAATGGATCAGCGATAGAATTTGAGATTTGGGGGCCAAATAATGGAGGGCGGTTAAAGACTAACCTAAGATCAGGCATAATATTAAATGACAGTACATTTTTGATTAATAGTTTGTTTAGTAATTATGATGGCCAGACTACAGTTGAGGAAGACACGTTTCATTTTAAGGAATTTAGCCCAAAGCCAGACAGTACAAACACTTTCATCAATTAAATAAAAATTGACTATTCTAAAACCATGAAACCTATGAAATGTTTAAATGTATTTTTATTCTTATTGTTTTATACATCAGCTTTTTGCCTGGAGTCAGATAGTCTGAAAAGTAAATTCCACATTGGTTTTCATGGAGGTATCGCACAGACACTTTCATTTACGGGTGATTTATATATGGGCATTCCTATTACCAAAAAAGCCAAACGAAAAGAATTAAATTTTGGATATCTTCATCTTCGAAGCCAAACTGATTTTGATGGTATTGATGATCTTTCTTATTCATCTCATGGTCTATTTGGAGAGTGGAATTATTTTGCTAACTCTCAAGTGTTTTTGGGAGCACGGATCTCTGTTCTTGGAAATTGGGTGGACGAAGCATCTCAGGATAAGTATGATGAAGAAAGAACAAGGAAACCTCCGACGTATTTTTCGAGTTGGGCTGCTTTTGGACATATTGGATATAATTAAAGGATGAGTGAAAAACTGTTCTTTCGAGGGAAATTAGAAATAGGAGCTAATAATTATCATATTGGAAATGAAGCCTTATATTTTAGTAACTTTGACCCTGTTAGAACTGAAACATATGTGGAAGAAAAATACACTACTTTGTTATTCAATTTAAGTGTAGGTTTGTTTGTTAAACTGTAACGTATAGGTAGTGTAAAAAATATGTAGTATCTGGGGTGAAACTCCAAACAGGCACTTAGTCTTTAACCAGCATAGAATCAACGATCCATAATTGATACTTAGTACGAACGTTCTTCTTTTCCATCATCAATAGGTAATCAAACCCTATTTCATATTTATCTATCGAATACTCATTTCTTATTTGATGTAAAGCTTCTGTTGCCAATGATAGAATCTGAAGATAGGATTCGAATGTACAAGAGTCGCTAAATTGAAGGATTATCTCATTACCTTGTTCAGGTAGCATTCTGTTCAAAATGTTACTTTTCAACGAATCAGGTGTTGAAGATACATTATCAATTAGAATTTCATTTTCGTTTACGATATTTATATTAATGTAATTATCGGAAGGATAATCTTTATGGTTAAATTCAGGTAGTTGGATTGGAAGACGATGAGTAATCGAGTAATTTCGGTAATGAGATAATCTATATGCTGGTTCAGAAGGTAAAGCGGAAAAGGCGATCTTAAAAACAGTTGCTTTTGAAAACTCGGCGGTCAATTCCTGAACGAATTTCATTGGAATATCTTTGTCGATGTACAATTGATATTTGATCACCCTTCTTATCCCATAAGAACGAATAGATTCATTCCTTCTTTCGATAGAATCTCCCAGTTTATCAAAATTAATTAACACGTTTCCCCAAAAAAGCAAGGGTTGCTTGGTCGAATCATTACGTGCAAAATAAATTTTCTGAATAAGATAATCAGAGGTCTCATTTTTATTAGCGTAGCTAATTTGAGGAACTTCCAGATTGTATTTATGGCAGATGTTCTGATTGAGTATTCTCTGGTTGAATTCCTGATAATCGATAAGGTTTACCTTAGACAAACCAAAAGAAAGTACTGAAATGATTAAAAAGGAAATCCCCATCCATTGGAGGCTTTTTCGTTTGTGTACCCTTCTAATCGTCACCCAGGATTGAAGAAATAACACCAGGATGAAAAGGACATATACATACTTGTAGGCATCATAAAAATTAAAGACAACATCGCCTTCAAGAGCAACGATAAAAATGAACACAAATGAGGTAGCTAGTTTTGAAAACCAGGAGAGGAAGCACCACATTAGAGCTCTCTGATCATTAATAATGGTAGTCAATCTTTCTCTGGCATTTGTTAGGAGTTTTCTTCTTCTATCTGCCCAGAATTGAATGGCGATGGATTGCCCAATCAATATGGAAAGAAAGGCGAAGAATAAGTTGTAGAATTGGGTTTCTTCTTCAGTTAATATCCATAGGCTATAATTGTCTCTGATTGAAAATAGTCGTAGGGATTCTCTTGACATGTAGAGAAGGGAATAGAAGGTGAGGGCGTAGGCCAGACCTAGTAGGACGCCAAGGTAGAGTTTTGTTTTTTTCGGCGGATGGGGTTTTGCCATCTGTTTTTTTTATGTCAGAAATTATTTTGTATTCAAGGCTTTTAATTTCAAGCAATCTTTCTCCATCATTATTTTATCATCAATTTTTAAGGAATAATATTTAATTAATTTTTTCTAACTAAACCTTTTATTATGGATGTTACAAGTATTATTATCTGGATTGTATTAGGAGCCGTTGCTGGTTTTATTGCTAATGCTATTAAGCCCAATGGATTCGGGACTATCGGTACGATAGTAGTAGGAATTATTGGTTCATTTTTAGGCGGCTACTTAGGTTCCGTTCTCGGTGTATCTGAAGCTACAACAGGAGGCATTTCTGTGGCAAGTATTATTACGGCTGTGATTGGTGCATTGGTATTTTCATTTATATTAGGATTTATAAAAAAGGCAACTTAAATGTTTATCTTTTCTATCCTCGCATTTATGGTGATATAGCGTTAACGCTTATTAGCCCCATTAAGAGAACATGGAAATGAAAGATTTAAACCTATAAATAATACCTACAAAAAATCAACTTTATAAGGCTGACCTTTGTGTCAGCCTTTTTACATCTAAAAATGTACTTTTCGTTTTGTAACAAATATCGGAATCGTCTGAGTTGATAATTTCTCAAATCTCTATCTCTGCACCACAAACGGAGAAGTTCTGCTACCATCAGAAGTAGATATTATATATACTCCCTCAGAGTACTGACTAACATCAAGCTTGTACTCCGAGATATTATTTTCTAAAGAAATTATTTCTACAATCCCTCCCATGCTATCGTATACATACATTCTGTCACCCAAGATATTCTGACGTGAGATCGTTACAATCTGAGAAGCTGGATTAGGATAGATCGTTATAGACTCATTATCTATGTCAATCGTAGGGGTAGATCGAGGCTTAATCTGCCAAGTATATTCTACTAATGTCGTATCACACTCTCCTACTGGATGTAGAGATAGTCGGATGACAGGGTCCATACTCAGGACACCATCAGGAATGAATTTAGTATCAATTATCATGATAATAGAGTCACTTTCATTAGCAGCTAATTTATTCTCAAATGGTAAACTACAACTGCTCAAAACTGAAGGCGCATACTCTTGTGTAAAATCTAAAAATGTAAACTTAAATTCCTGCGTCCTCTCAAAATTAATATCAATACTCCAATCAAAAACTATAGAGTCTCCACTCGTATTCTCAAGATGTAAGTCAAACTTCTCACTCTCCGATCCTGGATATTGTATGACATAGTCCGTCGGTGTCAAGGAAATCAATTGGCCGACGAGCGGTAGTGAGAATATGAATATTATAGAGAGTGTGTGGATTAGTTGGATCATAATATTGTTATTAAATTACTACTATCTTTTTTGTATGGTTTACACCATTTACACTCACTTTAATAAGGTACATACCATGAGCCATATCATCCAAGTCAAGTCTAAATAATTTCCTATTACGAAGTGATAATCTACTTATTCTACGTCCTGACATATCAAACACCTCTATGACTCCAGACACAACATCATTAAAATATAATTCAGCATAAGTTCCACTGACAACAGGATTAGGATAAATAGCAAAAGAGGCATCATTGTCTGAGTTGA
>ENA-ORXR01002209-ORXR01002209.1-marine-metagenome-genome-assembly--contig:-NODE-2209-length-18880-cov-4.443014_pt1 | contig 18880 bp, 17 predicted proteins | sample MGYA00237866_ERZ511479 | MGnify/ENA metagenome assembly ERZ511479 | reverse complement strand
AACGCCCATTTCAGCGCCTTGATTGATGAAAAAATATTTCGCCTTTTATCTCAATCTATTTAATCGCCATTCCTGAAGTATTCGTCAACGTTGTAAATCATTAAGCCAAAAGAGCGCCAACTGGCTAAAAGCCAACCAGCCAACTGGCCAATTATCTTAGTCTACCATCTTCATAAATCTTTCTGTAAACACTTCGCTTCCTGCCTGAACACGTACAACGTAGTATCCTTTTTCCAGGTTAGAAATATCAATCGTCTTTGCGTCAAGCGTACCGTCAAAAGCACTCATCATGACCGTACGACCCATCATGTCATAGATTCCAATCTGGTTGTTGTCTCCGGTAGTTTCCGCTAGTCGAATTGTAATTTCTGCAATCGCAGCAGAAGGATTGATAACGATCTTTCCTGCACGCTTGATCTCTACTACGCGAATATCGCTGTATTCAAAAGCACCGTCGTAATCTACCTGCTTTAGGCGGTAGTAGTTGGTGCCGTTGGCTGGCGTTGCGTGGGTGTAGCTGTATGCTTGCTTTTCTTGGGTGGTTCCGTTTCCGATTACTTCGTCGATCGCGCGGAAGTTGGCTCCGTCGATACTGTGTTGGATTTCGAAGTGGGAGTTGTTAAGTTCGGATGCGGTGATCCAGTCTAAATAAATTTCTTTTTGGTTGTTGGTGGCTGTGAAGGAAGTAAGTTCTACAGGAGTTGCAACAAGTGGAGTCCCACAAATTGTAAAATTATCGAAAGCTATTGTTTCATCGCCTGAGTTCAGTCCAACTGATACAGTAATAACTAATGAACTCCCTGTTCCTGTTATACCACTTGAAAATGTTTGCGCAGCAGTAGTTAGTTGAGTTCCATCTATCTGGGAAGGCTGATTAAAAGGATCGCCATCGTCAACTTCTTCTACCTCAATTAATTGTTGTGAAGCCCCTCCATCTATTGAAGCCTCAACTGTCACAAAATCTGAATCATCAAACTCATTATCTGATAGGGTCTTTGCAAATTGACCTGAAAAGGTTAAATTTGTAAAATTTGCAATATTAAAGGTAATTGTGAAAACCTGTGGATTGGCACCAGTACCACCACTATCATCAACATCCTCAGCTGCAAAATATGACCCACTAAATCCTGAAGGATTACCTCCAATATCTGATCCATCGGTCACACCAAAATGATCATTTGAACCATCATTAAAAAATCCAGAACCCATTGCAATAGTTAGATTCGCTGTTGAAGAAAACTCTTCTAATCCAACTAGTTCACTTCCGACTGGACAAGATTGGCTAAACATTGATATTGAAAATAAGAATAGAGCACTAATACAAAGTAAAATCTTTTTCATAATATAAGTTTTGGTTTAAAATTAAAATATGGGTTAAAATTTAAAAATTCTTTATAATTATAGCTAGTGCGTCGGGAACTAAATACCTAACGCCTTATACGGCCTTCTTTGATCCCGACGCATTAGCACAAAATTATAAATTAACCTAACTAATCCATACAGATCTAGGTTAAGTTCGTATTAATTTATTCACTTGGAGTTGAGGGTACCTGTTTGCTTGTGGAAAGTTAATTTTTATGCAGTCAAATTATTCGGAGGGAACGTCACAAACTTAAGTTTTTTTGAGAAGAAAAAAAATGCCGAGAGCTTTTATTTTAATATAAACTTTTTTTTGTTACCAGCTATGATAATATTCAAATCAAATGACCACTCTGAGGGAGTGTGCAATAATCTGTGTCATTTATCTTTCCTTCATATTGCGTAACAAGAGACCAATTTACCGATTAACATTTTATTTATGATTACTGAATTTTCATCAATCATAAGGTCTTAAACCCCACCATGCTTCCCCTCATATAGCGTCATCATAAAAACCAGGACAAAAATACATTCAAAGATTTCCCACTTTTTACTATGATCAATAAAAAGAATAAGTAATACACTTCCCGATAATAACAAGGTCTGATTCCACTTTGGAACGGGGACACCCAATCGCCTGGTCCAATTCCCAATCCAAGTTACTTTTTCAGTCAATATTCTAAAAAATAAATAATAGATAGCGATGCCAATGGAGAGACCAAAGGAAAAAATCCACTGGTTGACACTGAATCCATCGTAGGTAAGATTGTGAATACCAACTTCGTATTGCTTATTGTGTTTTTGAAAAAAGACAGGCGTATCGAAACCGATGATTCGCTGGCCCCAAGAAATTTCTTCCGCAAATCCAAACCAGAGTGTCAGGCCAAAGATGACGTGAAATATTTTCCACCAAATGTCTTTCTCCTTTTTATTTTTAAAAAAATGATAAAAAACAAAACAACCGCCGAATAATAAAAGTAGCGCTGTTAAATTTTCTAACACACCATCTTCTAAAATTAAATATTCCAGTAAATCACGATCTGCAATTTGGGCGTATCCACTGATGGCCATTATAAAAAGCACCAAACCCGTCAGGAAATATACCGGCCAGCGGGGTAAAGTCATTGTACCGGATGGATCATTCATCTCTTTTTTTTTGCTTCTGGCCATTTGCTCTTAGCTCTCTTCAATCGCGGTCGAGGGAAGCAAATAGCCAAAAGCGAATAACATATTCAATTAAAATTCAAATCTTTCGAAAGTTGCCATTCCTGGCTGGCTCAGTGAAATTATAATTAATTGTGAATAATCATCCTCCGAATATTCCGCGATCACCTCTTTACCAATCAATGCGTTTGCCAATTGCGGAATGGTATTGGAATGACCAACCACCACGACATTTTGTTTCTTAAAAACAGAAAGATCTGTAAATAAATCTTGCTGCATGGAAGGGTCGTAAGATTGTACCACCAGATTTTGAGCCTTGGCCAAAGGAGCGGCCGTCGCCTGGGTTCGCTTATAATCTGTACTCATCACTTGATCTATTTTTAAGTTATCCAGCAGCGCCGCCAGTTTGGCAGACCGTGCCAATCCAGCGGGTGTTAGTTCCGGATCTGATCCATCGGTCATTTTTTCAGCGTGCCGCACCAAAAAGTAAGTACTTTGTTTTTCGTCAGACAATCCGGGAATCTCTACAACTTTACCATTCGCAGTTAACGCTTTAAGATCTTTAAAACCAATAAGATTGACCGCGTCGTTCTTCAGTTTTTTAGCCTGGACTTTCTTTTCAGAAACAGGGTCGGTGGTTTGCGGCTTCGGTTTACATGCGGAGAAAAACAACAAACCAACAAGTATTAAAATTACTATACGTATCATTTTTTATTTTACTTTTAGAGGGTCAAAAATATTTAATGTCACTTGTTTGCTCATTAAGTCCTCAAATGTTTCTCTTTCCCGAATCAGGTAAGATTTCCCCTGATGTAGCAGTACTTCAGCAGGGCGGTAACGAGAATTATAATTGCTGGCCATCGAAAAACAATACGCGCCAGCATTTCTAAATCCTAAAACATCTCCCTCCTGTACTTCGGTCAATCGACGGTTTACACCAAAAGTATCTGTCTCACAAATATATCCAACTATTGTGTAAATTCGTTGTTTTCCGGAGGTTTTTGTCACGTTGATGATGTCGTGATGGGAATCGTAAAGCATAGGCCGAATCAAGTGATTTAATCCAGAATCGATTCCTACAAAAACCGTAGAAGTAGTTTGTTTGACTACGTTTACTTTTGCAAAAAAGTAACCGGATTGACTTACCAAAAACTTTCCTGGTTCAAATACCAGCGTCAGTTCGCGTCCATATTTTTCGGTAAAAGTATTAAATCGCCCGGAGAGTTGTTCTCCCAAATCTTCAATATCCGTAGCGATGCCACCTTCTTTGTACGGTACTTTAAATCCAGATCCAAAATCAATATATTTTAGATCCTTAAAATCCATCGCCACGTTAAATAGAATCTCTGCACCTTGCAAGAATACGCCAGCATCCAAAATATCGGATCCCGTATGCATATGAATTCCTTCGACCTTCAGCCCCATGGCCTTGACCAGTCGCAATACCAGCGGAACCTGATGAACAGATATTCCAAACTTGGAATCAATATGTCCAACTGAAATTTTGGAGGAACCGCCCGCCATGATGTGCGGATTGATTCGGATACAAATTGGCACATCGGGATAGAGGTGACCAAATTCCTCGAGAATACTGGTGTTGTCAATATTAATTTTAACACCTTCTTTCACCGCCATACCGATCTCTTCCATCGATACACAATTGGGCGTATAAATGATATCTTGCGGTGCAAAACCCGCTTTTAGTCCCATCCAGACTTCTTGAATAGAAACGGTATCCAATCCAGCACCCAGGGATTTAAAAAATTTCAATACATTGATATTTGTCAACGCTTTACACGCGTAATTCAGTCTCAATTTCGGAACTGAAAAAGCATTGAACAACTGTTTATATTGTCGCTCCATGATTGCAGTATCGTACACATATAGCGGACAACCATATTGTTCTACCAAATCCAGCGGGTTCACACCGCCACTTAATTCGTATTGATTATTGTTTAATAACATAGTAAAGAAATAAAATGATGGAAAATGTTGGTTTGGTTAACGCAATGCCAAAGATTTCATTTTTTTATCAAAAACCCTGCTTTTAAGTGTAATTTTTACAGAAAATCGTTTTTTTTTATTATCTACCCACCAAAAGGATCATTATTTATCATCTAGGAGGTGAAGAAACCTGAAATATGGTTTTATGTTAGCTCGACTTTAGTCAAACTTTGCTGTTGACTATTGGCTCTTCCAAAACGAGGTGAGTCCTAAAGAACTTCTAAACATCGAAAACTTAATCAGTGACAGAACAAGAACTCATTGCCGCCTGTCAGCGTCAGGATCGTAAAGCACAGAAATACCTGTTTGACCGTTATTCGGGCAAAATGTACGGGATCTGTAAGCGTTACGTGAAAGACCATCAGGAGGCGGAGGATGTCCTGATTGATGGCATGTTTAAAGTTTTGACCAAGATTGATGATTTTCGGGGTGCGGGTAGTTTTGAAGGATGGATTCGGCGAATTATGGTCAATCAGTCGCTCATGTTTTTACGAAAACGCAACGAACTTAAATTCGCAAAAGAAATAGATAATCTTGAACTGACGTCTAATGTTAGCGTAGAAGAGGATATGGCTGCCCAGGAAATTCTCGATCTACTCGATCAATTACCAACGGGTTATCGAACGGTATTTAATCTTTACGTGGTAGAAGGTTTTAAACACCGGGAAATTGCCGAAGAACTCGGCATCAGTATTAATACCAGTAAGTCCCAATTAATTTTGGCAAAAAAGAGAATGAAAAGTTTGATTATTACCAATCATCACCCAAAATCGTAGTTTTAAATTTTAGTAGAAATGGAAAATAAAGATCCACTTTTTGAAAATATTCGCAAGCATGCACATAACATAAATCAGACTCCTTCGAATGATGCCTGGACTAAATTGGCGTCGCGGCTAGATAAACATACGCTACCCGTGGCGCGTCGGCGTAAGCTACCAGGATGGGGTATTCTGTCGGTCGCAGCATCCGTTTTACTCCTGGTAAGTTTGGTTTTTATTATTAGTCAAACGGTTTTGAAACCTGAACGATCAATGGTCATGGCTGAGCATCAAGCAATCCCTCGTCAGATCGAAGATTTGCCTTTACTCGGCTCTACCAAAATTCCTTCTTCCCCACAAATGGCAGAGTATCAACGTAAAATTAACGCGAATCCGAGAGGAATTATTAAGGAAGGTGGTTATCATAAAAAATTGGTTGCGCAATCAATTAATGGGCAGCCAGTTATTAGAACTGAAGCGACTCATGGGAATGGTGTACACCAATCTAGATTAAGTGATTTTGACTGGATCATAGGCGAATGGATAGCAAGTAATATGAACGGAACATCAACCGAAATCTGGCATTCCGTCGCACCGGGTCGCTTCGTTGGGACTGGTTCTTTTATCAACACAGATAATCAATCTATTTTTACGGAAAAGATGGCGCTCGTAGAACGAAATAACAAAATTTATTTTGAAGCCATTACACAATCTGCCGGAGAAAAGGTAGCTTACTTATTACAGGGACTGGAAAACAATCGGGCTATTTTTCACAACAAATTTATCGACTTTCCTACACACGTAGAAATCATCCGTATGGCATCCGGTGGATTTACTATTACGTTTAAAAATATTCCTCCGGTCGCCGTCCCAAATCAAAATATTCTTTTGAAAAATGATCGAAATACCGTGAAGTCCAAAGAGATTATCAGAACGATGGATCGCAAAATTTGAGTCAATTATTTAAACCCAGGGGTATTGTTGCCTCAGCCCGTAAAGAACAAATATATCCTGTTATAGATTTACGAACTGTATCAATAACACGTTAAATACGAAAGATAAAAAAATCCCCATAGAATAATTTCTATGAGGATTTTTTATTTATCCAGAATGATAAATAGAATTAGGCATTCCAGTGGTTAACGACCGTTCCTGGATAATCCAGTGACATTTGATCGTTGAAATATTTGGCTTCGTCTGCATCTCTTGGATTTACCAATAAGATTACATTTCCTGCCTCGATCTCACGATTGTAGATTTTTGCGTAATCTTCTGGAATACCAATGTTCGTTAAGGCACCAATTAATGCACCCGTTGCTCCGGCTGCACCAGCACCGGTTAATGCTCCGATGATTGGACCCGCTACTACTAACCCAAGACCTGGAATAACAGCAGTTGTTCCTAAAGTGATAATCGCTCCAGCAATGGCTCCCAGTGTACCTCCTACACCTGATCCTACGGCAATGTTTTCTGCAGTAGTATTACCTACTGTCTCGGATGGAACATTTCCAGAAAAAGAATGTTCTTTAGTTGCTTCACTCATCAATAAACCTATTTCATCTTCGTTGTAACCACGCAGTTTTAGCGCATTGTACGCTCTTTCTGCATTATCAGCGTTAGAAAAAATAAATCCTACTGTTCCGTAAATAGATTCTTTTGTGGTTTTCATGATAAAAAAATTTTTGTAAATTATTTTGTTATTAAATATTGTTCTCGGTGGTATAAAGAAACAGAATGGGAATTGTTCAGTACTTCTTAAAAAAAAAACAAATTTAATTTTAAATAAAAATCATAACTGTTAAAAATATCAGCGTTACGAATGTAGTTGTGGTCATCTTTTGTAAAAATAGAGCCATTAATAAATTCACTGGCTCCTGTTTAGGAATGAGGTATTAATAGGTACTACATTTTTATCATTCAAATTACCTCCGCCACCACAAAAATACTTCCACAAATCAAAATAACATCTTTTGGGTCTGCCCTGCGTTTAGCGGCTGCCAAACCTCTTCTAACCGATGTATAAGCTTTACCATATAAATCATTATCCGCCGCCATATTCCGCAGTCGGACAGCATCATATCCGCGCGGGATATCCGCTTTAACAAAATAATAAATAGCGTTTCCGGGTAAGTATGGAAAAACTTTTTCAACTTCCTTATCACGCACTGTTCCAAAAACAATATGTAATTTTTGATAATTGACTTTTGCTAGTTTCTGGCCTGGAAAAAGACTTTTTAATCCTGCTTCATTGTGTGCACTGTCAGCAATAATCAATGGTTTTTGTCCTAATAGTTGCCAGCGTCCCAGAAAAGTTGTCGCTGTTTTTAGTTGAGCAAATCCTTTTTTTATTATAGAGATATCAATTGGAGGCAAAGACAGTTTTTTAATTGAATTCAATACCTCGATGGTTTTTAAAGCAGTACCAATATTTTGGGATTGATAAGGTCCGTGAATGTTAACGGGCAGCTTAGTTGCCCACACTACCCCATTTTTTTTTATGGTATAAAAACTATTTTGTACCGTTTCTTTCTCCAAAATAACCTCGTAATTTTTTGGATCATTGGCCAGATACAATGGCGCTTTCTCCCGTTTGGCTTTTTCTCTAAAAACCTTGAAAACTTCGGACTGTTTTTCTCCAATAACTACGGGCACTTTTGGTTTAATAATCCCCGCTTTTTCTCCGGCGATCTTCGCTAGGGTATCTCCCAGGAACTGCTGATGGTCAAAACTAATATTAGTGATCACCGAAATCAACGGGGTAATGATATTTGTAGAATCCAGTCTTCCCCCCAGTCCCGTTTCAATAATCGCGATATCGACTGCCTCTTTGGCAAAATAGTCAAAGGCCAGCGCGACCGTAATTTCAAAAAAAGAAGGCCCGATTTTTTTAATTTCAGATTGATGACTAGCAACAAAACGAACAACTTCCTTTTTGGGAATATAGTCTCCATTGATCTTAATCCGCTCTCTAAAATCCCGGTAATGCGGCGAAGTATATAGACCTACTTTTAAACCAGCAGCTTGCAATATACTGGCCAACAGATGTCCCGTAGATCCTTTTCCATTGGTCCCTGCCAGATGAATGCACTGAAGTTTCTGATGAGGATTACCGAGATGGTCACAGAGCAAAAGAATATTTCCCAAATCTTTTTTAAATGCGGCTGGCCCGGTACGCTGAAACATCGGTAACTGGGTATAAAGGTAATGTATTGTTTCGTCGTAATTCATAAAATAGAAAAAGTTTTATTGGGTTAAAATATAAAAACCCGAAGTGGAAACTCCGGGTTTTTTATATGTTTTTTTAGCGATTTTGAAATATTGAAACGCTGCATTTGTTCAGTCACCTGGAGGCTTTTGGTCGGACCCGGGTTCTTTAGGAATGTTGACAAAATATTAACGGTCCAGACCCGCAGTTAGAAAGCCCTCCTTGCCTTGTATCTACTGGACTCTAAAGTTAATTTTGATGGTACCGCATTGGGTATCCCGATCTGTTTTATCAAACTTGTAACCCTTTGCACCGGCGACTGCTTTTTTAATCAAGTTACCGTTGGCCGTAGTTGATCCAGCCTGCGTATATTTTGCACTGGTCACATTTCCTTCGGAGTCCACACAAACTTTTACATTTACCGCTCCGGTATTTTGTGAGCTGTCTTGAATTCTTGGCTTTTTAACGATTTTTCGCCCGGCAATACCACCACCTAACACACCATTTCCGGTACTAATTCCTTCCAGGGCATCACCGTTGGGATCTCCGCTGGATTGTCCCTGGCTGCCGGGCTTGTCGTTACTACCGCCACCTGTTTTATTTCCGGCTGTTCGCCCAATATTTCTAAATTTCTCAGCTTCCGCCGCTTTTGCATCTGCGATTCGTTTAGCTTCCGCCGCTTTCGCGTCTGCGATTCGTTTGGCTTCCGCTTTGGCTTTTGCAATTTTACTTCGTTTCGCCTTTTCTTCAGCTTCGGCAGCATCACGTGCATCCGCGAGTCTTTTTTCGGCAGCCTTTTTTTCTTTGGCTTTCTTTTTAGCAATGGCGCGTTCTTTAGAATTTTTATCCGTTTGAACCTCCTTTTGTGGTTTCTTTACCGGAGCAGGCTTTTCTTTCGGTTTCCTTACCTCCTTTTTGGGCTTTTCTTCTTTGATTGGCTCGTCTGGTTCATCCGCTTCGACGGGATCAGCGTCGGCTGTAATAGGTGGCGCCGTCGCAATGTCTCCACCAGATTCTCCTGCATCCGGCTCTCCAAATGCAATTAACACACCTGCCTGGCCCGGAGGTGGATTGGGAGGATTCAAGAATGGTAATAATACTAAAATGAGCAACAACAGATGGATCACTCCACTGGTGATCGCCCCTCTCCGTTGATCCTCTTTTTCCTGATGACTGACTGCTAAATAAGACATAGTATACTGTTTTTGTTCTTTAGATCTTATATATTGCTTTGACTTCAATATATCATCAAAGCTTAATATCTTAACGTAAAATAATCAGATTTCTTTTGATTCTAGCAATTAAGAATCAATAAAAGAATAATTTATAACATTTGGATGCCTAAACCACGCTATAGTTCTTTTCCAGCCCTAAAAATCCGTTGTAAATTTAGCTGCCCATCCAATAATAAAATATCGGCCACCTTCCCTTTTGCCAGTTGCCCGTGCGCGATATCTCCCAGAAAACGGGATGGATAGGTACTCGCCATTTTCAGGGCTTCAGGGATTGGAATCTGAACATACCGAACCATGTTTTGTACCGCTTGCAATAACGCAATACCGGAGCCCACTAGGCGGCCTTCCGGACTTCGATAAGCACCATCTTTATTAGTAATTTTCTGTTGGTGAAATAAAATATTCTCTTCTTTTACCCCAAAAAATGTAGCATCTGAAATCAACAATAATCGTTCTTGTTTTATTCGGCAAGACAAAGCAATCATCGAATAATCTACGTGTATTCCATCCGCAATAATCGTGGAAAAAACACGGTCGTCCAGCAGCGTTGCACCCGTCAGTCCCGGACTGCGGTGGTGCATCCCGGACATCGCATTGTAGAGATGCGTACTCAGTCGGATACCCTGATCAAAAAAATGACGTGCCTCCTCCGCTGTGGCGTCGCTATGACCAGCCGATACAGGAATTCCAGTATTTAACAACCATGCTAAATCTTTGGGATTGAATTGTTCTGGTGCGATCGTGATTAGTTTAATGATGCCTTTTCCTGCTGCCAGAATTGCTTCCAGATTTTTTTGATCAGGGCGTCGAATAATCGCTGGATCATGTCCACCCCGTTGCGTCGGATGTAACCATGGGCCTTCGAGATGAAGTCCCAGGCATCCGGTATTTTTCCGAGACATTATTTCTTTCGTTACCGCAATAGCCTTTAAGATATCTTCGTGGGACAAACTTGGTACCGTCATCAGATAACGGGTAGTCCCGGCCCGAAGATGCAGTTGATCTATTTTTATAAAATCAGCCTCAGAAAAGCTTTCTGAAAAGATCATTCCACCCGCTCCGTAAAGTTGTAAATCTACCAGACCGGGAGACAAATAACACCCGTTACAATCTATTTTATCTTCATTGTTATTGATCGGTGGATAGATGGATAAATCGACTATCTTATCCTTTTGAACGGTTAGGTAAAGTTCACCAGGTTTGCGTTGATTACCGGGAAGCCGAAAATTTTCAAAGAGTATGCTCATTGCTTTACTTAGGCGATTTTCATTCTATAAAACACTGTTTGTAATACTTCGACCGCGCTACGATCGGTGGTACATCTGCAGCTTCAATATTAACATAATCAGACTGCTCTTCGGTCTTTTCTCTATTTTTAAACATCTTGCAAATACACCTCTTAGGATCAATTAAAAAATAAGTTATAAAAGTTTGGGTCGGTTATGATCCTTACTATTTAATTATCAACAATTTACGCAAACGATTTTGACACCGACACTTCTTTACTTCCTGGCATATAAGCATAAAATCCTTCGCCCGATTTCCGGCCCATTTTTCCGGCCATCACCATGTTTACCAATAAAGGACAAGGCGCATATTTAGGATTTCCAAAACCATCGTGTAATACCCGGCAGATCGCTAAAACAGTATCCAGTCCTATAAAGTCAGCAAGTTGTAATGGCCCCATGGGATGTGCCATTCCGAGCTTCATCACAGTATCAATTTCCTGTACACCTGCCACCCCTTCGTGTAAGGTATAAATCGCTTCGTTGATCATCGGAATTAAAATACGGTTGGCCACGAATCCAGGATAATCATTGGCCTCGGTAGGCACCTTTCCCAATTTTTTAGAAACGGCTACAATGGTATCATTTACTTCATCGGTCGTCGCGTATCCGCGAATTACTTCGACCAGTTTCATGACCGGTACCGGATTCATAAAGTGCATTCCGATCACCTTTTCCGGACGATTGGTAACCGCCGCTATTTTCGTAATAGAAATGGAAGAAGTATTGGTTGCAAGGATCGCTTTTTCCGGAGCCGCCTCGTCCATTTGCTTAAAAATTTTCAGTTTTAAATCTACATTTTCGGTGGCAGCTTCTACGACCAAATCAGCCTTGGCACAAGCCGCTTTCAGATCCGTATTGGTAGTGATTCTAGCCAAAGTATCCGTCTGGTCTGTGGCGGTTATTTTTTCTTTTTGGACCATCCGCCCCAGATTTTTTTCAATAGTAGCGAGGGCTTTTTCCAGAGAAGATTGGGAGATATCTACCAGCTGTACGGTGTATCCGTTCATGGCGAAGACGTGGGCGATTCCGTTGCCCATGGTTCCTGCGCCGACGATGGTGATGTTTTGTAGGTTGGTCATTTTATTGAGTTGTTGAAACGCTGCGCTTGTTGAAGCGTTGAGTCGCTGCGCTTGTTGAGTCGTATTAAAAAATTGGTTTTATGCCACTATTTAAATAATAAAGACACAAAGCATCATTTTCTGACTTTGTGTCTTTACTAGAAACTATTTTACTTTCACAAATTGCGCACGCGACTGAGAGAAGCAAATGGCCAGCAGCAAGAAGCCAGCAAGCTTAAAAAACTATCGCTTTACATACATTACTTCTTTTACTGCCTTGATAACTTTTTCTGGATTTGGCAGGTATTCTTCAACGAAAGTTGGTGCGTATGGTAAATTTGTATCGGCTGCGTTAATTCGAATGACGGGTGCATCCAGGTGATCGAAAGCGTGCTTTTGAACGATGTAGGCAACTTCAGCAGAGACACCCGCAAAAGGCCAGCATTCGTCGATGACCACGATTCGGTTGGTCTTTTTAACGGAGTTGATGATGGTCTCGTGATCCATTGGTCGAATTGTTCGCAAGTCAATTACTTCGGCGGAGATTCCTTCTGCCTCCAGCTTTTTGGCTGCTTCTTCTGCGACCAATACCATTTTATTATAAGTAACCAAGGTTACATCGGTACCTTCGCGTCGAATCCGTGCTTTTCCGATGGGCACCAAATATTCTTCTTCTGGTACCTCGCCCGTATATCCGTAGAGCATTTCAGACTCCATAAAACAAATCGGATCGTCGTCCCTGATAGCGGATTTGATCAATCCTTTGGCATCATACGGGTCAATTATTGAGATGACCTTGAGCCCCGGGCAGTTGGCCATCCAGCTTTCAAAAGTTTGAGAGTGCTGCTGGGCCAATTGTCCAGCAGAACCGGATGGTCCTCTAAAGACGATGGGACATTTAAACTGTCCGTTAGACTGAGACAAGGTTTTAGCGGCATTATTAATAATCTGGTCAAAGGCCAATACCGCAAAGTTCCAGGTCATAAATTCAATGATCGGACGCAAACCGTTCATAGCGGCTCCTACGCCGATTCCAGCAAATCCCAGTTCGGCAATAGGCGTATCAATTACCCGTTTGGCACCAAATTCGTCGAGCATTCCTTTACTGACTTTATAAGCACCATTGTATTGCGCAACCTCTTCTCCCATCAGGAAAACATTTTCATCACGTCGCATTTCTTCTGACATTCCTTCACGCAGGGCATCCCGCAATGCTATTTCTCTGGCCATTTTATTAAAATTATGTGTAATTAAGTTGATATATTTTCTAGCGTGTAACGCTTTCGCAAAAGTAGGATTAATCTCGAATTATTCAAAATAACGGAGATGCTAGTTTTGAAGGTTGTTGGAGAAAACCCCTATTATTTAGATAAAACCCTATTTAATCAATCTTAAAAGGAAGCTTACAAAATCACGTAAAAAGGAATTTCTAATAAAAAAATCATTTAGCATAAAAATTTCATCATTTTAGGTTTTATTTTTAGAAAAAAATTCTATATTTGCGTCGCTTTAGAAAAAGCAGGAAGAGTGGCAGAGCTGGTTTAATGCACCTGTCTTGAAAACAGACGTACTTTAATCGGTACCGGGGGTTCGAATCCCTCCTCTTCCGCTGAATTAAGAGTTGTGCTTCGCACAGCTCTTTTTTTGTTATGACTGAAAGAATCAATATTCTAAAAACTATCAAGCGTTTCTCTAAAACGACTTTTAGATTTCATCAACTTAGGCATACAAATGACAAAGGCCCGCTTTTTTTGGCTGAAAAATCCATGATTTTAGATCATTCTCCTGTATTTCTATTATATTAGCATCTAAATAATACATTAAAATATTTAACCAAAAAAATTTCCTTTTTATGAATACAAAATTTACTCAATTTCTATCCTTATTGGTCGGTTTGATGGTATTTAGTGCTTCGGCCCTGTATGCACAACCCGCCAACAACGAATGTAGTGGAGCAGTTGATATTTCTTCTTTATTTGATGGAGTCAATGATAATGCTTCTGGCCTATTTGATAATTCTTTGGCAACATCGGAGGCAAGTGATCCAACCACGGGTTTTGAATGTTTTGGAGAAACTTCCCCTACCCTTCATAATACTTTATGGGTAACATTTGTAGGAGATGGTAACAGTTATACAATTACAACCAACGATTGTGGTTCTACTAATTATATTACCGATGCAGATGCACAGATTGCTACTTATACTGGCAGTTGTGACGCCTTTGTTCCAGTAACTGGTGGTTGTAGCGAAGATGGTCCTGGTGCTACCGCACCATCTGATTTCTACGCGGAAGTAGTTTTTCAGACAACGCTGGGAACAACCTATTATATGGTCATAGACGGATTTAATGGCGTTGCCGGAGAATTCTGTCTACTGGTATCTCCTACTACTATTGTAACTGCCTGTGATCCTGGAACAATGACCACTACAGGAGAAGTTACTGTTTCCGGAACAACAGAAACATTTGACCTGGCAGTAGAAGATGTTATCGTCCCTACTGGTGGCGTACAACGATGGTTGTTCTTACCTGGCCCTAACGGCGGCGGTGGACAATTTAACGGAGGTGCTTTTGCTACCGTAACTATGGGTATGGAAACTTTTAATTCGGCCTTGAACACTATGAATCCTGTATTAACAGGAACCTGGAATATCTTCAGTTATATTACTGGTTCTTCAGATATCAACGATGAATGTGGTCGAAGTACTGAATTTTTGACCGTCAATTTTGATACTGCTGAGCCACAGCCAGAATGTGATGCTGGTGTAATGACTACTGTTGGAGAAGTAGATGTAGTAGGGACCGTTGAAACTTTTGACTTAGCCGTTGATAGCTTCTTGATACCTAATACACCGACAACCGGCCGATTATGGTGGTTATTCGTTCCTGGTGACAATGCTACTGGTGGACCTTTTGATGGAGGAGCATGGGGAAGGCCTACAAGTGGTACTGACACATTTACGTCTACCATTGACGGTGCAAATCCTGCCATGACAGGTACTTGGCAAATATTTAGCTACGTTACCGCATCTGCAGATATCAACGATCAATGTAGTACGAGCGAAACTTCACTTACGGTTAATTTTGATATCCTAGATTCTGGTCCATGTGATGCCGGATCATTGGTAGCAATGGATATTCAAACTGTTTGTCCAGGCGATTCAGTTAATGTAGCAATTATTATGGGTACGGATACTATTCCAAATGGTGGTAACCGCGGATGGCTATTTGATCCTACCAATACAGGTGGTACTGGTGGTTTTCCTGCTGGAACCATCGCCACCGGTTCTCCTGCTGTAGCTTCTTATACCAATGATTTAAATGGTGTATTAACGAATGCGCCGCCATTGGAAGGTCTTTATGCAATAAAAAGTTTTATGTATACAATTCCTTCTAACCCAGGTGGTTCAATTTGTTCGATTTCTTCAGATTCTATCCTGGTCGTATTTGGTGATGTAGTTGATCTAGAAATTATTGAAAATAATGGTCAATTAAGTGCTTTCGTTGGTCCTGACTTTATGGATTACACTTATGCCTGGAGTTCAGGAGAAACTGAAATTACCATTACGCCTGCTACTCCTGGTGAATATATGGTAACTGCTACCGATGGATTGGGTTGTGAAACGATAGCTACTTTTAACTTTATGCCTGTTTCTACCAACGAAGCGGACATCGTCAACAACTTGTCAGTAGCACCGAATCCTACTGCAGGATTGATTAATGTTGCATTGGATCTTCCTGCTTCTAAAGAAGTACAGTTGAGCGTAATTGATATCACCGGTAAAGAGGTGATCAACTTAGCGCCCGTAACTTTTACCAGCAGAAATTTTGAAGTTGATCTACAGAATCAGACAAGTGGCTTGTATTTGCTAAGATTCAGAATTGGTAATGAGGTAGTAACCCGTCGTGTGGTGAAAAAATAATTATCGATATTGATGAGTTGATAAACTCAAACAATAAAAGTCAGCTTCGAAGCAATTCGGAGCTGACTTTTTTTGTTTTTGAACTTTTAACCTTCCATTTCCTTTATCCTTTTATCTTTGCAATTTCTTACAGACATTGAAGCAACTTCAATGATTAACTAAACTTTTTACTAAAAAAAATTAACATGCGAATTCTTACTTTTTTACTTGTCTTCTGCTTACTGGCTTCTTGTAGCAGCGATACTGCAAAAACGACTGAACAAAAAACGGATGATACCACTACTATAGTTCCTAAAGGAGAAATGAAGTACGTGGTTACTCCTTTCCCGGACAGCTACGAATTTTTAGACGCTAACATGGCAGACATGAAATACAAATCCGGTACTTTCAATTTTGATATCAAAGGCGAAAAATACAAGCTGGGACAACAAACGCCGGATGCACCTCAGAAGATGTGTGCGAACTCTGCCAAGGGACAGCATATTCACCTGATCGTCAACAATGAGCCTTATATGGCCAAGTATACACCGACTTTCGATGTAGATCTTCCAGACGGCGATCATTTCGTTTTAGCCTTCTTATCTCGTTCTTACCACGAAAGCATTAAGACCGATCAAGCACACAAAGCAGTAAAAGTTACCGTAGCGAATAAGAGCATCACTGCTACTACGCCACTCAAGCAACCCATGTTGTTTTACAGTCGCCCAAAAGGCACTTACGTAGGTACTGCGGATACCAAGAAGGTCATGCTGGACTTTTATCCGATCAATGCGACCATCGGTCGCGACTATATGGTACAGGCGGATATCAACGGAGAGATGCATATGTTGGATAAATGGCAGCCTTATTTTATTGAGGGTCTTCCAATGGGCGAAAACAAAATAACCTTGACCCTGGTGGATGCAGAAGGTATAGCGGTGGATACACCATTAAATCCGGTAACGAGAACGTTTACCTTGAAGACAGATGCTACCGAGGCAGCGGAATAGATTTAAGTATTGAAACACTTTGCTTGTTAACACTTTTTTATGGTAACCTTGCCTTAACGTTCCACAATTCAACAAGCGAAGCATTTCAACATATCGACAAATGCCATTCAATAGCTTTTCAAAGTTTTTAAAATTTATTTTCGTGAAAAGAGAGATTTTCTTTCCTTCTTACGGAACTATTTATATATTTGCATCGCTTTATAAAAGCAGGGGCGTCCATCGGGCGTCAGTGATAGCTGGTGATTGTAGCTCAGTTGGTTAGAGCGCTGGTTTGTGGTTCCAGAGGCCGCGGGTTCAAATCCCGTCTTTCACCCCGAAAAGAAATCCCGTTCAGGCGTTTGCCAGAATGGGATTTTCTTGTTTTATGTGGTCGTTGTAACGCCATTATTGTAGTCGTAGTCGTAGTCGTAGTCAGTAGTCGTAGTCAGTAGTCGTATTGTAGTCGTAGAGACAAGGCATGCCTTGTCTCTACGACTACAATGGCGAAAATTATAGCTGGTCCACCCAATTCACCCCTTTTATCAAAAGATCCAACGTACGTTTTTCTTTCGAATCTTCTTCCGGCACATGCGCATATTCCCACTGCGCCAGGGGTGGCATACTCATAAGGATGGATTCGATCCGGCCATTGGTTTGTAGACCGAACTTGGTACCACGATCCCAGACGAGATTAAATTCTACGTAGCGGCCCCGGCGAAGCAACTGCCAGTCCCGTTCTTGCTCATTATAAGGGTAGTCTTTGCGATTGGCCAGGATAGCGGTATAAATCGGGACGAAGCTCTCCCCCACGGCCTGAACAAAATCAAACCGATCTTCTTTGGTGAAACCACCTTTGCCATCCAAACGATCAAAAAAGATTCCACCGATGCCTCTGGTTTCTTTACGGTGCTGAATATAAAAATAGTTGTCGGCCCACTCTTTAAATTTTGGGTAGTAATCCAGTGCATGCTGATCACAGACATTCTTTAGTTTGCGATGAAAAAACTGCGCGTCTTCGTGTAAGATATAATGCGGCGTTAAATCTATGCCACCACCAAACCACCAGGTGCCATCACTGGTTTCAAAGTACCGCACATTCATGTGAATGATGGGTACCCAGGGATTGCGGGGATGCAATACGATGCTCACCCCCGTAGCATAAAAATCTACGGCGCCCAATCCAAGAGAACTGGCAATGGCTTCGGGCATGGGGCCATGTACCGCAGAGTAATTTACCCCTCCTTTTTCAATCTGTTCGCCGATGAGCACCCGGGAACGTCCACCTCCACCTTCGGGCCTGTCCCATTTGTCTTCGCGAAACTTGCCTTGTCCGTCAGCGGCTTCGAGGGCTGCACAGATATTATCCTGGAGTTGCTGAAAATAGGTGGATACTTGATTTCGATCTGGTGTCATGTTAGGCTAGTTTTTCTTTTGCGGCAGCTACGGTCTTCTTTGCATTTCCGATAAAAACTTCTTCATCGATGATCAGCACCGGTCTTTTTAGAAAAGTGTATTCCTCGGAAATTAAGCGGCGGTAATCCGCTTCGGTGAGTTCCTGGTCGGCCAATCCCATGCTTCGGTATTTCATGGAGCGACGGTTAAAAAGTGATTCGTAAGAACCAGACATTTTTTTTAATTCGTCTATCTGTTTTTTATTGATGGGGTTTTCTTTGACGTTTTGTTTTTCAAAATCTTCGAGACCGCCGAGCTCTTTGATGATGCGTTGGCAAGTGGAACAGGTGGAGAGGTGGTAGATTTTTTTCATAAAAAAAATGAATATTGAATAGTTTGGTGATGAATAAGGTCTGCCTATCGACTTTTAATTAGCCATTGGCATTAGCTATTGGCTAGTGCCTCATCCCGTAAATCCATACCAATCTATGCTTGTTATTTTTCGCCTGCTTTTCGTTAGGAAATT
>ENA-ORXR01002207-ORXR01002207.1-marine-metagenome-genome-assembly--contig:-NODE-2207-length-18901-cov-7.463132_pt1 | contig 18901 bp, 7 predicted proteins | sample MGYA00237866_ERZ511479 | MGnify/ENA metagenome assembly ERZ511479 | reverse complement strand
CCCACTTTCAGTTCCCCCGTCGACTGGCCGGTTGCGGCGAAGGTCGCGCCGACCAGTACCGACGCATCCTGGCGATCGAGCGTGTCGCGGCTGAAATCGTTCTCCTGATAGCGCAGTTCAAACAGGGCGCGCGTGTCGCCACTCACACGCAAAGAGAAACGCGCGTAAGGTTCCACCGCCAGGTAATCCCGGCCCTCGGTCACGAAGTCCAGGTTGGTGTAATCACGGTTACTGACATTCAGGCCGAAAGTGAGGTTGCCACGGGCCGCTGCCGCACCGTAGGTGAATGAACCGTTCAGGCCCGATTGGTTGAACTTGACCGGTGTGCTCAAGGAATCGCCGATACTGCGGGTAAAGTTGATGCCCGGCACCTGGTGTCCTCTTGTGAATCTCAGCAGGCCATCGAAGCGTGAACGGCTGCTGATGGCGGCAGTCAGGCCGAGACCGAGTTGATGATCGGCATGCTCGAGAGCGCTCTCTTCGTTCTGCGAATACTCCCCGTCGTAGGTGGCGCGCAGCGTCAACAGACGACGATCGGCGATCCAGAGCAGGCGCGGCGATACCACGAAGCCTGTAGCGGAAGTCTCGTCGTCGGGGGTACGAAAAGCGTTCCGGTTCTGGACCGCATCGACGCGGAGCGTCGGATAGAGATCCGTTTCGCCAAGCTTCATCGACGGGCCGTCGGTCTCCTCCCGCTGCTGCCTGCCGACCGATTGACTCTCGGACGAACCGATGGCTTGCGCACTTGCAAGCGAAGGAACGCCGGCCAGCGTCACCGGCAGCAGGATAAAGGCGAGCGGCGCTAGCATGGCCGTTGCCAGAGATCGGGATCTGGACCGGAGACGGAAACGCAAGCCGGGAAACTCGCGCGCGCGACCGGCAGGTGCTGACGATTGGGCCTTCATGGTGCAGATTGCGACGGAGTTGGCTGAGTATACCGGTTCAGGCGCCGGCATCGGTGTCCCCGTCGGCTTGCCTTTTGCGGAAAAGCGCACCGACCAATCCAGCGATACCACGCCGATACCGCCCGGATAGCGAGAACAAGGGTGCGAACCCTTCCACTTCGTAGCCGCCGTCGGCGATCTGTTCATCGGTCGGCAGATAGCCATGGACCGAATTGACGCAACCGCTCGCATGATCGACATCGTCCAGTGTGTCGGCGTAGCCCGCACAGACCTCCGCATTGATCAGCGCCAGCGACAGCGGCGGGAGCATGACGCGGATGCAATCGAGGCTGCGGGTGTCATCGTCAAGACCGACCATGATGTCCGCCAACGGCAGTGAGCGCGTGTCGACCTTTGCGCCAACGTTGGTGATCTCATCGTCAGGTGCGCCAGACCCGTCGACTTCAAGAGACCCGTCGAGTTCTACCGGCACGTCAGACTCGGCCGTCGCATCGGCTACGGCGGCCGCCACACGCGCGCACCAGCTTGCATGACTGTCCTCGTCAAAGGGCGCAAAACCGCGGGCGAACGGCATGTTCATTACATCCCGGAGTGATCGCGACTGCTGGATCTGCCGAGGACGCACATCGCCACTCAGGCCCGGCAGGTAGAGAATCACCACATCGTCACCGTATTGCGACCGCAGGCGTGAGCGCACGACACCCGGAAAGTCGGCTGATACGAGGCTTGTCTGGCCTCGCGATACGGGATGGCAAGGCCACGACCACAACACCAGTCTGGTGGCCCCTTCACCATCGACGAGAGCACTTGAGCGCACCGTCGAATCAACGGCGACACGGGTGTTTGGCGCCGTCGCCACCTGTTTCATGAAGCGCAGCGAGCGCCGCTGGCGTACCCAGGTCAGGCGACGACGATGGACGTTTCCGGTGCACTCTGCAGCCTTCGTCCGACAACGGCTGATGGTGATGCCGCCGTCATCTATAGCGATGACAATACGCCTCGCGAGTCGCATGACCACCGTGTCGAGATACGCCTCGCTCGCCTCACCGAGTCGAGGCTTGGTCGGGTCGAGCGACGGCGCGTAGTGGGTGTGCGAGGCGACAAGCTGGATATGGCGCGCCGCAAGGCCCGCAACCTTGGGCGCCAACGCGTCGGCGAGCCGTTCGCGCAACGCTTCGCTGCCGAACAAGGTATCCAGACCGATGAGCAGACACGGCTCGCCAGCCACCTCACAAAGCAGAAAACCGGCTTCGAGAGAACTGTGTACGCCGGTGCTCGCACCGTGGCGATTCTTGTAGCCGGCAAGCGGCAGCGGCCCCTCGGGCGTGATATCCACATGGCCGACGTAACAGCCGGGCCAGGCTGCAAGCCGCGTCAGCACGGCTCGACGGTCGCTCCGGCGCGGCTGACCCGATACTTGCCGAGGCCGCGTCGCAGCAGCGCGAGCACATGATCGGCCCGGATCAAGCCCTCCATCTCGCCCGGACGGCCTTCGATCGCGTGGCGCTGAATCATCAGCTCCGACCCCTCCGAGCGGAAACCCTGACCGCCGAACAGACGATCGGCGATACGCTCCTCCGCGACGCGCTCGACGAAAGTCGAGGAGACGCCCACATCGCTGAACGGAAAGGCGAACGCGCAAGCTGACTGCCCGAAGGTCGCGCGCACGAAAGCACAGCTTTCCTGCGTCTGTCGAAGCTGCTCGTCGAGCGTGATGTCGCGATACAAGGGGTGATCGATGCTGTGCGCGCCGATAGAGATACCGTCTCTGCGCATCTGCATGAGCTGCTCGACACTGAGGTACGGGCGTTGCCGATCGAGAAAGGCGGAGGTGTCGAAGCCAAGGAGTTCCGCGGCACGATCGAGCGACGAGCGTTGTGCATAGGGCACGCCGAGCAGCGCCTGGCGCAGATCGACACCCGGCGCCGAGCCAAGACAGCTCATCACGGCCTCTTCGGTCACCGTGTTCGGCGGCTGATGCGCGACATGGTCGACCAGCACGCTTGCAAGGTAGCGAAAGAACAGCGCGCGGTTGTCGACGAAGGCGGAATTGACGAAAACGGTCGCCGGCACGCCCTTGGCGCGAAGGAGCGGGAGCGCAACATCGAGAACCTCACGAAGACCGTCGTCGAAGGTCAGGAAGAAGCCGGGCCGCCCTCGTCGTCTGCCCTCGAGCCAGTCCGTTACATCGTCAAGCGCCACGGGATCGAAATGGCGCAGCAAGGCATCGAGGTCGCGCTCGAAACGCGTCCTGGGCAAGGTCGGGTAGAGGTGCTCGACATGCGGCAGTGGCTCGTCGCCGCGCACGGTGTGATACATCGGCCGGTACAGACGCTCGCGCGATAGCCGAACGAGCCAAGACAACGGCAGCGGCGCGCTGGCCCGGGCAAGCCACTGTTCACGCATTGCGGTATTCACGCCTGCCCTTCATCACTCGTCGCGGAGCGCCGTGGGCCGCGTGTCGGCGGCCACGGGCGCCCGGTCCGGATCGGTGCCGGTGCCGGTGACCGTGCTCGTGCCCGTGCCCGATGCAAGCGATGCCTGAATGTCGGCCTCGATCGCGTCGGCGACCTCGGCAAGCCCGAGGCCGTCAAGCCCGATGAGGAAACTGCCGGGAGCCGGGCGCACGCTGACGATGCCCTTGGCGAGATCTTTCCAGCCGAGTGTCACATCACCCGTCACGTGCCGGGGTTGGTGTTCAGCCGGGTAGAAGGCAACCGGACTCTGCAGCTCACCGGCATCGTAGGCGTAGAAGGCCTCGCCATTGGCACGGTGCACCGCCAGCAAGGCGGGATTATCGGCGGAGTTGAGTCCCTGCCCCGCCGAGCTTGACGAGCCCGCCGAAGCGTCCTGCTTCGTCGCACGGCCAAGCGTCTTCCGTAGCCGTCGCAACGAGCCGGCCACGGTGCCCGACACGGCATCGACAAGCCCGTTCGAGCCGCGGTAGTGCCTGACCACCGCTTCGACCGCCTTGTCCTTGTAGAGCTCGAGCTTGCGCCGCCGTCTGACGTGCAGTGGGTAGGCCGTCCGGCCGTCCTGGACGATGGGATATTCGAGATCACGGTGAAAGGATTGCAGCATGAACACCAGAGCCACCCCGCGCCCCGCCGCCTCGAGCTGCCGAGCCACCTCCCAGGCAATGGTGCCACCCATGCAATAGCCACCGATCACGTACGGACCTTGCGGCCATTGCTCGACGATCTCGCGGGCATAACGTTCAGCCATCACCTCGATGCGATCAAGTGGCGGTTCGTCGCCACGCACGCCACGCGACTGCAGGCCGAAGACCGCACGATGCCGGGCAATTTCCCGAGCGAAACGGTGATAGCCGATGACCATGCCACCGTGAGCATGGACAAGGAAGACCGGCGCCGCCCCCGGTGGACCGGCGTCTGCGAACATCGGGACGAGACTGGGCCTGCCGACGAACCCGCCCGGGCTGCCTGAACCCGAGCCGCTTGCCTTCGAATCGCGCCCCTCCGAGTCACCTGTTGTCAATGTGGTGTTCGTCATCTCGCTGGCCTTCGCCTCGGACATCGCTGTCGACGGGCTCGCGGCCCCGGCCGTTCGAGTGGCAGCGGGCGCAACAGCAGACGCAATGAAAGTCGCACCAGCCGCACCAGCCGCACCAGCCGCACCGGTCGCGTCGGTCGGCGTTGAAGTCGCTGCAGTAGCAGCCGACGCAGCCGTCTCAACCGGCGCAGGGGCAGCCTGCTCGGCCGGCAGGCGCGATTCGATCAGAGCCGTCAGTGCACCGATGGTCGGCGCGCCGATCAGTTCTTCCACGGCGAGCGCGACATCGAACTCGCGCTCCAGTCGCCCACAGAGCTTGACCGCTACCAGCGAGGTACCGCCGATATCGAAATAGTTCTCATCGCTCGCGATGTCGTCGAAGCCGAGCAGATTCTTCCAATGCTCGGTTACCCGCTCCTCGACGCTAGCCGTACCCGCGCCCGCCGCGCCTGCAGCAACGGCACCGCCGGACGTGCCGATCAAGCCGTCCGCAGACCCGCCGCCACTCACCCTGCCCGAGCCGTCAGCGAGCCCACCCGCGGCAACTGTCGGACGTTCAAGCAAGCTCAACGGCAGCGGCGAAACCCAGCTCGTCTCGCGCCCGCTCGCGATGATCGCGTCGAGTACCATCAGCGCCTGATCCGGTGCCACACCGTGGGCGTTGGCCAGTTGCCTGGCCTGATCATCACCGATGCGCGTGAGCATGCCGGTCGACTGCCAGCCGGGCCAGGCCACGGCCACCACCTTGTGTCGGTCGGCTCGCGACTGGCGTGCAAACGCCATCTGCCAGGCATTCGCTGCCGCGTAGTCAACCTGCCCTGCCGGTCCCGACCAGGCGGCCACCGATGAGAACAGAATCAGCGGCGCGTGACCGGGTATGCCGCCCATGCCCTCGGCCAGCGCGCGAGTCGTGTCGAGCTTCGCCGCCAGCACTTTCCGCATCGCAGCGTCGGACTTGGCCGACAGCAGGCCATCCTCGTTGTGCCCGCCAAGGTGATAGACCGCAGCCAGTGAACCGTCCCGGGTGATGCGCACCAGGAGCTCGCGCACGGCCGCGACATCGTCGGCCGGCAACGGCACCGCCTCGACACGGGCGCCAAGCTGCTCGAGTTCAGCAACGAAGGCTTGCCGATCAGCCGCGTGACTGTCCGGGCGATGCGTGATGACCAGTGGCGCTCCCTGCAAGGCCAGGCGACGCGCGAGTTGCCGCCCGATGCCGCCAAACCCACCGACAAGTACACGGGTTCCTGCAAACGCTGCCGAGGCATCGATCTCGCCATGCGATGAGTCACCTGACGGATCGACCATCCCGTCAGCCATCCCGCCAGCCAGCCGATCAACCAGCGGGCCGGTCAACGGCGCCACCACGCTTGTCCGTGCCCAGACACGTCCATCGGCGATACCCAGTATCGTCTCGTCACCACGCAGTTCGAAGACGGCGGCAAGCGGCTCATTTACGCCATCCACAGCATCACCCGGATCGATGACGCGCGTCTTCACATGCGGCCATTCCTTGCTGGTGACTTCGCTGACACCGAGGGCCAGCGCACCACTCGCATCTGTCACGCCTTGCCCGATGACATCCAGGGATCCGGCGGCAACCACATCGAGCGCCACGTCGCGAACACCATCCCAGCGGGCCAGGGCCTGCACCAGATGGACAAGATCGAGAAAGGCGTCTTCCGGCAGCGGACAGGAGCGCCAGTCGTAGACGATACGGCTCGGTACACCCTCGGCTTCAAGCTGGTTCACAAAGGCCCGATAGCCTTCGGCGGTGCGCACAGCGTCGGGGCGATGCACGACGGCGCCCGGCAGTGCCTGCCGAAGCACATCGGTCGGTGCCGCCTCCGTCATCACAACCGTTTCCGACGACGAGTCTGCGCTTGCACCTGTACTCGCACCAGTACTTGCGCCGGCGTCTGCATTTGCGCTCGCCTTCACCCGCGACTCACCTTCGCGCAGGCGCTCGGCGCCGATCAAGGTCCAGGATTCACTGCGCACCCAGCGCGCCGGATCGGTCTCGCGCGCAGGCCCCACCGCCGCCGTCAACGCAACTGCGGCCCCACTGCCTGCCGCATCCGACGCACTCGATGCCGGTTTTTCGAACCAGTGCGACTTGCCGCCGAACCGGTAACCTGGCAGCGATATCCGTCGCGCCGAACCCGACCCGTGCGATGGCCAGTCGACCGCGAGGCCACTGCACCACAACTGACCGAGCGCCAGGTGCAGGGCTTCGTCGTCGTCGAGGTCCGACTTTCGCGGTGCTGCGCTCGCGAAGGCCATCTGTTCGTCACTGATCCCGGCATGCTGGTTGAACAGCGTGGTCAAGGTCGAGCCGGGACCCGCCTCGAGGGCGACCACGTCACCGTGTGCGAGCAGCGTTGCAAGGCCTGCGTCGAAGCGGACGGCGCGGCGGATGTGCTGAGCCCAGTATGCGGGTGCAACGGCTTCCTCAGGCGTAATCCATTGTCCGCTGGTGTTCGACACGAAAGGCAAGGTCGGCACCTGACGATCGACCGCCGCCACCGCAGCTTCGTATTCGGCAAGCACCGGCTCCATCATCCGTGAATGAAAGGCGTGTGATGTACGCAAGCGCGTCGTCTGGATGTCATCGCCAGACAGCGCCTCGGCGAACGCATCGATAGAGGCGTCATCGCCTGCCACCACCACGCCGTCGGCAGCATTGATGACCGCGACATCCAGACTGTCCGGCAGTCGCTCGACAATCTGCGCCTCGGGCGCCGGTACCGCGAGCATCGACCCGCGTTCGGCCGATTGCATCAGACGCCCGCGTGCAGCCACCAGCCGCGCGCCGTCCTCGACACTGAAGACGCCGGCGGCAACCGCTGCCACATATTCGCCGATCGAATGGCCGATGCAGGCGACCGGTTCGATACCCCAGGCACGCCATTGTGCAAGGTAGGCATATTCGATCGCGTACAACGCGGGCTGCGTCAGCCACGTCTCGGCGATCAGATCGGTCTTGTCGGTCTCGCGCCCCGAGAACAGCACATCGCGCAGATCCAGTTCAAGCGGCTCTCGCAGTACCTCGGCAATACGATCGACCGTTTCCCGAAAGACCGTCTCGCGCTCGTACAGCCTGCGCCCCATGTCGACTTGCTGGGCGCCCTGGCCCGGGAACATCATGACCACCTCACGTGTCTTCGGCGCCAGTCGATTGCCGACCACGCGCAAGCGATCCGGTGTGCGCAGACGCTCGCACGCACTCACCGTATCGTTGGCGATGGCAACGCGCCGACGCTTGAAGTGGCGACGTCCGTTCTGCAGCGTGTGCGCGACGTCCGCGAACGAGATATCAGCCAACGCCGAGTCTGTCGTCGCGTTCGATGTCGGTTTTGACGAGGAGTCCGTACCGGCTGTCACGATCGCTGACGTCGTTGCTTCAGGACACTTCGTCGACAGGAAGTCAGCAAGATCAGCAGCGCGATGCTTGAGAGCGGTATCGTCGCGCGCCGACAGCGGCAGCAGCCAGGGCCGATCCGTTGCCGCAGCGACGGGCGCATTGACAGCTGCCCCTGCGGCTGACGTTACGGCTACCCTGGCGGGCGCCTCCTCGACGACGACATGGGCATTCGTGCCGCCCATGCCGAGCGAGGTGATACCCGCCCGACGCGGCACGCCTGCCGCCGGTTGCCAGGCTTCCGCTTCGGCAATGACACGAAACGGCGTGGCCGCGAAATCGATCTGCGCGTTCGGTTTCCGGAAATGCAAGGTCGGTGGCAGCCGGCGGTGTTCCATCGCCAGCACGACTTTCAACAGCGAGGCCATGCCGGCGGCGGCATCGAGGTGGCCGATATTCGACTTGACCGAGCCCAGACCGCAGAACCCCGTGCGCTCGGTGTCACCCTGGAAGGCGCGCGTCAGCGCAGCCACTTCGATCGGGTCGCCGAGAAAGGTACCCGTACCGTGTGCCTCGACATAGCTGACGGTATCGGCCGGAACGTCGGCACTGCCGAGCGCCTCACTGATGGCCTCGGCCTGCATGTGTACCGTCGGTGCGGTGTAGTCCGCCTTGTTGTCGCCGTCATTGTTGATGGCCGAGCCCTTGATGACCGCACGCACCGGATCACCATCATCCAGCGCATCGCTCAGACGCTTGAGCAGGACCGCACCACCACCACTGCCGAAGATGGTGCCGGCGGCATCATCGTCGAACGGTCGGCAATGGCCGTCGGGGGTGAACACACTGTTGGCCTCAAAGAGATGCCCGGTGACCGGCGGGCAGCGAATCGCCGCTGCCGTGGCAAGCGCCAGATCCGATTCGCGATTGATCAGCGACTGACAGGCAAGATGCACCGCCACCAGCGACGTCGAGCAGGCGCTTTGCACGGTCACGGCAGGCCCGGTAAGACCGAGCTTGAAAGCCACCCGGGTGGCCTGGAAATCCTTGTCGGAGCCGAGCAGCACCGGCAGGTAGTCTTCGTAGAATCGTGTCGCCAGACCGGTACTCAGGAGATAGGTGTTCAGAGCAGTGCCGGCAAAGGTTGCCGCGCGTAGCTCGGCACTCCCCGGCACGATGCCCGCGTCCTCGAAGGCGAGCCAGGCCAGTTCCAGCAGCAAGCGCTGCTGCGGGTCGATCAGCGTCGCGTCGCGCGGGCTGTAGCCGAAGAAGGCGGCGTCGAAACGACCGGGATCGTCGAGCACCGGTGCGGCCTTGACGTAAGCCGGGTCCTTGACGAGTGATGCGGGCAGACCGCTGGCGAGCAAGGCTTCCTCGGTGAACTCCGTGATGCTCTCACGGCCCTGATCGAGGTTGTCCCAATAGGCTGCAAGGTCGTTCGCACCCGGAAATCGTCCGGCCGCACCGACGATCGCGATGTCGAACTCGCTGGGCTCCGCGGTTTCGCCCGGGCCGACGCCATGGCCGTCTTCAGGCCCGCCTGCAGGCTCGACACCGAGTCCGTCATCATCCTGATCGCGAGCGTCCTCCCTGCTCATGTGTCAGCTCCGTTCGCGTCGCGGTCGCCTGGCGGGACGCTGCGCGCGTCGCTCGGCACCGCGCTGGCGACTGCTCTCGAGTTCCACCTTGCCACTGCCCGCGGCGGCACGGGCCAGACCGGCAATGGTCGGTGCATCGAACACGTCGACCACCGACAGCGACAGACCGAGCGAGCGCTGCACTTCGGCGACCATCTGCACCGCACCGAGTGACGAGCCACCGAGGGCAAAGAAGCCGTCTTCGCTGCCGATGCCATCGATGCCGAGAAGATCCCCCCAGATCGTTGCCAGCTGTTTCTCGACGTCACTGGACGGCGCCACATAAGCCGTCTCCAGGACGGGGCGCGGAACCCGGGCACGGGTACGTACGGCATCCGCGACGTGTGCGGCCGTGGCGAGATCGCAGGCGATCGATTCGACATCGACCGAGGGCGCGGCCGGCAGCGGCGGTCGCTTGCTCGCACCTTCGGCAACGGCGTCTGAGGCGGCAACGGCGCTGACCGGATCGTGCGTCAGAGCAGCCGCCTGCGCCTGCGCCAGATGCAGGATCGAGCTGTCACCGTCGACCGTCGTCTCGCCCGGCAACTGCGCCATGAAACGCCGTGCGGGTTCGTTCTTGGCAGTGGGCAGGTGGGCAAGCCGAACCGTGGCCAGCCCGGACTCCCCGGCAATCTCGCCGAGTCGAGCCACCACCCGATGTTCGACTCCGCGACCGAGTACTCGGCAGCTGAGCAGGAAGGTATCTACCAGCAGCGCATCGTCCGCCCTTTCATACAACACAAGCCCGGTAACGCCGTAGTCACCGAAGCGGTCGGCCACACTCAGTACATGACCGCCACGCCGCGCATCGGCCGCAAGCCATTCACGCAGCTCCTCGACGGAACGCCGCACGGTGGTGAAGTTGAACTGGTTTGTTCGCTGAGTCATTTGTGACGCACGTTCCAGACGCGCATCGTCGACAGGCGCGAACTGCACGTCGAGCTTCAGTCCCTCGATGAAGCCCTTGATCGAGCCCGCATCTTCCCGATAGGCACGCCGCTGGCTCTCCTCGCGATACATCGCGGCACGGCGCTCGTCCTCCGCCGTCACGGTACGCTGGTCGAACGCCCAGACGTGGTCGAGGAAACGGCCGAAGGCCTCTCGCTCTGCCGGCATCTGCAGGGTCATGACCTCAGGCAGGCGCACGCGCATCTCCTCGACCTCGAGCGGCGAGTCGTCGAGGAACACGAACGCATCCAGACCAAGATTCAGTTCGGCGGCAAGCTCGACGAGGTTGTCTGCCTTGGGCTGCCAGTTGACACGCGACGCCACCACGTCCGTCCACGACAAGGCCATCTCGTCTCGATCGTCGAACACAGCTCGCACATCCGCCACCGCGTTCTTGGAGGCGAGCGTGAACAGCACGCCCTGGTCGATCAGCCGGCGAATGGAGGCATGCAGCGCCTGATGCTCGGGCTCGAAGCGCACGCCATCGACGCCGTCCTCGCCGACCACACCGGCCCACAGGGTGTTGTCGCAATCGAGCACCATCACCTTGGCGGCCTGCCGACGCGTCGATACATGCCGACGCACCAGCGCCGAACCCGTTGCCGCATACCACTCGGGCGTGTACGGCATGTCGGCAAGTGTTCCGCCGAGAGCATCGTGTGCGTGCTCGACCGGATAGTGTTCGGCGTAGGTTTCCCAGTCGATGACCGTGGTCTTTGGCAAGTCGGCGAGTCTCGCGGCAAGATCCCGCTCGATGTCTCGATAGAGCTCCCGCACCACCGGGTCGCGGATGTCGGCGGGACACAGCACGACGTCGAGGGCGATCGCCGAGCGCGCGGCATGCGCCTTCGCCGCGTCCACGAACAGATCGACCGATTCGCGAACGGCGGGCCCTTCGCCCGCGGCCGCATTGCGTGCGAAGCGTTCGGGCCGGGCGGCATACAGGCCGATCAGGCCGGAATCGTTCAGCAGCTCCTCTTCATCCCGCACCACATCGAAACCGTGGCGCTCGAGCAGCGCGATGACTTCGCGATCACTGCGGCCACCCTGCAGATGCACCTCGATGATCAACTGCTCGATCAGCGGCCAGTGTTCCTCGTCGATACCCGAAAGGATCGCGTCCTCGCTCTTCTCGGCATCGATCTTCAAAAGCTCGATTCGCTCGAGACCATGCTCGCGGATGATGTCTGAGACCGAAATCAGCGGGCAGTCGAATTCCTCCGCATCCATCCGCCCCTGGATCATTTCCTCGACCGCCTCCTCGAGCAGGCTCTCGTCGTCCTGGCCCATCGCTTCCAGCGAGTTGCGGATGACCTGGCGAATCGCTTCCTCGTCGGCGCCCTCATCGGCATCGAAACTCGAGAACACCGAGGAATTCCGGTAAGCCGTGAAACGCGCCTCGCCTTTCCCGTCTGAAGCCCCGGCCTCGATCACGAAGCCGTTCGGCGCATACAGGGCACGATTGGCCTTCAGGATGGGCAGGACAACCGGCGACGGTTCGACGGAAATGACCCGCACATTCGGCGCTTCCTGCGTCGCGAACAGCGTGAACAGGCCGATGTTCGCACCGATGTCGACCACGGTATCGCCTTCGAGCACCCGCACACCGTGCCGGCGGTAGGCCAGATCGTTGTAGATTTCCTGGTAGAGATAGGCCGACTCGTACTTGTTCAGGCTGGCGATGGTGCGACCGTCCGGCAGCAGATGCCGATCCAGCTCGCCGATGGCCGCATCGAGCGCCTCGCTCGCAGGCGTCGCGGGCTTCTGCCGCTGCGGCGCCCAGTCGGCGACCCGCACCAGACAGGTGTGCGATTGCGCGCCCTCGTCGAAGACCGTGTCGGCCGAGAGCAGCGGCTGGAAGACCTGCCCGAAGTCCGCACGGGCAAGCGCGATCGGCAAGGCCAGACGGCGCGACCAGAAGCCGACGATGTCATCGAGCGGGTCGAGCGTGAAGGTGGCGGCGATGGAGAGCCTGTCGCCCTCGCCCTGCCCCGCATCGGCGAACGCCCGCAGTTCGAGACCGTCGAGGTCGATGACCGTATTGCCGCTGGCGTCGGCAATGCGGCAATCGACGATACGTCCCTCAGCCGAGGAACGGCGGAGAATCGCGTGGATCGTTCGCCCGGCTGCGGTATCGGCATCTTCGACTCCAACAGTAGCCGGCGCCGCGCCGTCCGCGTCAGCCAGGAACCGGACACCGGCAATACCGTGCAGGTAGTAGGTCGTCGACAACCCGGCGGCAATGGCCGCCGCATGCGTGCAGGCGTCGATCAGGGTAATCAGCCGGGCGGTCGCGTCGAGCCCCTCGCCCGCCTGCCATCGAGCCTTCGCCGTATCGCCCTCGCGATCGAGCGAGACGATCGTCTGGAATGCGGGGCCATAGTCATTGCCCTGTCGGGCGAGCCGCGCGTAGAGCGACGCTCGGTCATAGTGCTCATCAGCACCGGCTTTGCCGGCAGAGCCGTTTGCTTGCGTGTGCTGGCCTGACTTGCTCGACGCTGTCCGGCTTGAAACCTCGCCTGACGCGTGTTCCGAACGGTTCGCCACAGCGCCCGACGTGTCTGCCGCACCGTTGCTGGCAGACGCCAGTGCCTCGTCGCTACCGGCCGCCATCAGCTGGACGGCACCCTCAGCCTCCTGCAACGTCAGCGCGGTGGCATCGTCATCCGTGAGAAACCGCATGGCATTGAAGCGCACGTCCCTGAAAGACGTGCCCTTGGCGGCGCAGTGAGCCACGAAGAAGGAACCGGGCAGTACGGCGGTGCCGCGAATGCGGTGATCCGAAAGGTAGGCTGGTGTTTGCATGAATCGACTGAGCGAGTGAACGTGATCCGGGAGCAAGTCCCGACAGGGCTGGTAGTGGTACGCAGGAACGCCCCACGTATCGATTGTCATCCACTTTTGCAGCCAAAAGGCGCAACATTACCGTTAGGTCGTGACGTACGGAAGCGTTGACTCGACGCCCGCAGTACGTAAACAAGCGTAAAGAATCAGCGTGCCAGTGTCGGAGTTCGATTTCTGACCGAAGCGCTGATTATAGCGACAACACTGGACCTTACCCGCCAACACGAACGACCAGGCCTCATGCCGGCGATTCTGAGCTGCCAAGGCCCGGGTTCCGTTCCCGATGCTATCCGCTAACATGACTTTCCGACCAGTCGCGATGCATCAAACCGGAGATTTCGACGATGAGTTCGCGAGTCCGTCGACGCCGAAAACGCAGCAAGCGTAGTCGGAGCCAGCACCCTTCAATCGAGTCCTCGATCGGCTCCTCGATCGGCTACCTGCCTGCCTATCCGGGGGGCGGTTCGGTCATGGACTGGTTGCGCCCGTACGCGAAGAGCAGACCGTCCTACCTGCTCGGCATCACCGCCGGCGTGCTGGCCGCGGGCCTGTGGGCGGTCATCGTCGTGTGGCCCTATCTGTTCGGCTCGGGCCGGTATGTCGACATCATCGTGGCCGATGACACGGACGGCGGCGACGGGTTCGGCTCCAGCGTGGCCCTGTCCGAGAACTGGCTCGCTGTTGGGGCCTTCAGGGATAGTGACGTGTTCAAGCAGGCGGGAGCGGTCTATGTTGCGAGGCGATCCGGCGCGCAGGTCGATCAATTTCAGAAGCTCGTCGGCCCGAATCCTCGCCTGGGGGACCAGGCGGGATTTTCGGTGGCCATGGATGACAGGTGGCTCGCCGTCGGTCGGGTCGGTCAGTTCGGAAGACTGGCGGCCGAGTCGAATACCCAAGGCAGCGTGGACATGTATACCCACGGGTCTGAAGGCTGGCAGCTGCACTCGACGCTCGTGCGTCCAGGCGGCATGCGCAACGATCGATTCGGCTTCAGTGCGGCCATCAGCGGCGACTGGCTCGCCGTCGGCGCGCGCGGGGTAGAGGACGACCGCGGCGCCGTCGTCCTCTACCGACTGTCAGACCTCGATTCGGCTGTAACCAATCCCTTCCAGATCGTGATGGCGCCGAACCCGGCCGCGGGCGACCGCTTCGGTGAGGCCGTATCGCTAGCCGGTAGAACGCTGGCGGTCGGTGCACCCGGCAGTACCGTCGATGGCAACGTCAAGGCTGCCGGCCTTACCCATGTCTTCATGTTTGCCGAAGATGAGCAGGCATGGTTGCCCGATATCGATCCTATCCAGGCAGCAGCACCGGAAGCGGGGGCCAAGTTCGGCGCCAGCGTCGCGACCGACGGAGAGCACCTGCTGGTCGGCGCATCGCACTGGCGTGCCGGTGTCCGCGAAGGATCGCTCTGGGCGAGCGCGCGAGACAACGGCACCGGTCGCTTCGGCCCGATGGAGAACATTCCCGTGCCAACCACCAGTTTTGGTGACATGGACGGTTATCGCGTCACCATTGATGGCGCAGTGGCCATAGCCAGTGCCCATCTGGCAGATGCCAAGGGGCGGGATTCAGGCAATGTCATCCTGCTCAACCGAACTGCCGACGGCTGGAGCTACGCTGGCCGCCGCGCGCCGGTCGATGGCAACCGCAACGATCATTACGGCATTGCCCTGGCGATGAAAGAAGGCATGTTCGTGGTAGGCGCGGAAATGGCGGACGCAAGCGGTCGAAAGTCCGGTGGAATCTATCTCGAATCCCTTCCGACCCTCCCGTGATCGAACGCTCGGCGAGATTTTCACGCTTGGTTACAATCGCCTGCCGCAAGCCAAGGGCTCACCCGTGCGCGGATCGCGCCTTTCAAGTTCCCTTCGTGCACCAGGTACGGCACTTAAATGATCGACAAGCACACCCAGGCGACGGACTCGCCTGCATATCGAGCGGACATCGACGGACTGCGCGCCATCGCGGTGGTCGCGGTGATGCTTTTTCATGCAGGAATCGACTGGCTTCCCGGTGGCTTCCTGGGCGTTGACGTCTTCTTCGTCATCAGCGGATACCTGATCACTTCATTGGTCGCCTCGCAGGTAGCCGATGGAACCTTTTCTTATCGCGACTTCTATCGTCGGCGAATAGCGCGACTGCTGCCATCGCTCGCCATCACGCTGATCGTCGTCTACACCGTCGGCTTTCTGCTCTACGATCCGCACACATTCGATCGGCTCGGCAAGGAAGTTCTCTTCGCAGCCTTCGGCGTCGCCAATCTGCTCTTCGCGCAGGGTATCGACTACTTCGCACAGAACACGGGGTCGCGCCCACTGACCCATCTTTGGTCACTTGGCGTCGAGGAGCAATTCTATCTCGTCTGGCCTACGGCCATTGCCCTGCTACTCAGCTGGAAACGTACCTTTCTCGCGTTGATCCTTGCCGCCCTGCTCGGCTCACTCGTGCTTTCGGAACTCGCGGCACGCAGCGACGCAACCGCCGCCTACTTCCTGCCCCAGTATCGGGTCTACGAATTGCTGCTCGGCGCCTTGCTCGCCATCGTGCAACGGCAGTCGAACAGATTTACCCTCGCCGCCAATCGCGTCAGGCTGCGCCAGGCTTACACCGTGCTTGCCTTCGTGCTGCTGGCCGCACCCATGCTCCTGCTGAGCCCCGACTCGGTCGTGCCGGGCTTCAACGCACTCTGGAGCTGTATCGGTGCAGCGATGCTGATCGCGAATCGCAGCGGCGGTCCGCTTGGGCGGGTTCTGAGCTCCCGATTGCTGGTCGGCATCGGCCTCATCTCCTATCCGCTGTACCTGTACCACCAGCCGGTACAGTCCTTTCTGCATGAACTGAGACCGGAGACGGGACCGGCGACGACCTTGGCAATTGTCGCGCTCATCGCGATCCCACTTGCCTGGTTGACGTATCGATACATCGAACGACCCGTTCGTCGTCTGGCACGATCTCCTCGTACCGGCATTCGACTGGCCGTGGTCGGCACGCTGGTGTCAGCGATTCTGGGTACAGCCGTGCTTGGCATGCTGACCGCCAGGCAGAACGGCTTTCCCTGGCGCTTCGCGATGCTCAACCCGTTCGCGTACGAAGTCACGAAACAGAACCGGCGCACCTTCGACGACGCCTTCGAACTGGGCTATCAGATCAAGGAGGGCGAGCGAGGGCGCATTCTCTTCGTCGGAGATTCGCTCATGCAGCAATACGTGTTGCCAGTGAGCAAGACTCTGGGGATCGCTCCGGATGAAGTGGACGTGGTGGCACGTGGCGGCTGCGTCTTGCTCAAGGGCGTCGATTTTCAAGACAAGTTCGCAGACATTTCCTGCACCGACCTGCGCGAATCCCTGTATGCGCTGGACAAGACCTACGACTACGTCGTCATGACACAAGGCTGGCAACTGTACGAGGAGGACATACTGAATGCACCGGTGCTGTCGACCCCAGCCGACGACGAGGCGTCAACCCAGTACGACGAAGTCGAACGATGGCGGGGATTCCTGTCGGATACGATCGCACATTTCGAGACGCGCGCAGACAACATCATCGTGATCGGCGCTCACCCAAACGTAACCGGAACAGAGGCCTTGCGCCCAACCCTGCTACTCCGCGAAGGCGCGTACAAGAAAGCGATGAAAGATCTCGAAGTCACCAACCACGAGCATCTCGAGATTGGTCGTGCATTCTTTGCCGATATCGTGGGTGCTTACACCCTGATCTCACCCGAAGACCTCTTCTGCACGCCAGACTGCGTCTTGCACGATGACGACTGGTCCTACTTTCGCGACAATGCCCACATAGGCGCAAGCAGCATGGAGCATGTTCTCGGCAAGCTGCGTCCGATGCTATAGCGCGGCGCCTCCGCCTCGCGCTGTTGCAATCGTCGCTTCTTCAGGCCCTCATCTGAGACAACGCGCCTGATCGTTGATGAACTCTTCGAGGTTAGTGAAGCCGTCGTCGTCGCGATCGCGCCTGTAGTCCTCTGAATCGTTGGTGTCGAGCCCGTTCGCAAGCTCCCAGCTATCCGCCATGCCGTCCTTGTCGGTGTCGTATTGAGCACCGTGCTCACTGTTCTGATAGATGCTGTAGTCGCGCCGTTGATCGAAGAAAATACCGACGCTTCCAGTACCGTTCAGGTAATCATTGACCACCCGTACGTCGATAGCGTCCCTCATCGGCCGGGTGGCTCCGACACAATCGAGGTCGACTGGCGTTGTCTGGCTCATGGCAAATGGCATGCTGGCTACGGTCTTGTTGGCGTGCGCCTTGCGGGCCCCACCGGGGTAGGCCAGTTCGACATTGTCCCTGACGACGAGGCTCGCACTTGACTGTTCGCCGAATACCTTGAGTGGCGAATTGCCTTCCTTCGAAGTAGGGCCTGCCTTGTATTCATTACCAACGACATAGACTTCGAGCAGCTTGTTGAAGTGCGGTCGCGCATCGGTTGCCGTTTCGTGCCAGTTGTAGACGATGTTGTTGACGAACTCGCCCGAGATACCCCACATGAGAGGGTTCCGCCGACCGTTGTGGGCGATGTAGTTGCTCAGCATCGAGCAGCCATTTATTCGGTATTTCGTGGAAGAGGAACCGCAGGACGGGCCCATCGCATGCAGGTAGCGGGCAGGCAACTGGCCAGATTCCGGGTGCGCGCTATCAGCGTCACCCTCCGAGACGATCGAGTGGCTCAGCGTGAAGTTCGTGCTGTCGCCCTTGCTGGTCGGTCCGGTGAAGACCGTGAAGTTCTCGTCGGTAGCCCACGACAGCGACATGTGGTCGAAGATCATGTCCCTGTTGGGGGCACTAGTGCCGACAATTCCGATCGTCCGGTTGCTTTCCGCATCCGGATGCCCAGGGTCGATATTGCGTATGACGCAGTGGCGCATGATGACATCGTGGGCGCCCTTTATCCGGATGCCTCGTCCCTTGATGATGACACCCGGGCTCGGCGCAGTCTGGCAGGCAACGGTGACATTGCTGCCCTGCTCGTTGGCCATCAAGATGACTTTGCTGCTGGTGTCGAAAACGCCACCGACAGAGAAGACGATGGTTCTCGGCCCACTGATTACGTCGAGCGCCTCCCTGAGCGATGTTCGCCCGTCGTTCGCATCGACGACATCGGCCCGCGTATCGACGACGACGACCTTGCCGCCACGCCCACCGGTCGAGTAGCGGCCAAATCCTGTCGCACCGGGAAAGGCCAGCAGTCGGCCGTCCGGGCCGCGCGTCGGCGCATCGTCATCGGAACCGCTCCCACCGTTGCCGTCCGGGCCACTCGGTGGCACGACCACGACCGGCTCAGACGTCGGCGCTCCCTGGGAGTCACCGGGCTCGGGCGCATCTTCCTTGTTGACCGGGTCCAGAGAGTCCCTGCCGATGTCGGCCACGGCCTCTCCCGGAACGGGTTCTCCGACAGGAGGTTCACAGACAGACGAGGGGGCTGCGGCGGCCGGCGCATCACTCCCTGCGCCCGTTGCTTCCACTTCTTCAGGTATGTCAGTTTCAGGTATGTCAGTCGGCGTTTCCTCGACGGAAACACCTCCAGCGACCGCGTCGGGCGATTCGGCTACCGGTTCGCTGTCAGGCTCAGGCGCGGGCGCAGGCTCGGGTTCCGACGGTGACTCGGCAACCGGTTCCGGCGCAGGCTCGGGTTCCGACGGCGACTCGGCAACCGGTTCCGGCGCAGGCTCGGGTTC
>ENA-ORXR01002206-ORXR01002206.1-marine-metagenome-genome-assembly--contig:-NODE-2206-length-18902-cov-32.015246_pt1 | contig 18902 bp, 13 predicted proteins | sample MGYA00237866_ERZ511479 | MGnify/ENA metagenome assembly ERZ511479 | reverse complement strand
CGTAAGGAAGATTTAGTGAAACATATAAGAAAAAGAACAATTCAGACGGGTAGATTATTTTTTTCGTCTTCCCTAAGCAAAGTCATACACCGTACCTTGAATGGCATCGCCAAAGCTGATATAGTTTTCACCATCATAGCCGAATACAGAAGCCGTTTGTGTGCCCGAGGCTGTACCGTAATGCAAGAAACTTCCCCCCATCAGAATCATACTTTCATCAGGCAGTGTGAGGATGGCTTTTATTTCTTGCTGGCTGAGTGGTTGGTTTGTATTATCATATTCCGGCAAGCCCTCTATTTCCTCCGAATAATAACAGAAATACTCACCATATCCGGGCTGAATCCAAGCCAACTCATCTTTCGTAAAGCCGTTTTCAGTTGCCCATTCGTCCAATTCACTGTAATTCATATCATGGATATAAGCATAATTTTGAACATCGGAAATGTGGTGTACCAGTCGCTCCTCCCCACTCGTCAGCAGCAAATGCCCGACCGCACAAGCCGTTCCATAATCATCAATAAAATAGGGTTGGCGGTGCGAATGACGGGTATTTATCGGAAATTGACCTTCTTGCCAATATTTGACCAATGATTCGAGGTTTTTCTTTCGATTGGTAAATTGCCGGATGGTCAAATGGTCGGAAGAACGGTTGTTGAGAATAGATTCTACCAATTGCAGGTGTAATTTGATACGCTCATCGTCGGTGCTAAATTTCATGGGGATGGTTAGTAAATCTGTTGGTACATCTTTTTGTTTGTTCCATTCTTTATTGATGGAATTTAAATGGTTAATCAGCGGAGCTTCCTCGCAGTATGGCACAGGGTCATTAGCAAATAAAGCAATTGAAATAAACTGGAGGAGCATTAAACAGGTTAAACGCGTGAATAGCATAATTAATATGAATTTTGTATAAATAAAATTACAATTCAATTAATATGATAATCGTCACACTGAGATATAGCTGCTTTTTAATTAAAATAAATTACATATAAATATTTTTTATTGTAAAATAATTTAAAAAACCCTTATTTCAGCAACATTATTATTAATGAAATAATTTTATTTAAAATGTGAATAATTCTAAAATATCAGTACGTGCAAACTGATACCTGTTGTCGGAGAATTACTTTATAATAATGCAAAATTGGCTTCGAATTAGCCTCTGAATTGGTTTGATAACTTTTTTGTAATTATTTAGTTTTGTGGTGAAAAAATAGTGTTGTGTGGACGGATAAATAGATTATCCGTTTTATAGAGAGATGTATCTGAGGGTAAAATCGTTGCATGTGGTTGAGAGTTCATGGTTCAAGCAAACCTGTAACTCGTAACCCACTCACTTAAAAGGCGAATCATCCTGATGCAGTCGTATCAATTTGTAAGATAAACGATACCCAAATATCAGTAAGACAAGCGCGAGACCTGCCAATGCCGGATAAAACTGCTGTAAAATAAAGAAATCGTATGCTCCATGCCCCAATACCGCCAGTGCAATACCCCGAAAATAAAGGCGCGGACGGTCATAAGATTCAAATTTGGCGATGCCCAAAAAATAGCCCATTACCACCGCCAACATGCCATGCGCCGGCACTGCCGTAAACATCCGTACCAAACCGGTTTCCCAACCGCCTTCCATGACATATTGTATATTTTCGGCAGTCGCAAAACCCATTGCTACCAATACCGCATATACAATCCCGTCCATGGGTTCATTAAATGCTTCTTCGCGAAAAATATAGCCTCGTAATACCGCAAATTTTAATATTTCTTCGGTAAAAGCCACCACCACAAAAGCATCCAATAAAGTAAATACAATGCCCGGCATATCCACTGTCATGGTATATGCGCTGTTGCCCAGCATCCGTTCGACGTGGTATGCAATCCACACCATGCCCACCCCCAAGGCAAAGCAAATGGCGAGTTGCCACCAAGGTTCTTTCTCATATCTATCCAGCCTGTAAATCAGATAGCTAATCAACAAACCCGGAAAAATAGCGAGCAAGAAAAGTAGTATTTGCGTCACCGTCATTGTGTAAAGATAGGTAAAAATGCGATAATGTGATAATGCCTTAATGCGATAATTAATGAGTGAATTTTGAATTTTGAATGAGTGAATGTTTCCAACGTAATTCATTCACTCATTCAAAATTCACTCATTCACTCATTGATATTTATCTACTCATTTCTATGTAAGCATAAAAAAACATACATTTGTTTGCCCCTCAATTTGTACTTGTGCTTGATACTTGTACTTGAACTTTAATTATGAATCTTTGGCATGTTATCCTGAATCCTGCTGCCGGAAATGGTCGGGCAGGAAAACAATGGACGCGAATCAGCGGTCTGTTGCGAGAGGCAGGTATTGAATTTGATTATAGTACAACTGCTGCTCGCGGCGATGCGACCAATATCGCCTGCAAAATCATCGAACAAGGCTGTCGTCGCATCATCGGCGTAGGCGGCGATGGTACGAATAACGAAATCCTCAACGGTATCATGCAAAGTAATGCCCCGGCAGGTGATGTCACTTATGGCGTCATTCCTTTTGGTACGGGCAATGACTGGATTCGTACCCACAAAATTCCGAAAAATACACGGAAAGCCATCCAACTCATTAAAGCCGGAAAAACAACACTGCAAGATGTAGGTTTGGCAAATTACACTAGCCTTGAGGGGCAAGAAAAAGAGCGTTATTTTATGAATGTGGCGGGTATGTCTTACGATGCGATTTGTACGAAAGCCTCAGAGGACAGAGGGATTTTTGCCAGTAATAAAATCATGTATCTGTACCTGCTAATCAGTTGTTTGCGTGGTTTTGTAGCACCTCGTGGGCGGGTTTTTTTTGATAAAAAAACGGATGAAGATAATTATTATTTGGTCAATGTAGGTGTATGTCGGTACTCCGGCGGCGGTATGCAGCTTGTTCCCCACTCTATCCCCAATGACGGGCAGTTCGCGCTTACACTCGCGCGAAATCTTAGCAAGTCCGAAGTGATTCGCGTCATTCCCGCACTCTACAGTGGCACCGCAGGTAAGCATCCGAAAGTAAATCTTCACTACGCTAAATCTGTCCGCGTAGAAGCTGCAGATAATGAACCCATCTTGTTAGAAGTCGATGGTGAATTTCTTGGTGGGACACCTGTGGAGTTTACCTTATTGGAGAAAGCCTTGAGGGTGGTTGTGGGTTGATGAGTTGACGGGTTGACGAGTTGTTGAATTATTGTAATATAGCTCTCGTGGTTGAAAATTAATATTGATTTGTAATTGATATTCAGTTGGGGAGATGAACTTTACTCGTCGGACATTTTTGAAATGTCAGACGAGAACATTAGTGCATTTTATTGACTATTATATTTTTACATAAATAAAATAAAAACAATTTGTAAAAAAATAATTCAACTCAAATTATCAATACCTCTCGTCTGACATTTCAAAAATGTCAGACGAGTAGGCTTCCCCAAAATATTAATTTTCAACCGCCCAAGCTAAGATGAGAGAAATGCGCTAATAATCAGTGTTTTACGATTCTCATATCTCATATTCAATTTCTGATAAACCGTCATTTAATTTCCCAAATTCTCTACAAACTTCTAATGATTCTTCACCGACCAACATTGACTCAAAAGCAATTTGGGCTTTTAATAATTCACGTTTTCGATGCTTATTATAAAATGCAATTGCCTCATTGATATACTTATTGCGACTTGTTTTGAGTTCACTACTCATATTATCCGCTTCAAGTAAAATAGGCTCTTGAATATTTATTGATATATTTTTCATGTTTTAAATTTTGATATAAATTAACGAAAAAATGGTATATCGTCAAGTAGTTCCAAACATATTATCCTGCCTTTTTGTACTTTTTTTTGTACAAATTTCCTTCCTCCATGCACAAGACAGTACCTACACGCACATCACCACGATTTCCGAAAAAGCGACTTTCATTACCACAGATAAATTGCTCAATGTTTTTGTCATAACAGAGCGCGGCGAACTGATAAAATATACACCCGAAGGCAAAGAAAAGTTCCGATACAACAATTTCTCACTCGGCAATCCCACCCTCGCCGACGCGACTAATCCGTTTCAAATTTTGTTGTATTATCCTGAATTTCAAACGATAGTAACGCTCGACAATACACTCAATGAAGCGGCACGATATGAGTTATTCGATTTGCAGGCGAATGATGTGCAAGCCCTCTGTTTTGCGAATGACGGCAATGTATGGCTCTACGACCCGATTACATTTACCTTGAAAAAGATAGACCGAAACGGCGAAATTTTGTTAGAAAGCGAAATTTTTACTTTCCTATTTGACGAACTGCCGCAGCCGAATTTTATCATTGAGCGAAATAACCAAATCTACCTGAATGACCCCGCGAAAGGGGTGTTTGTATTTGACGTATATGCTGCGTTTGATGAGTTGATTGAATTGAAAGATTTGACTTCGTTTCAAATTTTAAATAGGAGAATAGTATATCAAAAAGAGGAAAATTTGGAGGTGTTTTCGCCGCAGATGTTACTGAAGAGTTCGAGGGAATTACCTAAACTGTCCAATCTTGTTGTAGGGACAGGGCATGCCCTGTCTCTACAACAAGATTGGACAGTTTTGCATTTGCATGTACAAAAAAATCGTTTGTTTTTAGCCACAGAAAACGAAATATATTTTTTTGAAATTCGCTGAAAACGTAAAACGATTTTGCAAATCGTCACGTCATACGAGGAACGATTTGCAAAATCGTTTTACGTTATTCCAAAGGCAAAATCCACGCTGCATGTCCGAAAAAGGGATATTCTTCCTTCGCTAAATTGACGGTTGAATCGGTGTACGCTTGTCTTTTTCTGCCGTTGAGTCCGGCTTTGATGTGTGCGTAAATTTCGATTTCTCGTCCTTCTTCCTTTGCCTTATCTCGCAGAAAATGAGCGTATTGTAAAATCAATTCGGGATTGGTACGCATTTTTCGACGTTGGCGTTTGGTGAGGTGTTTTGTGCCGTACTCTTTGGTTTCTTTGCCTGTTTTTATGTCTTTTATGAGCAAATATCCACTACTTGTTTTGCCGCGCAACATCATACGCCATGAGTAGCGATGACCTTCTTCTGTCCATGCCACATTGCCGGGAATGAGGTGGTGACGGAAAGGCATCAATAAGTGAAATGCAACGACGAGGGTGAGCATAGCGATGGTAATTTTTTGTTTTTTCGGGGAAGGTGGCGTGTACTCGTCATGCAGCGAAAACTCGCCTTGCATTTTGGAAATGCAAGGCGAGTTTTCGTGATTCGATCTGGACTCGTCGGACGTTTTTGAGATGTCAGACGAGGCGAAAAAACCTTTTACCTTAGCACCAATTCTCGGAAATATTTCACAAAAACGATAAAACAATCGTCGCGGCAAATCCGGCGGAAAGAAAAACAGGGTCAGTGCAATGGAAAGTGTTGGAAAAATACCAATTTGAAAAATGAGTGTATTGATAAAATGAAACAACAAAATAAACACAAAAACCACAGGGCGCGTCCGTCGAAAAAGTAATAAAGGTACTGCTAATAAATCCAATGCCAAGCCCCCGTAACTCATCGCCCAAGCTACCCAATCTTGCGAAATAATAGGACCAATCAACCAAAATTTACGCTTATATTCGAGCCAAGTGAGTAAGGGTTGGGCGCGTAGCCAGTCGGCATTAATTTTTGCCAAACCACCATAAAAATAGACGATGCCCATTAAAAGAGCGAACAACCAAATGTGCCATTGTGCGGTGGTATCGGAGTAAATTTCGGGTTTGCGCTGCACATCAAATGACGCACAACGATTGGCAGGCATAAAACACATTACCCATGATAACCAGCAGAATAAATATCCGTGATTTAGGTACTGCGTAACTTCCGTAAAATTAAAATAGGTGAAGCCAAGTGCAAATAATATCGTCGCTATTCGATAGTGCAAACCAAGCGCAATCAATATCGCAAGTGTACACATCGCCGCCATAAATATCAAAATCAACCATTCGGGCATCGCCTGTATCCACTCGAAGCCGTAATATTTGAATTGAAATTCGTGGGTGAGATTGTCGCGGGTTTCTTTGTGCAAAATTGTTCCCAATACATCTGCAAAGCCCAATACGCCGAATACGATTCGGAACAGCACCAATACAGAAATATCTACCGGACGAAACATAAATAAGTTCAAGTGTCAAGCACAAGCTCAATAAGGAAATCGAAGGTTATCTTCTTTCCCTTATTTAGGCATGCTTAGATTTCTCACGAAAGTAGTGTACACTTTTTTCTCGTTTTAAAAATAAAAACAATATTTTAAAAACCCGTTTGCTAAACTTTTCGAGTTTCGTAAACGTACATAATACACTGATTTTTAATCAATTACTAATATTTAGGGAAGAGGAAGAAAATAATCTACCCCAAATGAAGCCGTTATTTTTTTTATATGTTTGGCTAAATTTGACGCGCATAGCTGGGCTACGTAAGGAAAATTTAGTGAAACATATAAGAAAAAGAACAATTCAGACGGGTAGATTATTTTTTTCGTCTTCCCTTATGATATGCTCACGTTTACAAAACTTGAAAAGTTTAGCAAACGGACTACATTATTTTCGTTTATTAAAAGTCTCAACTGGTTTTCTAAACATGCCCTTATTTATCTACAATTTCTTTATTTGATTCGGGCGCCCACCGTCTGTCCATCACGCATAGTTCGGGATGTTTTCCATCAAAATCTTTATAAAACTCCATAATATCGCGCATATCTGCGTCCATATCGTCTGATGGATAAATGATTTTACCTACACCGGCTTTGCGTGTCGTGTAATCCATATAGCCCAAAAGAATCGGCACACCCGCGCCTTTTGCAGCATAATAAAACCCTGTTTTCCATTCTTCTACGCGCTTGCGTGTGCCTTCGGGCGTTATGATGACGCAAATCTGCCCCTTGTATTCATTGAGGATATTGACCATAGCTTCAGTGTAGCTGATTTTTCGTCCGGTGTTGCCCTTTGGGCGGCGGTCAATGCCTATCGCGCCCATTGGCTTAAAAAGCAAACCCCACAAACCCTTCGCATATTTATCTTTGATAGCAAATTTGAGCGGAATACCCATCTCATAAAATACCGCCCGTGCATATGGATAATCCCAGTTGGAGGTATGCGGCACGGCTATCATGACGCATTTTTCAGGTATCATTTCCTGCATCTTATCGTCAATATCCCAACGTCCGAACCAGAGGATGAATTTAGCGAGTAATTTTATCATAAATAGTGTTGTTGTGTTGTCGTGTTATTGTGTTGTCGTTTGTATCGTGTAATAATTTTGCGAAGCAAAATAAAACACGATAACACGATAACACAACAACACAGTAACACTAACTTTTAGAGGCACGAGCGAGGATGTCGAGTTCTTCTTTGGTGAGGCTGTCGTAGCCATTACGTTTGATTTTGTCGAGTATAGCGTCGATTTCAATTTGGTCGGGTACGATGTGGAGGTCGGTTTTGGCATTGCCTTTGGCGCGTTTGCCTGTCGTGTTTTTATAGACTACGCGCGGTTTCTTTTTTCGGGAAAAAATATCTTTTCTGCGTCCCCACAAACCCGTTATTTTATCTATAATATTGTTGAATGGAATGGAGAGGTCGTTGCCTTTTTCGCGCAATTGATATACAAAAAACCAACCCATGAATGCACCACCTAAGTGAGCGAGGCGACCACCTGTATTGCCATTGGGCATCAAAATCAAATCCATTAATACAAGGAAGAAAGCGATATATTTTAATTTAACAGGACCAATGAAAAGCAAGTGCATGGAGTAATTGGGCGCAAGGGCTGCGGCTGCCAAAACTACTGCCGTAACACCCGCCGAAGCACCTAAAGCATATTGACCGACACCGGGCATAAATTGACCGGAAATCACATAGACCAACCAACCCGCTAATCCACCAAGTACATAAATCGCAAAAATACGGTCATTGCCAGCAAAATCTCTTAAAATTCGTCCAAACCAATACAAAAATAGCATATTGAACGCTACATGAAGCAAGTCAAAATGCAAAAACATATAGGTGAACATCGTCCAGGGCTTCAGCAGGATATGTTTCCAGCCGGATGAAGCACAAAGCCACGGATGAAGGACATTACTGATGAATTTTTCCGTACCTCCGGGACCTAAGACCAAAAAGAAAACCAGTGCCGCAATTCTGACCGCGACAAATACGGCAAGATTGACAATGATGAGCCGTGTCAGTACATTGCCAAATCGAAATTCCCGTTTAATATCTTCCAATACAGAATCAAACATGATTTATTTTTTTTTGTCGGCAGTCGATTAGTCCGCAGTCCGCCGTTTTTATGCGAGACGTTTGTTTTATTTTTTGCGAAAATACGAAAAAAAGTTCAAGTGCAAGTTCAAAATTTCTCGTTATTCGTTGGCTCGTTACTCGCTACTCGCCACTACATATACCCTCGCCCTGTGCTTTTCCAATACCAAACCATTAATGCGCCAAAAAATGCACCGCCTAAGTGTGCAAAATGCGCGATACCTGTACCATAACCCGAAAGTCCTGAATAAAGGTCGTACCCAATCAGCAACAAAACCAAAACACTTGCCCGCATAGGTATAGGCGGAATAAGCAGCATGACTTTTTCGCGCGGAAACAGTATCGCAAAGCCTACAAATACGGCATATACCGCACCCGACGCGCCAAGCGCAGGAAGAATTTGATTAGCAGGAATACCACCGTAGGCAAATTCATAATAACTGGATAGCATATGAATCAATGCCGCACCAAAACCGGCTACCAAGTAAAAAAGGAGAAATCGCTTTGCTCCCCAAAGTCTTTCCAAAGGCGGTCCGAAGAAAAACAAGCCCAGCATATTAAAAAACAAATGCCCCAAATCTCCGTGCATAAACATATGGGTCACAATCTGATAGGGTTGAAATCCGTCTGACAACGGAAAATGCAGTGCCAAATCCAAGCGGTGCATCGGAATCAACGTTCCACCCGGTTGCATCAACATCATACTCCCCAAAAAGAAGATGACATTGATGATGATTAAATTTTTTACGACTTCGGTTATATTTCCCATGATTAAGTTTAAGTTTAAGATTAAGTCTAAGTTTAAATTCAAGCCAAATAGAGATTTAGCGAAGCTAAATCCGAAATTTTAGACTTAAACTTAAACTTAGACTTAAACTTAATCACTTTCTTTTCTTAAAATATTTCAACAAGGCATTAACGTATGATTCATCGGTTTTGATGCTTACAATGCCCGAATTGGATTTCAAAAACATTTCTCTAAAGTAACTATAATTTTGCTTAAATTGTTGCTCGTAACGTTCGCGGGTGCGCTTATCGCTAGTGTCTATCCAGAGTTGTTCGCCGGTTTCGGGGTCGAGGGTGTGGATGAGTCCGACGGGTGGCAATTCCTGTTCGGCGGGGTCGTAAAGGTGGATGCCTGTGATGTCGTGTCGGCGTGCGGCTACGCGCAAAGCATCCTCATATCCGGCAGCCATAAAATCCGATAATACAAATGCGATACTTCTTTTTTTGAGGAAATTATTCAGGTATTGCAGCGCAACGGATAGGTCAGTGCCTTGCCCTTCGGGTTCGATATTCAGCAATTCGCGGATGATACGCAGGACGTGTTTTTTTCCTTTTTTTGGCGGAATAAATTTTTCAATTCTATCCGAAAAAAATATCACGCCTACTTTGTCATTATTCGACATGGCAGAAAACGCCAACACCGCACAAATCTCCGTAATCGTTTCATTTTTCATCTGATTCACCGTTCCGAAAAGCGATGAAGGACTGACATCTACCAATGCCATCACAGTCAATTCGCGTTCTTCCTCGAATATTTTGACGTAAGGTTCATTGTATCGCGCTGTTACGTTCCAGTCAATATTTCGCACATCATCGCCGTATTGGTAGTCGCGTACTTCGCTGAATGACATACCACGCCCCTTAAAAGCACTGTGATACTCCCCCGAAAAGATGTGTTTCGACAGTCCTTTTACCTTGATTTCTATTTTGCGTACCTTCTTTAATAATTCACTTGCCTCCATAATAATGCGATGAAACGTAGCACGGTGCTTCCAGCCCGTGTTTGCGTAAGTACCGGATATACGCGAGACACGGGCTGGAAGCACCGTGCTACGTTAATAAATAACTTTTTTCAAATAAGGTTTTAACTTATAATATGGTACGGTAACATCCCGCGCACCATAGATGGGATTGTATTTTGTACTAAAATTAATGCCTTCATGTCGCAAGGAAAAGAACTCAAAATTTTCTTTTTCAACCCATTTTGAATAATCTTCGTCCTTGTAATCCGGTTGTTTTTTGAGCATATTTATGATGTAATCGCGAATAAATTCGGCATATCCCGAATCCACTAAAAACAAATCCTCCGGTTGTATCGTTTTTTGATTTTCGAGGTCGTATGTCCATACAATTTCTTCGTAATCTGACCAGTTATCTACATAATTCAATCGCAAACTTACGTATTTAGACGACAAATATTCAATATCGTACCACCCATGAGCGCGCATAGCGGCGCGATTGTCAGGATTTTCTTTGGTTTTGCGTTTTTCTTTGACGGTTTGTGTGCGATTTTTTTTGAGCCACTTATCGTATTGTTGATATACGATAGCATTAAAATTGTCTTGTCCGCTGATGTTCGGATAGGTGACATCCATCACAATCCTGTAATCCAACAATTCAATCCCTTGTGTATTAACGGTTTGTTTGCTCGTTAGTTGACTTGAAAAGATGCCTTCATCATTTCTTAACGTACAATCTACCCGAATCGCGCCCATATCACGACAATCCAAACGCCCCTTTTTCTGATTTTTTTCATTGATTAAATGCAAATAAACTCTGTCCTCGCCGGACTTTTGTGTGCCTTCTAATTGGTAGGTTTTATTTTCGTGGGCAATGTAAAAGAGTCCCTTGTATTCACCTTCGGCATAATGCTGGAGCAAAAGGCGGGTGGGTTTACTCATGTAGCTGCCGATATAATTTTTCGCCCATTTATTGTGTCCGCATTTGGTGAGTTCGCTATCATCGGCAGGAGCTTTTATCAAGCGCATACTGACACCAACCGTATTTTGATAATTCCGCCAACTGGCTTTGAGCGTTTGAGGCGAAAGGCTGCCCCGCAAGATGCCGGATACTTTGCCCGATTTATCAATTTCGTAAAGTTTGAGTTGTGTACCTGCCTTGCCGTAGAGTTGAAAACGGGTTTTGCTGCGAAGATAAGTGGCGTAACCATGATACACCTCGCCATCAAAACCAAGTATCACGTTTACATCGTGCATATCATTGACCAAGCCTTTGTAATGCCTGACCCACCAGACTTTATTTGGGTTTTCAAAGAGCAATTTGAGTTCGTCCGCGCTGACCTCTTGCGCGTAACTTGTTTGTAGTGAGGTTAAAACGAGCATGGTGATAACTAAAATTCTTCTCATTATTATGGTAAATGGTAATTCAGGCTATGAATTTACGATTATTTACCATTTAATGCGATTACCCTTCTTATTTTTATTTTAATATCTCCAATAAAAACGCCCGCGTAGAAGGATTCTTTTCCGCTTCAATTTCCTTTCTTAATGCCACTTTCGCAGCTTTATCATGCGGATTTAATTGTATTATTTTTCGGGATAATTTTATGATATTCAAATAATTATCGCGGTGTGGATTAGGAATTTTTTTTCTACGAATGAAAATTTCAAAACTATTCAAATGTGCGTCGAGGGCTTCGTACTCTTCGAGTTCGAGGTAAATTTTGAGTAGGAGATTTCGTGCATTCAAATTAAAAAATACATCATCGAATTTCACCTGATTCAGTTGCGAAATAGCTTTATCGTACTGTTTTGTTGCATGATACAAAAAAGCCAAATTATACGCAAAACTATCCTTTCGATACCTACGCTCGAGCTTTGATTCATACTCATAAATAAAACTCTCCACCCACTCAAACTCTTTCAGCATCAAGCCTGTCATCACAATATTTTTGTAAGTCCAGCGCGATAAAAAACCGTTTTCCAAGAAAGCTCCCTGCTCTAGTCCAACTTGATACAAATCAAATAATTCGCGCAGAAAAACAGCATCTTTCTTTTTATTATTTTGACGAATACAGTGGTTGATGGCGTGAGTATAAATCTCCTTTAATTCCGCTTGCGGAAAACCTATACCATAACGAATAATCCCGTCTTTGAGTTGGCGAAAATGTTCATCGTTTTGCGTACCGACAAGCGTGTGATAGCTGTGGTAATACACCTGAATAACGGGAATGTCCAACAACACCGGACGCGTTTCAATTTGCTTTAAAATATCTGCCAACAGTAAAAAATTATAAGATTTTTCTGCTACACGCTGGCGTGTAAGCAAGGCGCAGACCTGCCGAAGTGTTTCAGCAATAAAAAAATGACTGACCGTATCGTGCCATACTTGCAGGTCGTATCCTGCCTGACGATTTTCTTCTAATAAAAAAAGATACTCTTCTTCGTACAATTGAGATTGCTGATACTGCGTGGGCGTATCGTATGAAGGTTTTTTTTGCAGACGATTACGGGCGGTTTTGAGCGTATGTCGAAATGATTTGGTGAGTTGGCGTCGGCGATAAGTTCGGGCAAGATAGACTTCGGCGGTAGCCTGGTCATTGAGGTGTTGTTCGATGGTCAAAAATCGCTCGGCGTGTTTGAGCAAATCAGACATCAGTAAGCGTATTTTCACATCCTTGTAAGGGCGTTTGGGAAATAGCTTTTCATATACATACGTCTTATCTAGTGCGGCATCTATTTTTTGCTCCAAAGCAAATGCAATGTGCTTGTATAGTCGCGACAAATCTTCCAGTTTATTGTGATATGGGGAGTTGAGATATTCCTCAAACTGCCGGATTTCGCGCTCCGAAAATGACCGAAGTACCTCTATTAAACGACTTTTTTGCATTAATAATTATTTTATTTGTCCTACAAAATAAAATAATTTTTGCTGTAAACCAATATTTTAGTTAAAAAAATGGTCAATATGCAGCTACAATCTTGAAAAAATGTTTTTGTAACTGTAAATGAAATAGCGGACTTTTGTACCGTAATCAAAAATTACTCAACAACATTTTTAAGTAACGACAAAATAAATAACGATGAAAACATATTTGAAAATAATCGTACTACTCTGCTTCATATGCCTGATGATAACCGCCTCTGCTCAATGCCCGACAGGAGATGTGACATTGCTTACTCAAGAGGACGTAAATGAATTTGGAGTGCTATATCCTGACTGCACCGAACTTGGAGGTATTCTACAGATAGGAATAACTGATTTCCAGACAAGCCCTAGCGATATAGATGATTTGAGTGCGCTCAGCAATATTAGCTCCATCTATGGTCACTTATTAATTGGCAGAAATGACTCATCCATGACGCTGGCGGGGTTTTCGAGCCTTGACTCCATCGGCGGAAATCTGGTGATAGAATTTGATGTTGTGCTTACGGATTTTGTCGGTTTGGAAAACTTGCAAAGTATTGGCAACGATTTTATCTTACATGTGAGTGATATATCAAGCTTTGCAGGATTGAGCAGTCTCAATTCAATAGGTGGAAGTTTTCGTGCATCGTCAAATCATTCAATAACAGATTTTACAAGTTTGGAAAATCTCACTACAATTGGAGGTGACTTTAGTGTGCCGGATGAACTAAGTAGCTTTCAGGGCTTAGGCAATCTTAATACGATTGGAGGGAACTTCTCAGCAGGGGAAGAATTCGTTTTTTCAGATTTTTCCGGCTTAGAAAGTCTGACTACAATTGGCGGAGGATTCTTCATTAGAGGAGAAGATACCCACTTAAATAGTTTTGCCGGATTAGAAAACCTAAGCATGATTGGTGGAGATTTTAACATGTATGAATTCGATGATTTATATGATTTTTCTGCTCTAGAAAGTCTAGTCACCATTGGAGGTTATCTGAAGCTGGAAGACATTCATAACGATACAGATACGATTAGTTTTCCAAATCTATCTACTATTGGCGGAGGAGTATATATTTATCGCTGTAGTTTTCGCAGTCTTGGTGGTTTGGAAAATCTCATAAACTTCGGAGATGGACAGGCATCACAAAATTCAGATTTGATGCCGGGAGAAATTCGATTGAAAAACAATTCTGTACTCACCGACATCAGTGCTATCAGCCACTTGACTATTGATACATTGACTATAATAAATAATCCTAATCTTTCTGTCTGCAATATAGAAAGCATTTGTAATTACCTCGCACAAGGTGGCGCAGCCACCATAGAAAACAACGCCGGAGGTTGTGATACTGTCGGGGATATTTTGCAGGTGTGTACCAGCCAATGTCCGCCCGAAGATGTGGTCTTGCTTTCACAAGAAGATGTAAATGAATATGCCGCCCTTTATCCAAACTGTACAGAGATTTACGGCGATTTGATAATTGGTACGGAAGCCGGAGATGTTCCTACCGACATTATTGATTTGACTCCGTTCGGTAATATGACTGCTATTGCAGGAGATTTAGTACTTGGCAGAAATGATGCCTTGATGACTTTAGAAGGATTGTCAAATATTGATTCTTTGTCAGGTAGTTTGATTGTTGGGGAGCAAAGTACGCTTACTGATTTTACGGGTTTAGAAAATTTAAATGTCATTGACGGCAATCTAATTATCAATCGCGAAACAAATCTGCTAAACGGATTCACAGGTTTAGAAAATTTACTTTCAATCGGAGGGGACTTTTCCGTCGAAGAACATACTTTTTCTTTTGCAGGACTCGAAAGATTCCACACCATTCACGGCAATTTTTATCTCAATGAATGTGCCGCTACTAATTTTCAGGGCTTGAATAAACTCGCTGTCATTCACGGAGACTTTATTTTCGATGAAGGCAATACATTTGACGACTTCACTGGCTTAGAAGACCTAGGTTATATCGGTGGAAGTTTCCTTCTACCGGATGCTAATAATATTAGCAGTCTTTCCGGTTTGTCACAACTAACTCTTATTGACAGGAATCTTCTTATTTCAAGTGTCGGTAACGCTGATTTTACCGATTTGGAAAGCTTGTCCGGTGTAAGAGGTGGTATAAAAATTCAATTTTGTGATGCACTGACAAGTCTTGCGGGTTTAGAAAACCTCACTAATTTTGGTACTAATGGGGCGGTCTCCGGTTCTTCTATTCAGCGCGGTGAAATAAATCTAAACAGCAACGAAATACTCACTGATATTAGTGCCATCAGCCAGCTAACAATCCGTAAACTTATAGTACAGGGCAATGACAATCTCTCCGTATGCAACATAGAAAGCGTCTGCAACTATCTCGCGCAAGGCGGTCTAGCCACGATTGAAGATAATGCAGAAGGTTGTGATACCCTTGAAGAGGTTTGGCAGGGTTGTGGCTTCGAGTGTCCGCCCGAAGATGTGACGCTGCTTTCTCAGGAAGAGGTGAATCAATTTGGTGTGCTTTATGGTGACTGTACGGAGCTTGATGTCAATCTGCAAATCGGCACTACAGGCTGGAACGACCCTATCACCGACATCGTTGATTTGAGTCCGCTCAATAATGTTGCCGTCATTGCCGGGAATTTAACTATCGGTAAAATCGACTCTTCCACGACCTTAGCAGGACTATCGGGGCTTGGTGCTGTCAATGGAAATTTTAAAGTTAGGTATCTTGTCAACTTAATTGGTTTAGAAAACCTGATAACAATTGGGGGTAATCTTGAAGGTTATCTGGAAAATTTTCAAGGACTAAACAACCTAACTTCAATTGGGGGGGAACTTGATACTCGTACAGAAAGTTTTCAGGGATTAAATAGCCTGACTATTATTGGTGGCGGATTGTTTATCGGAGAAAGCAATCCTGTCCAAAACTTTATCGGCTTGGAGAGCCTAACCTCTATCGGTGGTGTCTTGGATATTGATGAGAATTGCTGTATCAGTAGTTTCGTAGGTTTAGAAAATCTCAGCCATATAGGAGGAACTTTGGGTGTAGATAGCGAGTGCGGATGTATTAGCGGTTTTAGTGGTTTGGAAAGCCTGACGACTATTGAAGGAAATATGTACATAAGTGGCGTACCTGCTACCAACTTTATTGGTTTAGGCAACTTATCAACCGTTAGTGGTGATATAACTATACGCTCGGGTGGTATGAATAGTCTTGACGGCTTAGAAGGTATAACTGATTTAGGTGGTACAATTAGTTTGAGCAACAATGATTCACTCACTGACATCAATGCAATTAGTAATTTATCCTTCAATGGCTTAAGTCTTGGAGGCAATGAAAATCTCTCTGTATGCAGCATAACAAGCATCTGCGAATACCTCGTACAAGGCGGCACAGCCACGATAGCCAATAACGCCGAAGGCTGCAGCACCGTTGAAGAGGTCATTGAGAGTTGTACGACATTATTGGAATATACCATTCAAGGCAATGTCTATTCAGATACCAATAGCGACTGCCTTCAAGATGCAGACGAAACAGGCTTGGACGATTGGCTCATCAAAATAGAACAAGACAACCAACTCCCCCGCTACGCCTACACCTTCGGCGGTGGAAATTACATCGCACTTGCTGATTCGGGTGCACAATACACACTCACTGCCATTCCGCCGAATATGCTTTGGGACGACATCTGCCCTGCGAGCGAATCCATCACCATTTCAGCAGACAATCCGCACGATGGTGTGAATTTTGGCGCAGCAGGTACCGTATCTTGTCCACTCCTTGAAGTGGATGTCACCTCACCTATTGTCCGTCGTTGTTTTGATTCCAACTACTACGTCCGCTACTGCAATTCGGGTACAGCAATTGCCGAAGATGCTTACGTCGAAGTCCAACTTGACCCGTTTTTTACTTTTGTTGACGCAACTATTGAAGGGATTAATTTGGGTGAAAATTTATACTCATTCGATTTGGGAAATATTGAAATAGCCGAATGTGGCAACTTCCGAATTGATGTCTATGTCGATTGCGATTCTACCGTATTGGGGCAAACGCATTGCGTAGAAGCCCATATTTTTCCTGATTCGATTTGTGTGCCCGCCTTGCCGCTTTGGGATGAATCCAGTATCATGGTAGATGCTCAATGCTTGGGAGATTCCATTGAATTTAAAATCGAAAACATCGGTACAGGCGATATGTCCGATTCGCTCGAATATATTGTCGTAGAAGAAGACCTCATTTACCAACGCGCTAATTTCCAACTCAATAGCGGCGAAAATAAGACGTTCTATAAAACGGCTAATGGTGCATTCCACCGCCTCGAAGCCGAGCAGTCGCCCGGACACCCCGGTAATAGTATGCCATCTGTTTTTGTAGAAGGCTGTAGTGAGAATGATAATGGAGAAATCAGCGTAGGGTTCGTAAATTATTACCTTTTGGATGAAGGCGATGCCTTCGTTTCGATTGATTGTCAGGAAAATGTAGGCTCGTATGACCCCAATGATAAGCAAGCCTTTCCTGTCGGTTACGGTGCGCCGCATTACATCACCGACAGCACAGATTTGGAATATTTGATTCGCTTTCAAAATACCGGAACTGATACCGCCTTCAATATTGTGATACGTGATGTCATTGACCCTCATTTGAATATTGAAACCCTACGCCCGGGCGTATCCAGCCACCCTTATCGCTACGATATTGAAGGACCCAACACAGCGGTCTTTCACTTTGAAAACATCATGCTACCCGATAGCAATGTCAATGAAGTCGCTTCGCACGGTTTCATCAAATTTAATATTCAACAAAAAGAAAACAACTCTATCAGTACACACATCATGAATGAAGCGGATATATATTTCGACTTCAATGAGCCGATAATTACAAACACCGTTTTTCATACCGTTGGAGAAGATTTTAGGGGCATTGTAACGTCTATTATTACCCCGCCCGAAGTATCGGAAGCAGGCGTTTCGGTCAATGTATTCCCAAATCCATTCGATGAATACGCCCGATTTGAAGTGCAAGGCGAAACCGTAAAAGAACTCCATCTAAACGTATATGACATGATGGGACGCGAAGTCCTCCAACAAAAGGCTCAACATCAACAACACATCACCATGAAACGCAATAACCTCACACCGGGCGTCTATGTATTCCGCCTGATGGATGAAAAACAGCAATTAGCCACAGGGAAACTTATCATTCAATAACACAAAAAACAGTAAGAATATGACAGGCATTCCCAAAGTGCCTGTCATCTCACCTCAAATTATTGCCTCGAAAAAGAAGATTGGATAGTTAGGTTTATTTTACCTATTAAGAGCAAAGCCTGCCGATAAAGTTCGGCAGGTTTGTTCATTTCAATATCTCCAATAAAAACGCTCGCGTAGAAGGATTTTTCTCCGCTTCAATTTCCTTTCTCAATGCCACTTTCGCAGCTTTATCATGCGGATTGAGTTGTATTATTTTTCGAGATAATTTTATGATATTCAAATAATTAGCTCGGTGTGGATTCGTGATATTTTTTCTGCGAATGAAAATTTCAAAACTATTCAGATGCGCGTCAAGGGCTTCGTATTCTTCGAGTTCGAGGTAGATTTTGAGTAGCAGGTTTCGTGCATCCAAATTGAAAAATACATCATCAAATTTTACTTGTTGTAATTGTGAAATAGCTTTGTCGTACTGATTCGTCGCGTGGTACAAAAACGCCAGATTATAGGTAAGACTATCCTTACGATACTTCTTTTCGAGCCTTGATTCGTACTCATAAATAAAGCCTTCCACCCACTCAAATTCTCTCAACATCAAACCTGCGGATACAATATTTTTATACCTCCAACGAGACAAAAAACCATTTTCCAAAAAGGCATCCTGCTCCAAGCCGACTTGGTACAAATCAAATAATTCCTGCAAAAAAACGACATCTTTCGTCTTATTTCTTTGGCGTACACAATG
>ENA-ORXR01002204-ORXR01002204.1-marine-metagenome-genome-assembly--contig:-NODE-2204-length-18929-cov-11.112402_pt1 | contig 18929 bp, 23 predicted proteins | sample MGYA00237866_ERZ511479 | MGnify/ENA metagenome assembly ERZ511479 | reverse complement strand
GGGGGGGGGGCGGGGGGGGGGGGGGGGGGGGGGGGGGGGGGGGGGGGGGGGGGGGGGGGGTGGCGGGGGGCAGCAGCGACAGCCTCGTCCACGTGTGGCACGCGTGTGGGGAGGGCGTTGGTAGGGAAGGGTGCTGTGATGAGCACTGGAGCGTGCGTGTTTATTTTTCTCTGTCTCGCAGCCCCAAAGAAAGAGGGAGAATGACCGGCGCGTCGCGCATTGGCCGGCCAGAGGGACAGATAAGAGACACGGGGGGCTCTCGCGCCACGCAAGAGATCGGCGGCGCCTCCACACCCCCCGATCGGAAACGTTACGGCTCCGTGCCGGATCAAGTGTCACGTCGTCTCCAAAGCTCCCCTTTTGACTGGTCGGGACGCACAATGGCTCGTGCTCCTGCTGCCACTGCGGACGTGTCTCTGGTGCCGCCCCCCCGCCATCGACATCGTCGCACTTGTGTTGTTGCACTGCTCGGTGGCGCGGTGTGTCCGGCACAGACCCCGTGTTCAGTCCCCGCTGTGCGTTGGCAGTCGGACGGCGCCACGCCCGTGGCAAGCGGCGTGTGCGGTGCCACCGGCTCCGTCCCCGCCGACGGCGTGCGGTCCGTGCCCCCCGCATCGCGCCGATCATGGCAACGGCCGCGGATGTGGCGGCGACGCTGGCGCGGGCGCTCGCGGCTGCCAAGGCGCTCGACATCCCCTCCTACACGGGCTACGCGGAGCTCCACGGCTGGGCGCGCCACATTGCGCTCGACCTCCCCGTCTTCCCCTACCTCCTCTTTGCCCACTGCCTGTACGCCGCGGACCGCACGCACGCGCTCACGGCCGGGCGGCAGCACTGGCTCAAGTCCTACGTGCTGACCCTATTTGCCGCCTTTGGGGGCAGCACCATGGCGGCGGTGCTGTCGGGCCGCCCCGCCCCGCTCTTCACAACGACCGCCAACCTAATGATGCCGATGCAGGCGCTCGCGTGGTACCTCGTCAATGTCGTCACGCCCTTCCGCGTGGTGCTGCGCCTCCGCATCGTGTCGGCGGTGCTCGTCTACTTTGCCACCGCCGCCAAGGTGCGGTCCATCTTTGGCGCCGTCGACGGGATGGTCGACGCGTTCCCCGACGCGTGGGCGGGCATCGTCGTGCTCGGCGGCCTGAGCGGCTGCGGCGGCTCCCTCTTCATGTCCCTGGAGCGGATCAGCATGTACGGGCGGGGCAGCGCGTCGGAGCTGTCGGCCCCCGGCTGGCCTTTCAAGGCCGCCTTCCTTTCTGCCTTCCTCTACTATGTCGGCACGGACCCGACGGGGCTCGTCGCCGCCCGCGTCGGCGTCAAGGTGCTGCCGTGGACCAAGGACGAGGTGTGCCTCTTTGTGTCGGCCGGCTTGTGCGCACACGCGGTCCTGTGCACCCTGTATGGGTCCACGTTTAACCCGCTGCGGCCGGTGGAGGTGGTGCTCTCGTCGGTGCTGCGGCTGCCGACGGGCGCGGCGGCTGCCCCGCCGGTCGGGCTGCCGCCGCGGGGGCGCGCGGGGGACGGCGCCAAGCCGCGGCCGGGGAGTGCCGTCGGCAGCACCACCACCGCGTCGACGGCGTCGGTGGTGAGCGGCGGCAAGGCCAACACGGCCAAGCTGCGCGTGCCAAAAAAGGGGGCGCCGGCGGCCGCGTCGTCGGGCACCAAGAAGAACAAGTGAGGGGGGTGGCCCGGCGTCAGGCAGTGCCCCTCATCCGTGCGTTCTTGGGTGTTGTCCCTTGGTGCTTTGCGTGGCGGGCGTGCGGGCCGATTGCAAAGAGGGTGCGTTTGCGTGTTGCCGTGTGTACTGCTTTCGCTTTGCTCGCTCTCATTGGAGTACTCTGTACAAAGGGCGACCATGTAACCGTGGTCCACTGCCCGTGTGCCCATCAGCGTTGCACGTGATTTCTCTTGCATTGGGACGTTGTCCTGCCGCGGTCCATCCGGCCGTTTGGGCTGTGCAGGGGCGGTGCCCCATCGCGAAATTGCCAGTCCGACTGCCAACCGCCAACCTCTTCCCTTTCTTCCAACCCCGCGTGGTCGACCCATCGAGACGGTTCAGCAGACGTGGGCGGTTCCGCCGACCACTCGCCCTGTCTCTGCAACGACCGAGATGAGGAGACCGTGAACGCGGCCCCCGCTCCTGGACGGAGAGCTCGAGTGGAGGATCTCTGGCGCCCCGCCAATGGGGGGCTAAAACACCCGTTCCGAGGTCGATCGCCCCCACCAACCAGAGTCTGTTCCTTGCGCCTGGTCCACGCTGCCGCCGCGCGCCACGCCAGCCCGGTCCGTGGTCCACCCGACATCCTGCTTTTTGCCCTGCCCCTCACCCATCCCCTCGAGGTCAGGTACTTTCTCCCCAACTGCATCTGCCCACTCTGTCGTTCTGTACAGCGGTCGCCATGGCGTTTGTACCCGCCACACCCGTCGTCTTGGCCCGCCGCCCGCCCGCCCCCTCGCCCCACCGTCGGCTGCCGGCTCGGCGTGCCGCACGCCCCACCGGCCGGCCACGCGTGTTGGCCAGCGGTGGCGCCGCCGGCGAAAGCCTTGCTAGCGGTGACGCGCCCGACGGACGCGCTGCCCGCGACGGCGGCGGCGGCGGCGGCGGCGGTGGCGGCGGACCACGCCCGCCGCCCCCTGTGCTCGGCGACGCCAATTTTGTGGCCGGCCTCGCCGACTTGGTCAGTGAACTCGAAGCCGGCGCCGCGGCGGTGGCCGACGTGGACGCTGGCGAGGCGTCTGCGGGGGCGGACGAGGTGCCCGACAATGAAAAGTGGGCGTCGTGCGACGTGTGTGGCAACACGGGCTTCACCCCCTGTACAACATGTGCCGGGGAGGGCAAGGTGCCGATGGCGGGCAGCGAGTATGTGTCGTTTTGCGGCACCTGCGTCGGCCACGGCAAGGTGCGGTGTGTGGTGTGTGGCGGTCGCTGTTACATGTGCGTGTGACGCGGGGGGCGGGCGGTGGGGGGTGGCGCCGCCCAGACCGTCGGTGCAGGGGGAGGAGCGCGGAAGACGTCGTCAAAGGACGGGAGGGGCGTGCGTGCGGGCGCGGGTGGACGCTGCATTGCGGGGTGGCGGTTGACTATGGACGAGGGGTCCTCGGCAGCACTGACCCGTTGAATGGGACTCGGGGGTGAGAGTGGCAACGACACTGAGTTACGCGCTCCAACAAAGCAGCCACGCTTTTTCTTTTTTTTGCCCAGCACCCGCTGTGGCCCTACAGTCTGAGAATCCCTCAAGACAAGAAGCACATATCAGCAACAAGAGCACGGGACGCGCGTCGCCCAACGCGCACAGTCCACGACAACACAAAGGAGGGCAGACGTGCCCGCCGAAAAACAAAACTGACAAGAGTACAGAAGGGAGGCTGGCGGCCGGGACCTAGGCCGTCGTCGACGATGCCGGTGCGGCCGGCGGCGCGGCCGCCGCCACCGCCGGGGGCGCGGCCGCCACGGGCGCCGCCGACGCGGCCGCCGCTGGTGGCCCGCCGTCGCCGCCACCGGCGCCCTCGGCGCCCCCCCCCTGCGCGCCGCCACGCCCCCCCCTGCCCCGCCCGCGGCCACCAACGCCGCGGCGGCGGGAGCGGCCGCCACGCCCACGACCCGCTTCGCCGCCCGACACGGCGTCGCCCGCATCGCCACCACCGTCGGCGGCGCCCCCGTCCCGGGCCCCGTCGACGGCGCCCGCGGGCGCCTCGCCGCCGCCGTCGGCACCGCCGTCGGCGGCGGCGCCCGCAACGGACCCACCCCGCCGCCCGCCCGTGCCCCTGCGACGGCGGCCGCGGCCGCGGCCGCCCGCCGCCGCCGCCTCGTCGCCCCCGCCGTCGGCCGCGTCGGCCGCCGCCTCGGGCGGCGGCCCGCCGGCCGCCTCCCCGCCATTGGCGCCGTCCCCGTCCGCGGGTACCGCGCGGGCGCCGGCGCGCCCACCGCGGCGGCCGACGCCGCCGCGGCCGCGGCCGCGGCCACGCCCTCCCCTGCCGCCGCCACGCGGCGGGTCGCCATCGACGCCAGCCGTCGGCACCCCGTCGACAGCGTCGCCGCCGCCCGCGCCGGCAGCGTCGGCGGGGGCGCCCTCGCCGGTAGCGGCCGCGGCGGAGGCCGCCGCCGCGCGGACGGCCTTGCGCGCGCCCGTGGTGCCGCCGCGCCCGCGCCCGCGTCCGCGCCCGCGCGGCGTGCGCGCATCCCCGTCGACAGGCGGCGCGTCCTCGCCGGCCGCCGGCGCGTCGTCGACGGCAGCGACCGCCGCCTCCCCGTCGACGCCAACGGCTGCAGCCGTCGCGCCGCGGCCACGCGCCTGCCGCCCGCCGCCGCGACCGCGGCCGCCCCCCCGGCCGCCTCGCCCGCCCCGGGCGCCGTCCACGCCGCGCCCCCGACCCCGCGGCGGCCGCGCCTCCCCGTCCATCGCCAGCAGCATTTCCTCCCCAATGGGCACCCCGCCGCCCGCGACGCCATAGCCAACCGCTTCTGGGTTGAGGTTGCGGCCGACGAGGAGCACCACCGATACGGAGGCATGGACCACCTGGATGTCGTCGAGGCCCTCGTCTGCGTCTCGGGGGGTGTACGTTGACGTCAGGTTGAGAGTCGCAGGGACCGTGACGCACGCCAATGGGGGCTTGTCTTCCGTAGCCGCGGCCGGGCTAGCGGGGGGTTCTTCCGCCGCGGCGGGAGCCTTCGTGGTCTCCTCCTCAACATCAACCGCCTTGGCTGGTGCAGCGGCCGTAACGGGTGGGCGGTGCAGGAGTGCCTGCACGATGGTCACAGCCTTGACAATCTGGGCCGTGTGCGCAACGAGCGTCACAGTGCCTGTTCGCGACGCCTCCTGTGAATCGCAAACAAAGAGCATGGAATACCAACTCAACGACGACATCAGCCTCAGGAAATCACAAAGCGCGTGAGAAACCAGACCATCACACAGAGACAACCAGCCAGGCCGCAACCACCCGAAATCCACCTATTCAAAAAGAAAGCCCTGCAAACGTGCGCCACCGACGTACCAGCTCCGCGGTCACCAGCGCTACACCCTCCGTCAAGCTCATGCCGTGCCACACCTTGATCAGCTTGCCCATTCCTGGGCTGCCAGCGCCGGCCGCATCCAGCGCTGCGGAAACCTGTCCCTCATCCAAGCCCCCCGACGACAGCTGGCGATACTTCTCCATGGTGTCTGGCGACCGGCACCTTCGATCTACAGGCAAAAAAGGCGGCACGGACCGCCGCTGGCAGGGAGCTAGCGGTGCCTCACCCCAAGCGCTCGGCGATGGAGAGGCAACAAGAAAGAGCGCGGCGTGAGCAGCCACCACTACACCCTGTAGCAAAAATCGTGGCGCGGGCAGGCGGAAGCGTCGTCGGATGGCAGCGGTTGTGCTCGCTCAGCGGGGGGGGTGTCTCGTCGACAGCGCCCGTGTGAGTCGCCCAGACTGTCAGGCCACGGCGCGGCGCGCCGTGGGCGCGGTGGACAGGAGGCCACGTGGAGTCATCGACGCCACGTTGCAGGCGCAGCGCCCCGACCAGCCTCCACTCCAAAACGATCCGGCAAAAACTCTCTTGACCGGTCTTGCCGATGGGATCTTTGCAGACTAACACGTTTCAAGTACGTTTCTCGGGGGTAAGCTTTGTGGAGTTGACCGTGTTGTCCCAAAGGACATCTCCGCCTCAACGCTCCTCACGCGGACCCTCGAGTGCGTCATCGAAGCCGGGCACTCTGACACTGCGTGGGCGCCACTGTTCTCGACCACTCTGCAGCAGCAACGGCGAGAGCCAACGAGAGCGGTCACTGTCGATCGTCGGCGGGCTCCTGATCATCGCCATCCGCTTTGGAGTTTCCTGTACGGTGCCGCCTCGAGGCATTGGCAACCACTCCGCTTCCCTTCACCGCCCCCTCTTCGCTGCCTGCTGCATCCCCCCACTCTCCCTCGGTCTCCATGGCCGCCTTTGTGGGCCTGCCGGCGGCCACTGTTGGTGGCCGCCGACCGCGGTCGCTTTCCAGTCGTCCACGGGGTGCCCCCCTGGTCACTCCCCTTCTCTCGCCGCGGTGCTCCCTGACCGGCCCAGGCGGGGGCGTCGGGTCGGGCGCCCTCTGGCAGCGCCGCGCGGCGGTGGCCGCCGCCCAGTCGGCGGCGCCGGCCGCCGCCTCGGGCACGCTGGCGTTTGACAAAGTGCCAGCGTTCAACCCCTACGAGGACGATGACGATGACGATGATGAGGGACAGGGGGGCGCCGGAGGTGGTGGGAGAGGAAGCGGCGGGCGTGGCGGCGGCGGCGGCGGCGGCGGCGGCGACGGCGGCGGCGTCCCTGATGGCCCCCGTGACCCCCTAGCTTGGGCCGCTCACGTTTGGACATACAACTTGGCTCGCCGCCCCATCCTCTCCAAAGCCGTCTCGACGTCGCTCATCGGCCTCTTGGGTGACTTGATCGCCCAAGGTGTCAGCCACCGGCGGGCGCTCGCGGCGGTCCCCACCGGCTGCCCGTATCGCCCCCCCTTCCGCCTCGACGCGCGCCGGGCAGCGGCAGTCACCGCCCTCGGCTTTGTCTTCACGGGCCCGATGTTGCACGGGTGGTATGAGACGCTCGGGCGGGTGTTCCCCGGCGGCGGCTGGGCGGCGGTTGCCTCGTCCGTGGTGGCAGACCAGAGCCTCTTTGCGCCGTTGGTCAATGGCGTCTACCTGATGGCCACGGGCCTCATGGAGGGGGGGGGGGTGGACGACGTGACCGCCAAGGTCCGCGGTGGCTTTGGCGACGTGTGGCGCAAGAGCATTGCGGTGTGGGTGCCGGCGCAGGCCGTCAACTTTGGGCTTGTGCCCCTCGTGTGGCGGGTGCCGTACGTGAATGGGGTGGCGCTCCTGTGGACGGTGCTGCTGTCGTCGGTGGCGCACGCGTGAGGGGGGTGACATGAGCAGAGTTGAGGGGCGTGGTCGGTGGGTGGCGGCCGCGATGCGTGTGTCCGGGTCGAGGCGAGAGTGCAGTGGGGGGATGTCAGGGGTGTTCATACTGTAGGTGGCGCAGCGGCGTCGTGGCGCGGGATGCTGGATGATGGGCAACGCACTCTCGACTCCACCAGTGCAGGGGCACTGGCTTGCTGTTTTCTCATCATCTCTTCACCTTCACGCCGACCCAGGGCCACACAGGGCCACACAGGGCCACACAGGGCCACACGAAGGCCACAGCTGGCGCGGTGTCGCCTCGCCTCCGCTATCATCAGGACGCACGAACAAACTGGCCAACCGCGTGAGTTTTGAGCAGGCGGCGAGGGTGCTCGTGCCTGACCCGTCGCGGGTGCCCCCACGGCACCCACCTCTCGTGAAGGCCATGCCGCGGCGTGGCCGCGCCGCTGCGCATCACGGCGAACGCGCGCCGGCACCCGCGCCAGCCCCGTCTGGAATGCCGTGGCCACCTGCCCGTGGCGCCGCCTCGTCTTGCGCGGCCGACGCCATCCCCCAGACGCCGTTGCTGCGCGTGCCCCCGCCTGCAGAGCATGGCACCCCTCCGCCCCCACAAGTCGCCCCGCGGTGGCTCTAGGCGGCCGACTACCCACCTGTGCGCCAGCCTACTGCCGTCCTCCTTGTTTGCCTGCCGAGCACTCCGCGCTCTCAAGGCGGGCAAGGCGGGCGGGCGGGCGCCGGCGCCGGCGCCCACGCTCTGAAGCTCCCCCCCCCCACCGTCGGTCCTCGCTGCCGTCGGTATGCCGCCAGCACGTTGCTCGCCGCCGCGTATCCCCCCCTGCGCCGGGCCCGTCGCGCCGGCGACCATGCGGCCCGACGCGCCCGCCGTGGGCTTGGCATGGTTGAACCATCTGGGTGGGTGTAGGCCCGGGCGTGGTACCAACACAACAAACGAATGAACCGCGCCGAGGTACAGCCGTTCTCTCAAAAATCCCGCACTCCAACTGTTGCAAAAGAGCTCCAAATCGGCCTCTACGACCCCGCAGAGGCCGATTTGGATCACTTTTGGAACTGTTGCAGTGCGGGATTTTTAGGAGAACGGCTGTATGTGCTCCCAACACAGTCGGGCACCTCGCCGAGGCTCCACGAACACGGTAGACGACCCAGACATCACTGTTCATACGAACAGACAAGCAGCGAACAGACAAGCAGCGGCGGCGGGACATCGGACACGACGCTCAAGAAGCACCTATCGAGATCGAATGAAACCGCGCACACGACAACGTCTGGTGCAGGCCAAAACGCCTTCATCCCATCCAGCTAGAAACAAGCACCCCAAGGGACAAGTAACACCACCTCAGCGACGCACACACCGTCAAGGAAGAGTAGACGGCAACAGCAGCAGCGCGAGGGCGGGACGCGAACAGACCGCGAGAACCGTATCCCAAAAAGCAACAGAAGGCAAGAGAAAACAGTACAGTTCCAAGGAACTCTTCGCATTGAGTAGTACGAGATCTCCACGTTGACGCCACCGCACCGAGAGCTCACCAGTATACTAGACACACTTCCATCAAGCACCAGGGCACGATGGCGACACATCCACCCGCCAGTCCAACCGTCTCCGTTGGAAGATGAAAGGAGAAGCAGGCCATGCGCCAGCAATTGCTGGTCCGAGGAGAGCTGCGCCAAAGACGGTCACAAGCACACCGGCGGCGGCGCAACAAGGCCGGGGTGCGGTCTGCCCGGCTCGGCCTCAATCCCCACGGGTTGAGGCCTTGTCCACCCTCACTTGGCGGCCATCCACATCGGCGTTGTTCATTCGCGAAATGGCGGTCTCGGCCAACTGCGCAGTGGAAAAGGTCACAAATCCAAAGCCGCTGCGGTCGTCAGGGAAGCACGAGGACGCCCAAGGTCAAGGGCAAGAAAATTCAACACGACAAACAGCGCAGTCCTCTCATGCCGGAGTGTCAGTTCGGCTGCGTGTGGCAGGTCCATCAAGTATATGGTAGGATAGCCTCAAGGCGAGCGTACGACGCCCAAATTATGTCTTGCGTTTTCCTGCTTCACCACAACGTACCGGCTGCGCCCCGAGTAGCGGTCAACAATGACCTTGGCGTCAATCACCGTTCCGGGGCCTCCACCGACCCCCTCCTCAAACGCCCTGCGAAGGCTCTCGTCATTTGTGTTCCAGCTTAGGTTGCCAATAAACAGGCGCGTCCCAGGTGCAGCAAAGGCCGCCATACTACCGGGCGGGTGGAACAACGGGGGGTGTAGTGGGAGGGCGGGACTCACGTTGCAAAGTCGGGCAGGCCTGGTTCAGTGGGCAAAGAGGTGAGAATGGAGGCACTGCTGGCGGAACGTAGAGTGCTGATCAAACCGCTGAGCACATGAGGGCCTCAGTGCGGTTGTTTTAAAGCCCTCGCCAAGACTGTACTGCGTGGCCGCGCGTCACATGCAGCGGGGGCAAACACCTCGCTGATACGCCAGAACGCACCCTTCAGGACACAGTGGTGCCTATGCCGTCGCTAAAGCTGTGCGTCTGTGCAACCACCATTCAGGAGGCGTGTCAGGCTGGTTCAGTACCCTCGGCCGAACCCGCAGCCAACCACACTGCGTTGGGCCCCAAAACGGCTCGGGATAGAGGCGCGGCAAGTGCATCTGCCCAAGAAAAGAGAAACCAAGAAGGGTGGCTGAAGGCCAAGAGAGCAGGTAGGCTTCAGGTAGGCGGACACCTATCCCGCAGTTGAGGCCCAGAGGGCTGGCTGGCGGCAACTCCCGCCAGGGGCTGACAGCCGCTGTGTCTGCGAGCGCTCCTAAAAATCCTGACCCGGCCCGAGGCTTCACCTGACACCATAGAAGTGCACTGACCGACGGGTTGAAACCCCATGGGTCTCCCAGAGCAGAAACAGAGCTGCACCGTGGCCGGTCGCTCGTCAGGAGTGCAAGCAGAGAAAATCTCCCCCCCCACCGATTGGGGTAGAGCATCTGTCCCTGTTGGACCTGTGGTGGATATCAGGAGAGGGCCTAGAGAAGCACAAGCTGCCATGCGAGTAGGGACAGCCAGCGGTGCCGCGGTGGAACTGTGGGATTCATCACCCGTCTTGGCTCTCCACCGTGGCGCAAGCGAAACCACCCGTTGCGCTGCGTCGGCTCACGAGTCGGGGGCCCATCCTCATCATCACTCACCTCCAGACCTTTTGGGACCTCTATGGGTGCCGCCGACACGTGGTCGCAAGATGCCTCTCCTCCTAAGCCTTTTGCGAATCTGTATGGCACGGGCGCGGGTGGCGGGTAGCGCACCGCCGCGACTCGGGGGCGTGAGCTTGCGAGTGGCGGGTACACCGGCACTCAAGGCCCCTGAAGGTGCGCCAGTGCACCACTCCTTCTGGGCTCACCGACCTACCCGTCGCTCGCGATCAAGGCGGTGCAAATTGTGAGAGAGGGCCTTGCCTTGCATGTACATGAAATCGCTTGCACCCCGCGCCGACGACAGCAGACGCTTGCTGTGACTGTTCCGGCTGGACTCGACGTTCGAGGGTGGCCGATGAGCGTGGGACTCGAGTATCCACCCAGGATAGCGTTCGCGTCCGCATTGCTGGGCCACGCACAATCATCAATCATGGCCATCCGATCAGTGCGCGCCAGACCGACAGGTCTGATGCTGCGCGTCCGCCACCTTGCGGCATGGCGCAGCCTGATGAGTCGCGGCACGTTTCCGGAGGTTTGATCTGCGGGGAGAGTTGAGATTGAGGCCAGCACCTGACAAAAACGGGACGACAACTTAACGGCGCGCTGCTGGCTCGCCTTAAAACGAGCGTGGAACGAACGACAGGTGAGCGTCAGGCAAAACGCCTTCCCGCCCGCCGAGGCCTTCACACAGTCAAATGTCTCCTCCTGCGCCGCTCCTGCCCATCCATCAACAGCCGTGAGAACGTGGCAAGCACCCAGTCAGACCTAGAAAAAAACTGGGCGGGCTGGACCGAAGAGATCCTGAGCCACAGCCGGGGAGGCGCAGGGGCCCGTGGAGTCCACCTGCCCCACAGCGCCGGAGGAGTGATTGAAAACAGGTCTGGGGAGTGAGACTCCCCATATTTTGGCCACGTCACATTAAAGGGAGCGCGGAGCGCAACGAACAGCCTCAGAGTTTGCGGCTGACCTTCGTTTTCTGGCGCAATTATGACGTCCAAGGTATAGTATTGCTCTCGTCCCAAATATATCCTCTGTGCACAAGAACACAAGAACAAGAGCGAACAACTGTCTCCGCCAATGGCGTGTTCGGATTCTGCAAGGCAGCCTACTAGAAGTTGTCATGCAGTAGTCCCGGTCGCTGGCAAGAGGACAAAATTAGGGCAGCAGCCATATTTCTTTGCACTGCTGGACTTGCCTCGAGATCTTGGTCCGTCCACTTGAAAGGATGAGTGGACACCAGGCCTCACCAAGGGTATCAGCTTTGGCCATGAGTACGGTATTTGGCTCGCATCCAGCCAACGAGTATTGGCTGACAGCCCTGAGTTTCGAGTATGAGTGTCGCCCAAACCTGGCAGAGCGAGTATCAAGGGTATATACCCGTGAAATTTTGGGTTGTCGGTATCCCAGATCGTTCTCAGCGCGGGTATGCGTATACCTATAAATGAAAAGAATATCCGGTTTGTGCAGTTAACTTTAGAGTTTCGCTATGTCAATCTCCGTCGAGAGACGAATATTGTCACGGAGCCGACATTCCGTCGCTTCCACTGCCCGAAAGAGCACCGTCGGTAGGGCCGTCCGGGCGGCAATCAGAGCCGTGAGCCCTTTCCACTACGCCCGCGCGGGGTTCGATTGGAACTCGCGGTGGGAGTGCAACACTCTGAGCGTGATTCACTTGGCAAGCAAGACAAATGGGAGCGGTGTGGGGACGACCACCACAGTGTCGCGTGGTGGGCCAGGATGGAAGGCGCGACGGAGGAAGAGATAAAGCACTTTTTTTCGCAGGAGGGGCGCCGAAGGGCCCAAGAAGATGGATGGTGAGCTGCGACTCGCGTCGAGTATGTGCAGGATGTGCGATGTTGGCCATTTTGCCCACACACTGCCTCTCTGCAGTTTGCCACGCATGGAACTGTGCCAGAAACTTCCATTCAGGAGGCCGTCAAGAGTATCGGATTCTTCAAAATCGGGAGTACGGGTAATACTCTTTGATACCCTCCGTGATCCGCTTTGGCGAGTATCTGCCAACTGGTCATTCACCGAGTATGGGTATGGGGCTTGCACCGAAATATCACGCGTGTACGGGTTTATACCCGAAAAAAATACCGGGAAAAACCCTTGCCGAAATCCTCTTGGAGAGGCCTGGTGGACACGCACAGATGTGGCACCGTGTACTGTACTAGTAGCATGGATGGCAGCAAAAAAATGTATGCATCAAATTAAATAATTTTAATGTATAATTAATCTACCGATTAATCGGTCTTGCTCCCACTGATTTTTATGCATTTTTTTTTATGCACAGCGTCCTCCATCGCCTCTACCGCAGCGGCGGTCAGGCTGCCGGGGCAACCCCCCGGGTGTCTGACACGGGAGGCGACGGCTGCGACAGTCCTCTGTGACCCTGCGTTGCTGTTTGGTGCAGGGGAGCCGGCGGCGGTTGTGCTCCATTGCTTCCGGCGGTGCGCCGGTCGGTTTAGCGTCTTTCTCCTCGCTAAGTTCGGAGACAGCCGATCGATCACCGATAAATTAAAAAAATCGAGATTTAGGAGATTAATCGACAGATTAATTGAGCGCAATTGTAGAAAGTGCACAATATGTTCCATCCATGATTAGTAGGGTCGTTGAGAGCGCCCCGGGGCGCTCAGTTCGGGCGACTTCTGAGCTCTCAGAGGGCGCACTGAGGACGCTCGAGCGCCCAGCGCCTTCGTTGTTCAAGGCACTTTTGGGGCGCTCTCGATGAGATTTAGGGGGCCTCTGCATGTTGAAGATATCGGCAGACAACGTGAACTTTCAGACAACTGTTGAAGAGGTCCCTCCCTTCGCCGCATTCCTCCCTCCACCTCCCCCCCTCCCCCTACCAGCCCCCGTCCTCCCTCCTGAACCGCGACCGACGCCACCATGACCGTTCTCCAGTCTTGTTTTGCCGCCCCGCTCCCCCGAGGTCACTTGTGTAGTGGGTGCTTCAAAGATGTAGGGCATGATGTTAAATATAGCTCTACGCTGGCTGTCTGAGTCGGTGTCCGTTGTATTTCTCTTTCATGAGGCTCCCGCACGCGCCGCTCCCCATCAATGCACCAGCGAGTCCGGGGGACGGCTCGGACCAGCTTAGAGAACCGGTCTACGATGATCAGGAGGAAGACGTTCCCGGTCTTGGTCTCTGTCAGGGGTTCGAGGAGGTCCATAGACAGGCTCGCGAAGGGGTCCGTCGCCGGGAACAACTTGAGCATCGCCGTGCGTCGCCTTGGTGCGATCCTGTTCCTGGCGCACGACGCACAACTGACCACCCAGTCGTGCACGTCCGCGGCCATGGACTCCCAGTAGTAGTGGCGCCTAATGGCGGCGTACATCCGGTTGACCCCAGGATGACCAGCGCGCACCACGTCGTGTTTCAACCGCAGGAGGTCCTGGCGCAGGGTGAACGGGACGTACACTTGGACAGCCCCGTCTAGGGGGGCGACACGCACGAGGAGCCCCTCTTTGGTCTCCGAGAAGCGGGAGTGCGCGTCCTGGTTCATCTCATCCAGGAGATCTTGGCACCGCTGGTCCTCCTTCTGCGCGGTCAGCATATGCGCGAGCGTAACCGGTTGTTTCTTTTCTGGCTCCCCGTAGTTCGGCGCCACCCAGCCACGGGAAGAGTCAGCCAGAGCGAGGCAGGGAATCTCTTCCGGGATGACGGACCGATCCGGTGCCAGCGTCGGGAGACGCGACATGGCGACGGCACAGTGGTGCTCCCTTCTCGGTCTGGTGTATACCTTGTACCGGAACTCTGACAACCGGAGGCGCCAGCGAGCGACCCTTCCTTGGAAACTGTCCATGCTCAGCAGCCGGCTTAAACTGGGATGGTCCGTCCGGATCAGGAACTCTTGTCCCTCGAGGTAGGGGCGAAGAAGAAAGCAGGCCCAGACGACGGCCGGGCTTTCTCGGTCGGTCGTGGAGTAGTTTTGCTCGGCTGGGATGAGGCCCCGGCTGTAGTAGCCGACCGGGAGGATGCTCTTGTCCGGTTGTTGCTGCAGGAGGGTACAGCCGCCTTGGACGGCGCAGGCGTCGGTATCCAGGATGAGGAGACCCTCACGTCGGGGGAGCGCCAGGATCGGGGTCAACGTCAGGCGCTCCATGAGGTACTCGAAGGCCGCCAGCTGGGCGGCATCCAGGGGACGAAGGACGTGTGGGAGTTTCTTGCTGATGAGCTTGGTCAGGGGCTTGGCGATGTGCGCGTAATCCTTGATGAGACTCCGGTACACGATACAAATGCCCACGAAGCTCTTGAGCTCCGTCTGGCTACGCGGGGGAAGCGCTTGCGCCAGGCTCTTGATGTTCTTCGGGTTCACCAGCAGCTGCCCTGGACGGACGACATGTCCCAGGCACTCCACCTCTTGCTGGAACAGGTGGCACTTGGAGAGCTTGAGTGAGACGTCGGCCTTTTCCAGCATGAGGAGGACTTCACAGAGGTGCCGGATGTGATCTTCCACGGTCCAGGAGAAGACAATCACAACGTCGAGGTACACCAGGCACTTTTGCCACCGTAAACCGGACAAGATGATGTCGAGAGCCCGCTGGAAGGAAGCTGGCGCGTTCACCAAACCAAGCGGGAGCCACAGAAACCGGAAGAAGCCCGTTTGAGACGTGAAAGTCGTCTCATCTCTGTCCTCGGCGGCCACAGAGATCTTCCAGTACCCGGAGTTACAGTCCAGGGTAGAAAACACCGTGGCATTGCCGAGGGAGTCGAGACAGTCGTCCATCCTCGGGATCGGGCAGACATCCTTGACCGTGCGCTCGTTCAGCCGCCGGTAGTCCACAAAAAACCGGAAGTGGCCACCTGGCTTGGGCACGACGATCACCGAAAAGGACCACTCGGCGTCCGAGGGCTCGTTGACACCCAGGTCCAGCATTTTCTTGACCTGCTTCTCGATCTCCAAGCGACGGTGTGGACCAGCCCATCACGGAGCCGAGTACACGGGCTTGGTGTCTGGATTGAGCTGGATATGGTGCGTGGTGTCCTTGAGCTCACCCAGCTTCCCCGACCACATACCGTTGAACTGATCGAGAAGACCGTTCACCTTTCCATGTAGCTCCGTGGGCACGCCCGCCCAGTTCACCTCTGTCGTCTCCGGCTCCATGGAGGGCGGCACAACCGGGGGCTCTGGCGGACCTTCCAACCTGGCCATGGCCGCCTGCGTTTCCAGCTCCTGTCGCGCCGCCAGCTCCTGTTGGACGGCCAGAAGGGCCCCTTGGGAGAGGGGTTGCGCCTCGCCCGTATACGGCTCCGCGACCCCCACTCGGGTGCCCTTGGCAAACAATTTGGTCTTGCGACCCAGGTTGACCAGGAGGACAGAGTACGGCTTGTGCCGGTGCACCTTCTTGTGGTGCCAGTGAGCCAAGGGCAACCCGTGTTTGGCCAGGAGCTCCGCCCGGCCCTTGATGAGACAACTGCCCGTCGACCGGGTCACTACTTGGACCTCTGTCTGGGCACCAGGGGGAACGACCGTCGCGCCCGCCAGCGTCAGATCGGTCGGGCGGTCCCGGGGCTTGGCCGGTGCCTTGTACGGTCGCCCCCTGGCGTCATGATGGTAGCCCAGTATCTCCGAGACGGCGCCCGTCGACCACTCGATCTTGACGTCCTGGGGCAGGATGGCCTTGGTGCACTGGCGCTGGAAGTCACACCCGATAATGAGAGGGACCGAGAGGCGTTTCACAACAATACACGGGAAATGCATAGGTTTTTCCTGTACATGCAGGGTTAGGGGGATTCGAGCGAGAGCCTTGAGAGCCTGCCCCGAGGCATCCACGATCTGGGTGCGGGTAGGCGCACGCCAGGCATGTGCGCGCCATGCAGGAGAGAGATGGTCCTCGCTGACGACGCTGGGTCCGGCCCCTGTGTCCACCACCACGGCCACAGGAACCGGGTCCTCACCCCCTAAACTCAAGGTGGTCTTGACCTTGAAATTGTCCTTACGCAAGACGATCAGGGTACCTCGACAGGCACACGGTGTCCATGCGGCTACCTTGGTTCGTAGCGCACGACCGCACTGGCCCAGGAATGCAACTGAGGCCGACACAGGGGCACCGGGGCCTGAAACACACGGGAGGGCGCCTACGGTCTCACCTCCCCCACCTCGTTTCCCGCTCCCGAGGTACCCGTGGTCGTGAGCGCTTCCTCGGGATGGGAGTCCCAGTCCTCAGGACTCTCCATGTACAGGTTCTCCTGGATGCTCTGCAGGATCGCGACCCGGAGGTTGTGCACCGTTTTCGGGTCCCGCCGTCCAGAGGAGGCGCCCTTGGCCTGACGGTCAGCCCAGCGGACGGCCTGGGCGAACTGGATCCCCTGGAGGTCTAGCTTGTCCTGGAGCTCCTTGGGAACCTCCGGGCAGGCTGCCGCAATGTGTTCCTCCTTGTTACTCAACCAGAACGCCCGTACCCGGTTCGGACGTGCCCCCCGGAGGGTGACACGGGGCGTAGAAGGCGTGACAAACCCGCGCCAGCCCTCCAGGCGACTACCGGCCTGGGAAGAGGACTCGCCCACTTCCAGAACTGGCGTCTTGGGTCCTGCCCGACTAGACGGTTGTGCCAGGTACATTTTGGGGGGGGTCGGCTGGAGTCACTGGAGCGCCTTGACCTGTTCATGCTTGCCCTGGGTGAACGAAGCGAGCTGCTGCAGGGTGTGCTCCGTGAACTGGAGGTTGTACTGCTGGGCGTCCACCTGCAAGTGCTTGGGTAGCCCCCGGATGAACGCCATCTTGAGCCGGTCCTCACCGTACACGTTCCCACAGGCCTCCCCCAGGTCCCGCAAACGGGCCTCGAAGGCATCAGGTACTTCATGAGCGCCCAGAGAGGCGCGGTTCACGTCCGATACAGCTTGGTTCATGGTGATGGAGTCCGAGTAATTGACCAGGAGCCAGTGCACCACCTCAGGGAAGGATGCGACAGTCCGGCCCGGGATATGCCCGGCCGTGTCAGGGAGGATCTTGTTGAACAGAGTGGCGGCTGCCCCGGTCAGGAAGGAGCCGACCAGGTAGAGCGCCTTTCCCTCCCATACATTGCTGTCGTTGCATGCCCGGACAAACCGGCGCAAGAAGGAGAAGAGTTCGGCCGGCTTGGTCCCGTCAAAGCGAACCTGGTCCATGGAAACCCGTAGTTTCTTCCGGTCTGATGTAATCCGTAGACGCATGCGGCTGTTGAAGGTCTGGTTCTGGTTGTCCAGACGGCAGGTGTGCTAGTCGGTCACCGTGTTAAGCAAGTCATCCCCGACCTTGCGGACAGGGATCTGGAAGTCCACCACTGTCCGCCGGACCATCTCCCCGTCACTCCGGGAGGATGAGTCACTCGAGGAAGACCGCCGGCGACGACGCCGATGGATGCGCCGGATCCGCCCCGACCGACGGTCCCGGTGAGAGTACCCACTGGTACTCCCGTCCGGCCCCCCGTCGTCGCCTCCGCCTCCACCTGTCACCACCCGGTTCCCTGACGACCCCATACCAGCGCTTGGGGAAGCCAGCCTGCCGGGTGTTCGCCCCGCCGTCAGCGTCTCGACCGCCCCAGCCATGTCCGCCCGGAGCTCCTCGCGGAGGGATTCCAGGAAGGACATCACGGCCGGAGAGGAAGCGACGTCAGGGGGGACACCGCTCGCATCACGTCGACCCGGGCTAGCTGGATTCGGGGTCCACGCATGCTTGCCCTTGGACGTGCCTGTGCCCGCCACCGCGGGTCTCGGCATCTCGGTCTTGACGGTCGTTGTCACCCTGGAGGAGCCACCAGATCCAGCCACGTCAGCCGGCGTCGGCGGGGCCGGAACCAGACCCGAGGAAACAGGTATCCCAGCCCCAGCCGGAGCCGGGGGCGTGTCCGTCGACGTACGCCGGGGCGACGTCTTCCCCGAAGAGGACGTCGGGGTCGGCATAGTGGTCTCTGGCGTTCAACAACCAGGCGAACCGGGAGACACGTACGACCAAGAAGGAAGGGGTGGCAACGAGGTACGAGGTGGGAATCCCGACACGAGTCGGGAGATTGTAATCCCGTCCGGGAAAGACCACGCACACGAGAGCTCACCAGTTACATGGGAGAGATCGCCCGTTACACGCGTACCGGCACCGGATGTCAGCCAGAAAACCCCCTGCTGCTCCACCAATTTGTCGCATAAAACGCCGTGTCACCCCAGCACACAGAAACAGACAGGGACACCTGCCCAGCTGAGGGAACCCACCCGCACACCCTTGCTCTACTCTCTCCCGGTGACACAGTCACCTAGGAAAACACCCGAAGGCGCGAAGAGGGAGGAAGGAGGTGAGAACGCAGTTACTTTTTGTGGGGAAGCCGGGCCACGGGCGCTCCGCTGTCCCCTTAAGCTAATCGAGCAAGCGGGCCCAAATGGCCCCGAATCCCACTCAGTAGCCTCCCCATGGGGAAATTTGGGGATCCATGCTAGTGGACCCCCCTACTGTAAAGCAGATAATTCAAGAAATTGACATACAAATGCAAACGACCCACAATCAATCAAGATCCCAACCAGCACCGACAGCGGCACCTGTCCGCACCGGGGCGTGACACGTCCTCCGCGTCGCCCGGTGCGCCATCGACCTCCTGGCCAGCCAATGGGCGTGGGCCGGGCCGCGTAATGCGACGCGCCCCCAAATCGGGCGACAGCTACCGGGCCCAGCGCGGTCGAGTCTATGAGTGAGACGCCTTTTTTCAACGCCCTCGGTAGAGCGACCGAGACCACCTTGCGCGCGCGCGCTTCCATATGGCCGCAAGAGCACACAGCAGCAGAGTACCACGTCTGTGCGGTGCTGGTCCGCTCAGGCACGAATGCCAGCATGCCTGCGGCGGCGGGCCCCGCCGCCCCGCCAGCGTCGACGCGGCGGAGGCCGCCCCCCCCCCCC
>ENA-ORXR01002203-ORXR01002203.1-marine-metagenome-genome-assembly--contig:-NODE-2203-length-18949-cov-21.493641_pt1 | contig 18949 bp, 33 predicted proteins | sample MGYA00237866_ERZ511479 | MGnify/ENA metagenome assembly ERZ511479 | reverse complement strand
TGGGCCCGCTTGCTCGGTTAGCTTAAGGGGACAGCGGGGCGCCCGTGGCCCGGCTTCCCCACAAAAACATAACTGCGTTCTCACCTCCTTCCTCCCTCTTTGCGCCTTCGGGTGTTTTCCTTGGTGACCGTGTCACCGGGCGAAAGTAGAGCAAGGGTGTGCGGGTGGGTTCGCTCAGCTAGGCAGGTGTCCTTATCTGTTTCTGTGGGCTGGGGTGACACGGCGTTCTATACGACACACGCCTGCTGCAGCTCATGCACTAGTTGATCATCCTCAAGAAGAGCGGCGACGACAGCATCATCAAGTATAAGACCCGCGCCAAAGACCTCCGCGAAGAATTCTCCATGATGGGAAACCAGGTGGACGAGAACACACTCGTGCGGCAGACTCTTTCGGGTCGTCCAGCAGAGTACGACATGATCAAGACCGTCCTGGAGAAAGTGGAAGGGACGCGCAACCTCGCTCACGTGAGCGCAAAGCTGCTCACAGTGGAGCAGCGGGGAATCCAAGGGCGGTCGTCTTAGACGATCGGCTTCAAGTAGCAAGCGTCTGCGGCATCGGCTGCAAAACATCCATGGGACAAGAAGGCGGTCCTGTGCTACTACTGCGACAAGAAGGGGATTATGAAGCGCGACTGCCTCAAGAAGAAGGCCGACGACGCCAAGGGCACCAAGAAGACCAACGGCGGGCGTCGCGAAGGTGTCGAGGGCGGTGGTGCACCTCCCCGCGCTGCATTGGCCTACACGGCGTCGGCAGGCCAGGCCGGAAAACACAAAGCTCCCGGGGGCACCCGCGAGCTGTCAACCTGGGTGCTGGACTTCGGCGCGACAAACCATATGGCAACCGGGGACAACGGCTTCACGTTCAAAACTTTGGGGAGCGGGGCCAGTGTCACTCTGGCAGAAGGTCGCAAAGTGTCCATCACGGGGCACGGATATGTCTCCATGGACATGGGGACGGGAAACACCAAGGATCGCATGGTCCTCGGCGAGGCCATGCTCGTGCCGGACCTGACCAACAACGTTCTGTCTGTCCGTGCGGTCGACCACCGCAGCGGAGCGGTAGTGTTTGTTGGTGATGCTGCATCCTCAGCGATGGAGAGGCCGTACTTGCGATCATGGTGCTGAACAACGCGTCTGTCACCGATTTGGTCAACAAGTCCGAGAACTACGTGCTCAAGGTGACTCCGGTCAAGGCGTCGGCAAGCGCCGCCTCAACACGCATGGACGGCGAGGCGGAGCTGTGACACCGCCGGTTCAACCACTTGGGCTTCGAGAACCTCAAGCGAGTGGTCGGGATGGTTGACGGGATTCCAGCTTCGGTGGCAGACGCTAAACGTGTTTTTGGAACGGTGTGCGTCCCGTGTGTCGGCAACAAGATGGCGGGTGCTCCGCACCATCGCTCGACTACAACGGCCACCAAGTGCGAGTTGGTTGACACCGACGTCGATGGGCTCATGACGGAGTCGCTAGGTGGTTCAGTATACTTTATGACGCTGATCGAGCACTCAACTGGCGTCATCACGGCGACACCCATCAAGTCAAAGGGGATGGTACCGGAAGTCATCAAGGCTCAGATTGTGCCGCTTGAAACGCTCACTGGGCTCCAAGTGAAGCGGGTGCGCTACGATGGCGCAGAGGAGTACGTCAGTCACGACCCGAAAGGCGTGGTATGACAAGAAGGGCATCACGTCGGAGAAGACAACGCCGTACTCTTCGCAGCACAACGGCAAGGAGGAGCGCGCCAACCGCTACAATATTGAGCGAGCTCGCGCGGCACTGCTGGACGCCGGCGCGGAAGAGGAGCAGTGGGCTGGAGCGATATCCTTGGTCATCCACGTGCTTAACATGTCTCCCAAGGCGGGGCAGTATGTGACACCTCTCTAGGCGCTCACGGGGCGACGCCCCGACGTGAAGTAGTTTCGCGTCTGGGGGAGCCGGGCCTGGGCTCTTAAGCCCAAGCATCATGTTGGCCGCTTTGTCGGATACGGCGTTGGTGGAAAGGCCTACCGCATCCTCTAGGATGCTTCGAACAAGGTCTTTGAGCGCCGAGACGTACTCATGGAAGAGATCCAAAGAAAGACCGTCCACAAGATGTCTGCTTCTGGGTCAAGCGCCAGTCCTCGCCTGACGGTGTGGACGGATGGTGAGCAGGAACACGGCGTGATGGACATGCTGGACACGGAAGTCCCCTGCGGGGACGAGTATTCTCTGCAGCAGTCGTCAGAGAGCGACGGCGCGCCGGAGGAGGAGTCAGTCCATGAAGCGGAAGACGGCCATGAAGATGACGCCGGCGAGGATGCGGCGGCTCATGATGGACAGTAAGTGCTGCCCGACTCAACCACGGATAGTGCTGGCGACGGGGAGCATGCACCCCGGCGGTCCTATCGCACGCCTGCACCAAATGTGACCTGGTGGAAGAGAAACCCGAAGGTGGACGCGGCTGCAGGACTCACAGTCGGAGGTACGTCAGACTGGGACCTGACGAAGCCGCCAGCCAATGCGAAGGAGGCGCGTGCGCGCTCGGACTGGACGCTATGGAAGGCGACCGAGAAGGAAAAGGACCTGGCGCACAAAAAACTCGGCACCTGGTCCAATACCAAGGGCAACAACAAGCGCAAGGCGGCCAGGACACGGTACGTGTACGACCTTAAGCACGATGCCAAGGGCAACGTGATGCGCTACAAGGCGCGACTAGTGGCGCAAGGTTTCAACGAAGTGCCGAGTTGGGACATTGATGAGGCGTGGGCACCAGTGCCCAGCTCGCCTACCACACGCGCGCTCTTGGCGGTGGCGGCGGCTGAGGACTGGGACATCAACCACGTACACGTCAAGACGGCATTCCGAAACGCCAAGATGGACAAGGAGATGTAAATCAAGCTTCCGGACGGCGTCGAGCCGGGGGAGGCCGATGAAGTCTTCCGCCTCAACCTATCTCTGTACGGGACTAAGCAGGCAGGGCGCCTATGGGGCATCAAGCTCGACAAAGAGCTCAAGGCTGTGGGATCTGTTCTCTCTAAGGTGGACCCGTGCCTCTACACGTGGAGCCACCCCGTACACGGGGCTGTCTACATTCTTTTGTACGTCGACGACCTCATCGTGGCGGGCAAGAGCCTCGACGGGGTCAAGAAGGTCAATTCCTCGGTTTCGGCGACGTTTGACGTGCGCAACACGGGGGAGGATAAGGACATCATCGGAATGAGGGTCATGCGCGACTGGGATGCCAACGTGATCACCCTCAGCAACCCAGGGCATTTCATTGCTCTGCTTGAGGCGTTCCAGATGAACAAGTCTGCGCCCAGCAAGACGCCAATGGAGGCGGGCACCAAGCTTTTGAAGCCGAGGAAGAACCTACTGAACGAGGTCAACCGGTACTCCGAGCTTGTTGGCTCGCTGCTGTACCTGTCCACGACGTCGAGGCCGGACATCGCCTTTTCCATGGGCGTGCTGTCGCGCTACATTTCCTGCCCCGAGGAGGAGCTTAGTGTATGGCGGCAGGCGCGATCTTTAATGTTGTGCTCTGTGACTGTGTCGTTTTGCTGTACATTTTGTCCCTCTCCCCTCGGCATTCATTGGCTGTGGTGAACATGATGTGGCATCAGCCTGTATACTATGCATGAGTCGTCACTGCTACCCGCCCCTCTCGTTTTGATTCAACCATCCACATATGCTTGTTGGGGTAACGTGGGACATTCTGGTTGCCGCTGAGTGGGGCGTTCTGGCGGGCAGCATAGACGGCGGCGGTGGAGGGGGGAGGGCGTGAAGAGTCAGATCTTCTTTCGGATCGCGCTAAAAAATAACCCAGGCAAAAGCGCCCTCGTTTTCTTCACTCTATCGTCACTGTCCCTTTACTTGGGCAGTCTTTCTCCCTCTGTTGCCGCGGCGTGAACAAGGAACCCGGCTGTGACACCACTTGGGAGGGGGGGGACTGCTGCGCGGCGAAGACGAAGACGAAAACGCGCAAGCAGAAATAAACAGCCAATCAGCGACCGAATCTCATGTGCAAGGATTTTTCGTTTCAGCCAATCAGCAGGTGAGGCGCTGTAAACAGGTCCTCTTCCGACAGATGGCGTGTCCAGCGGCCCGACCAAGGTCGTTCGGGCCCTCTTTCCGTACCGTCGTTTCCCTTCGTCTCTTGTCGTTTCTCGTCATTTCTCGGGCGTTCTGCCTCGGATCCGCATCAGATGCGGCCTCCGAGGCTTCGCTGGTGTGCAGGACAGGCCCGATCCAGGCATAATCGCCTCGTAGACATTCATTTCAACAAGAGTGAGGTGCACTTCGTGCAACCGTCAAATCCTTTCGAGTCAGGTTCGGACCAAATCGCTCGTGGCAGGGCAGACAGGGCAGCCCGCGGTTCATCGATTCTCTGGCAGATCGATTCCCACTAAGATGTTTCCAAGAACAGAGCCTCAGATGTATTGTGATTTGGTCTTTGAAGGCTGTCAGTCCGTACTTCGCACTCTTGTTCTCGTCTCCTCTTACATGTGTTCCTGTTCGGATCGGCCAAAAATGGGAGGTCTGCAATAAGACACCCATCTTGAGAGATGAATGAATACTTTCCAGACATCTGCATGATGTCTGCATTGTGCGCATCATGCCGACGCTCAGACGGCATGGAGACATCTGAAGGTGTACGTTCCATGCTACGAACCACGCTCACTACGTCAGCAAAGAGAGCTGAGCTAACGCCTTCATTGATGCGGAAGCCACGCGTCATAGACCCGTGGGGCTGTCTCGTGGTCATTTCCCTCCGGAATTGAGGCCACTGGAAGGCTAGTGCAGCCCCCACGTCCGTCTGGCATAACGGCCGAAACAAGGAACCGATGTGGTGCCTGGATTTCATAATACCATCAAAAAGGGGGCTATGAGTCGATCCATGGGGGAGCGACTTTGGGTGTGATGGTCGTGTTGATCGAAAAGAGGGCGTGTTTGGATGTTTTTAACGTGATTTGGCGTGTCACCCTCACGACTGCCAAAAATGCTCGTGCTCACCAACCTACTCCATACCTTCCACATACCTGAGTCCGGCCACTGGGAACGATTCCTGTCCCATGGTTAGAGAACCGGTGCACGTGCCTTCCTCTAACGATATAATATCGTGGTCCATCATTCACCTCCGCAAACGATGATAGCGTGTCGTCAGCTAAGTCACGAGCACGCAGGGCCGTTTTCAGCCGCACGAAGTATTCGCTTCTGCTGTTGCTTGAAATAATTCAGGGCTCATCTGATTTTAGACGATCTTCAGCGCATTTTCTGGCACATCTGCCACTTTCTGTTCGTTTTTTCGTGTTGGATTCCATCACCGCATTTCTTTGTTTCCGAAAGCCATCCGGGCACCCAATCCTAATTTTCGCATCTGCACGTGACAATTTTTGATCGACCAGCCTCCTCCGCATTGCGTCTGAGCCCGTTTGAGCGCCCCCTCCTTGCTGATTTGGGGCCGGTCAGTACCCTCCCAGGCCGTCGACAAAAAGCGAAGAACGTGATTTACGGCGGCCGCACATTGGAAAGGGTCAGTGCGACAGTGACACGAGAACTTCTGTGCCTCGAGTGGGCGTCTGGGGCCTCATTCCGTAAAGCGACGCTAGTTGGCTGAAAGGGTCAAGAAGGTACGGCACCGCTACGGAGCGAGCTGGACATTTGGCATGAGGGTATAGTTGCTCTACGAGAGTGACTGAGGCTCCAGAAAATTTCAGGAGGCCGTCCGACTCATGAAGGTTCGTATTCTAGGTGTCGCCACTCAGCCAGCTCAACTAGAGCGGGATGGTCCGCATGCGATAAATGGGTGCTTTCTGCCTTTCTCAAGGTACTCTACATACTGGATTGCCTGTCTGTCTGGTCGGCGACAAAAGTTAAGTGATTTGAAGACCAGTGTGTACGGCATCGGTGGGTCTAAACTACAGCCTTTAGTATTGCTGCGCAGAATCCTGAAGGCTTGTGCACGATCCTTAAGGCCCCTTTACCAATCCGATCCCGTTATTGCAGCCCCTAATGGGCACCTGGCCACGTAGGGCCACCTCGCAACACATTAGTGGCCCCCCGGAGACCATCAGTTGGCAGAGTCAACATCAGCTTTCTTATGTTCATATCTTCACCCCTGCCACTGCGGATGGCTCGTCGGCGGTCGCCGCTACCGCCGCCGCCGGCCGCCGCTACCGCCACCGTCGCCGGCATCCGCCACTACCGCCACCGCCGCCGCCAGCCGCTGGTACCGCCACCGCCGTCCGTGGACGCCGCTACCACAGCCGCCCCAGGTGGCCCCCGCCGCCGTCACGGCCCCCGGCGGCCACCCCTGCCGCCACCGCCCCCGACGTCCGCCGCCTTCGTTGCCGCCCCCGGCGGCTGCTGCTCACGTGGCAGCCCCCAACGGCTGCCGCTCCGTCCCCCGCTTCCGGTCTCAGTCGCCTTCGTTGCCGCCACGAGCGGCCGCCGCTTTGCTGCCGCCCCCGGCGGTGGCCGCTACCGCCATCGCCACCGGCGGTCGCCGCTGTCGCTGCCGTCGCTGGCGGCTGCCGATGTCGCTGCCTCCTCCGGCGGCCGCCACTGTCACTGCAGTCCCTGGCGGTCGCCGCTGTCGCTGCCCCAACAGGTTGTCAACACCGGCACACCCGGTTGCCGCTGCCGCCGATGTCAATAGCTGCCGGTGCCGCGGCTGCTTGCGGCTGGCCGGCTACCGCTGCCTGTCGCTGAAGCCGCGCATGGCTGCGCCCTTCCGCGGACTCAGCTGCCATTTCCACCCCCGGCTGCCGTCCCCGCCGCTGCCGTGGGCTGAAGCTGCCGCCGCTGCCGTCTGCTGGCCAGCTCCTGCCCTCTTTTGCGGCCCGGTGCTGCTGCCGCCGCGGGCTGCTTTCCCCTTTAGGTCGGCCGCCGCCGCTGTTCGCGGCTGCCACTTTGACAAACGCGGCTCCCAGTCACCGCCGCTCGCGGTCAGCGCCGCTCCTGCGGCGACCGACCACGCCTCTGTGTGTCTTTCGCACTTCCTCGCCCCCCCTGGCTCAAGCAGTCGGGAGCTGCTACGGTACGGAACACGGCTGTATTTGGGTTGAAGATGTCTTGGGAAATTCTGCCGCTTTGTGAGTGTCCCAGGCGACTTTTAAGGAGCTGCTACAGTTCGGGTGGTACAACATTGTTTAAACGAGCATCTTATAGCTGCGAGCTTGACCGCCAGACTGCTGTGTGGCCCTCCGTCGCGGGTAGGGCCAAACAGTCAATGACTGCACAGCTGTGGCATGGGACGGCGGCGTTCTCTGAACGCATCCGTTTGGAGTGTCTAGAACACCTTCAGGAGGGACCCAGGGTGCTTGAGTGGCCTGAGACCTCTGTAGGTAGCTCGCACGCAGACACTGTGTGGAAGGTCTGGGTAAAGCATTTCAGAGAAAGCCTGACAACGTCGGCCTCATCTCCTATTTGTGAGACGTCGCGCCACGTTGCGCGAACGTGTCTCAATAGTAAGGAATTGGGGCCGGATTGTTCCCGCATCAACGTCATCGACCCCATTTGGGTCTCCCTCCAATGAAGACAAGTACTGTAAGTACCTCTCGTATGTAGATTTCAGAAATGGGGCCCGAGCCGGACCGACCCCATTTCCGACCGGGAAAGGGGTCGGTCCGGAGCCAGCCCCAATCTGCTAATCACTTTCACTGTTCGAACGATTCCGAGCAGTATTGAGTGTAGCACGCTTAAGATAGCAACGTCTGAGCCGAGGAACAGCCTCAATTTTTCATAATCATTCAGAAACGAGAAGGAGTCGATTTGGACCACTCCTCTCGAGAGCGGACCCACGGAGCTTGCGAGATATTATGGTCCCAACGTGCACAGAGGCAAAGCCGTTGGATATGGCAGAGCGAGCCGCTGATTGGTATTCAAAGCGACACTCGTAAGAAGGACCCTCCGACAGTCGTTCTTACGAGTGTGCGTGGCTCCCTCGCATCGCTCACAGAACCATTTGAGAGGGAGAGGACCGCCACCCAGGTGTGCCGCGCCTCTGTTGGGCCACGAGGGTCGCACATTGCGGGAGTACTTGGCACGAGGCGGCACAGGCCGGAAAAAGCGCTTTCTGGAGTGTTGCGGTCGGGCCTGCTGCTGCGCCACGGCGATTGGAAGGTCCTCAGAGCTGTTTCAGAGGGGCGGGTTGCCTGAACGGTCGCGCCAGGATGGCGCGCCCGCCATCAGCCCCGTTGGGGAGGGGCGCCCCCCCAGCCGCCCTCCATTCTGATACGCACCCACGCACGCGTTCCATTGGGGGAAGGGGGGCGCGGCAATCCGATCACGGCTGCTCATCTGCGGCGACGCCTTACAAGATCCCACCGCCGTCGTCACCACCATTCCGCCCCCGCTGTTATTGTGCCATCCGCTGTACCCATTACCACGATAGACCCTACCCCACAGCCATCTCGCTGCCCACTCACGCTACTCGCACCGCTCGGCCGTCCCCCCCTCCACGCACGACGACTGCTGACGCACGCTACTCACATGTCTCGGCCTTCCCCCCCCTCCGGCATCGCCACGCCGGCCGCACGCTCCTGCTGTTTTCTCCTCCGACGCCAACTAGTCTTATCTGACCCCTCACCGCGACGCGATACCCTCGTCGGCGTCCCACCCTCGATATGGATGCTGATTTTGTCGAGCAGGAGGAGGTTTCTTTCACCGCCGCTCTGCTGGCGGAGGATGACGGGGCGGACGTTCCTGCTGTTTTTCAGACCAATCCTCAAGTGCTGATGGCGATGCGCCGACGCGCGCACGCCAAGCGCATTGCGCGGCGGCGGCGGTACTGTGGCTTCTCTGTCGGGCGCCGCGCCAACAACGTCGGCGGTTCTGCCCACGCGCTTGTTTGGATACTTCAGCGTATTGCGAGAGCCCCACCGCATGGTGCTTCCGGAGATTGTGCGATTCCAGCCTGCAGAAGCATTGTCGAGAGATTGGCGTTCACGATATTACGACTCCAAAGACCATTCCGCGGTGAAGGCAATGCAAAAGTGCTGTGTGCGGCGAAGTCCCAGCACTCTAGGCTGCTTTTCCTCTAATTCGGTCTCAATCGGAGCATACAGTGCTCGGAACGCTGCACAACTGCGGCACAGGACGCTCCATGCGGCTCCTGCGATCTCGGAGAGGGCTCTGCAGCCTGAGAAGACATGTGTAGTTTTATGAGCTATTGTCATTGGTTTTTCAAGAATTATCATTGGTTGGCAGTGGTCTCTTACCGCGAACATCACCACAAGAATCTCTTGGGTGGCCACATTGGTGGCTGATGCGACAGCAGGCCCATCCTGTGGCGGGCCGCCGTGGCGGCAGCGACGGTGGCGGAGGCGGGCGGAACGGGCAGCGGGGCAGCCGGTGGGGACACCCCCCCCCCCCCTCACCGAGAAGTGTGTGGGGGCAGCCGGGTTATACTCCTTTGCCCCCATCGGCGAGCCCCACTCCTTCGAGATTCTCCGAGTGTGTGACGCGGCTAACCCAAAGCCACAGTAGCAGCGCCAACCGCCGTCTCCGAAAGGCGCGACGGGCGCCTCCGGTGGCAAGCTACCACCCCCGCCCGCCTCCCGCACGTTGGCACCGAAGGCGCTCGTGGCGGCGCGGACGCTGTCTCGGTGGCAGTGGCGTTGACCGTGGCCGTGGCCTCGGCGGCGGCGGCAGCAGTGGAGGCGGCGGTTGCGGCTACAACGACGGCACCAGAGGTGACAGCGGCCGCGGCGGCTGCAGCGGCTTGCGTCGCGGCAACGGCCGCGCTTATTGATGGGTGCGACGGCCGCGCGTCATTGGGGGTGGGGGGGCCGTCTCCGCCGCCAGCCCTGCGACGCTGCGGCGCAGCGCGCGCTGCCGCGCGGCGTCAAGGGCGTCGGCGACGGCGAGGGCGGCGTGCCTCCAGTACCTCTCGCAGAGGAGCGCAGCGGCGGCATCGACCGGGCGTCGCTGGGGGGTGGAGAAGGGCCCGCTGCCATGGCCTCTGCGGCGCCGTGGCGCAACGCGGGCGGCTACACGGCGACAAAGGAGGTCGCGGGGGCAAGGGCGTTGCGCCGCCGGTTCTTCTCGCGGCACGGCGAGGCGGTGGCATCGGCGGCACGTCGGTCAGGATGGAGGGAAGGTTTCCGCCGCCGCACCCGTGATTCCGCGGCGCAGCTCCCGCAGCGCGCGCGGAGGCAAGGGAGGTGGCAGCGGAAGCGGCGGCGCGTCGCTGAAGCTGTTGCGCGGCGGGGCGAACCATCGGCGCCTCGGCACACGCCGCCCGCACGCTGCCGGCGCTGCCGGTGATGTCGTCGGCTGTCCCCGCCGCTGCCGCGCCCGCTGGGGCGGCCGCGGTGGAGGCGGCGCAGCGGTGGACGCCGGGCCGTGCCGTCCTTGCCACGAGGCGATGCGCGCCCTATGCCCACGGGCGTGGCGTCCCTGTCGGTCGGGCGGCGCCTGCGGCGGGCGTGGCTACGCGCGTAGCGGGTGGCGTCGCTGCAGCCGACAGCGCCACGGCGAGCGGCGACACGTAGCGCGGTAGGGTCGGAGATCACCGCGGGGCATGCGCGGGGGGGGAGGGGGGCCGTCATTGCGGCGGTGGCTGGGAGGGGGCGGCGACGACCACTGCCGTGACGGCCGTCGCCGCCCCAACCCCCACAGGATGGGCGCCGCGCGGCCGCCGGCGGCGGTGACCGCGACGGCCCTCTCCCGGACGGTCGGCGGCGAGCGGAGTTGCGGTGGGGGGCCGACTGACCGTGTCGCCGCTTCCGCCGGCGTGCCGCCGACGGCGGCGCCCGGAAAATTGCGCGTGAACGAAGGGGGTCCGTGACCAGCGTGCGCGGCCGCGCGTCGGTGGTGGCGACGGCAGCAACCGGGCCACGCGTGGCGCGCCAGTGGCCTCCGCGCCATCGCCCGCCGCGCGCCGACCACGGGGGCGCCCGACGACCGGGCGCAGCCTGAGGGCGCGCTTGAAGACCGAGCGCCGGCCGCGAAGGCCTCCTACGCGCCTCTGGCGTTGGCGTGCGGCGGCCACGGCGGTCCTACCGCTCCGCCTCGATCGCCGACGACCCGCGGCGACGCGGCCGGTGTCTGGGAGGGGAGCCACCGCCGGCGCGGATGATTGGCGACCCGTTGGCGCCTTGCCCTGCGGCGCGTGGCGGGGGAGCCGACGGGGGGGGCCCACCGGGTCAGGCGGGGTGAAGCGACGAGACGGCGACGCTGGGCGGGCGTTGCGGCGTCGGCACGTGTGGGGCGCCGACGGCCGGTCCGCCTCGCGCGGGCGAGGTCGCCGCACGAGCGTCGGTGGGGGGAGAATTCCCCCGCCCCGCCGGCCCGCGCCCATGGAGGGTGGCCAGCGGGCGGAGGTACCCCCCGCGGTCGCGGCCGCTGCCGCCGCCACCGCCTCCGCCGCCACAGACGTACAGACCGTGCGGCGCAGCGCGCGGGTGAACCGGGGGCGACGTCGCGCCCGGCGGGCGGCCCGACCGACGGCCACGACGGTGGACGCCATTGCGTGGCGGCCGCATCCGCCACGGCCGCCCCTCTCACGGGAGGCGGGCGGTCGCCACTGCCGTCTTTTTCAACAGTGGCGGCCGCCCGCCGCCGCCGACGACCGGTGTTTGGCGGCGGCGGGTGTCGGCGGAAGCAGACGACGTCGCTGCCGCTGCGGTCAAAGCCATGGAGGACGGGGCGGCGCCCGGGTCGGCACGAGCCGCGGAGGCGCCTCGAAGGTTTGCAGCGACGCAGACGGCGATGCTGAAAAGCAGCAGCGGCGCACCGACGCGGGTGGCTGGCGCACCGCGCGGTGACGGCGACGGCATGCCACCGGTATTCCGCTGTCAGGCCGTGCGATGCGTGGCGGCGCTTGCGCGTGGCGTGTCGGATGGCGCTCGTGAACAAAAGATATTGCCGATGGGCGCATTCCGGTCGCGTGACCCCCAATGTCATTTGACTGACATTGTTGGTCGCGTGTCAGTCGTCGATTTGCACAAAAATGGATCCGCAAATCTGCATCCTCCAATTTTCTGGAAATTCTGCCCAGAACCGGCAAAACGTTCATTTGCCCGGACAGTTTTCGTATCGGGACACACCGGCTAGCTGTCCGTTTGCTAGGGTGTCCTCTTGGATCCACCGTATGACTCTCTTTGTATCCCCCCCTGGTGACTTCTTGGCGACACATCTCGCGCCTGTGTCGCCACGAATTTGCCAAGAAGTAACCTAAAAAAGGGGCTGGGCAGGACCGCCGACGAAGCGGCGCGACTTTACTGCTGGACTGCAAGCAATCCTGCGGGACTACTTTAGCGTCGGCGGCGCGCCAAAAAGTGGGGACTTTGAGACGCGGTTTCGTGTCCCTCGCTCTGTCTTTCGGCGGGTGTATATGGAAGTCAAGGACGAGCCCTTCTTCCAGGAACGCATCCACGCTACGGGCAAGCTGCAAGCGAATCCTCTTCAGAAGGTGGTGGCCGCCTTTTATGTAATCGCGTACGGCGAGGCGGCTGATAGAGCGGATGATTATGTGCGTCTGTCGCGGACAGTCATCTCCAAGTCTAATAAGCTGCTTCTGGAGTTTATTTTCTGAGAGCTGGGGACCTACCTACCTACGCCGACCGAGCGAGGAGGAGCTGAAAGCTATCATGCAGCGGAACAAGGAGCAGGGTATGCCAGGGTGTATGGGCTCGCTTTACTGTTGCCACTAGGAGTGATAGAAATGCCCCACGGGTATGGCAGAGGCGTACCAGAGTCGCAAGGGAAAGCGCGACATTGTCGTCAAAGTTGTATGCGACGAGGACCTGTGGGTATGGCACCTGTTCATAGGCGCGCCTGGGATTTTGAGCGCCCTGAACCTCATGCACCAGTCACCGCTGTACCTGGACGTGACCGGCGGTCGGTGGCCTCCGCGCAACAGGTCCTACAATATCGACGGCCGCACGCGCACGATGCCGTACTACCTCGTTGACGGTATTTAAGCGCGGTTTTCTTTCCTGATCTCACCGCACCCCAAGCCGTCGACAGAGGAGCAGACGACGTTCAACCGCCTCCAAGAGGCTCTCCGAGAAAACGTTTAGCGTCTGTTTAGCGTCCTTATGAAGCGGTCTCTCGCCGCATTGCATCCTCGGCGGTACCGAACCTTTCCCAGCTGGTAATAACGTACAAGGTCACGAGTATTCTTCACAGCACGTGCGTAGAGAGCCGACGTATCATCTTTCTGAGCCGCCGTCAACGCGGGGCGGGGGGTGCATGTGGGAATAACTCTGACGCAGGTGGCGAGGCTGGTGGCGCGCAGGGTGGTGGGGATACACAGGGTGGTGGGGCGCAGGGGTTCGGTACTGCTGCCGCCGGGGGACCTGCACCTGACGGTGGCGCCCCCGACGGCGCCGGCGGCGTCGCAGCCGCGTTGAACGACATTGATGCCGCCGGCAACGCACCCCCTGCTCTGCATCCGGCCCCCCACCCACCCGCCGCCGGCATTGCTGCCAACTTTGATGCCAGGGCTGAAACACAGAACTCGGAGGAGAGCGAGCGTCTTCGACAAGACCTAACTGCAGACATTTTCCGCAACTGAGGATATCTGCTGTCCCCGTACATTGTGTAACTTGATGGCGGACATGGAAGAGTAGACATGCAAAGCTTTTTGTTCCCCACTGGGCAGGGTTTTTTTTCTTTACACTATTGAATGGACTGAGTCAACAGGGGAAGCGAGGGCCTCCTGGCCTGGGCCTTTGCGAAGGTCTCGAAAAGCGCTGCCGCGCCGGGGCGGGCGCCGGGTGGGGCGGGGGGGCTTCCGCCGTGTAGAGCGCGGCGGCATGCAGCTGGGCGGCGAGTCGCAACGGCCAGCGTGTGTGCCGCGTCTAGGCTACGCCGCCGCCGTCCGGCACGGCGTGCGCGGCGGCAGGCCCAAAAGGACCGGGGGAGTTGATTTGTGCGGTTGCGAGCGGCGAAAGGCGTTCGGATGGCGCGGCGGCGGGCGTGGTGGCGGTGGGCGGCGTTGCCCGTGTTTTGGGGTGCGCAGACGCGCCGGGAGGCCGGCCTTGACAGCCGGCCTGCGTGCCGCGGCCAGTCCGCTACCCTCAGACACCGGATCGACGGCGGCGGGAGAGAAGGGGCGCGAAGAGTGGGCGGGTGCGGAAGGACGTGCGGAGGGTTCGGCAGCGGGCGTGGGGGGGGCACACGGCGGGTGCCGTGCGGCGGTGGCGGCGCGGCGGTGGCTGCGCGGGCGGTCGCGACCCCCATTCCGCCTCCGCCAGCCTGACGCTGGCCGGCACCGGTAGAGTGGCGGCACGGGCACAGTGCGGGAAGCGTTGGCGGGTGCGCGCGGGTGCGGCGTCTGTCATCGTAAGGGCCAGGCGGCGGCAGGCGCGTGAGGTGGGGTGGAGCGGGGCGCGGCGCACGTCCGCACTGGCCAGCCTTCCAGTGCCAGCAGGCTGATCGTCGGCCCCCCGTCGTGTCGGCGGCGTCGTGCGCACAGCGTTGGCGGCGGCGGCTTCCCCAGGGCGCAGTCCGCTGCGGCGGCGCGAGTGCTCAGGGGCGCCAGCCGCGGCCGCTGCTACCAGCGTAGTGGCCGGAGACGGAGCTGCAGCCTCAGAAGACCGCCACAGGGGCCGCCGGCCGCCGCCGTCGCAGTCCTTGGCGATCATGGCGCGCGCCCCGCCCCCGCAGGCGGACGCGCCGCAGGCGGCCGCGCCAGCGCTTTGCCGCCACGCTGCGCGCGCGGCAGTGCGTCGGCTGTGTGCGACACCGCACTTTGGCTTGGGTGAATGCGAGCTGCGCCCGAACCTGCGGGACGAACTGTCCTCGCATGAAAGAATCCCAGAGATGCTTTCGTCGTCACCGGAAGTAATACTGCTCAAGCAACAGATTAATCCTCGTCCTGCGTGTTCCGAGATGGACCCGGTACAATCAGACGGGTCTCTCTCTGAACTGACACGTACGTCACGAGTGTGTACGATGACATGCCATCCCTGGAACGACCCCAAGAACCAATCAGAACAGTTGGTACTATCGTGCAATGTAAGGCCTTGCGCAGCGTAGCTCTTAATAAACCTGTTTAAGTCACCCTATTGGTTCGTTTGATGCTGATTTATGTGTCGTGGTCCAATGGAAGATCACTCTTAACAGCCGATGCTTGAGCTAGCGGGACGAGCGCTGGCGTAACTTCACCATCGAAATTTTGCTCATTGCTGTGTGGCCAGCAGCTGGGGACCTGCCGGCCTCCATTGTGAGGCCATGAGCTCGAGATTTGTGGGCGCCGAAACCTGTGCAATGGGCAGCGACGCCGCATTGAGCACGCAATTCTGTCTGGCTGCTGTCGGGGTCTGCGAGGCCTGCTCACCCGGCGCTCGGGACCGGCGAAGATTGCGTTCCGCGCTGCAGGTGCCGTGAGATCGTACGCCTTCGATCATACATCCATCCCAGCGCGAACCACTCCTCTTGGTAATGTAAATAGGGATTTTAGAACCGGAAATTCTGCTGCTGATCGTGCCCTGGGGTACTTCATCAATTCAACGCTCGGCCAGCCAGCGCCGGTGAAAAAAGAACCGTCGGTTGCCCGAACGCCAAACTCCCTGTGTTCGGCGTTTGGCAGAATCACTCCCGGGTGAGGAACGACCCTAACACGCGTCATACGAGCGGTCGGATGGGAGAGAAGGGTGAGCGAGGAGGAAAGGCGGGCTCGCAGACGGTGGGCGCGCGTGAAAGAGCGTCAGCTTTGACCAAGATTCCGAACGATTCCCCAACGAAGCAACCGTTGGGCCAACGAGCCAACGCTTTGTGTCTTCGTTGGGCTGCGTTGGGCTCCCAATGAAGCCCAATGAAGCCGCTAACGAAGGCCGGTTTCGTTGGGCTATGGCGCCGCAGTCTCTCGTGATCAGGTGGTGATGAGCCGGGGCAGGTCTCTTCTAAGGACCAAAGAACTTGTTCAAATTCGATAACAGCGACGCTAAGGACCAAAGACAATGTAATGGTCCGTCAAACTACGTGCAGTGCTCTCGACAATTTTTCGCGGGACACACCGCATGAAGCGCAACAACAAACACCGTCGCTGTGTGGACAGATTCTCGATGGCTACATCTTCGCACGATTCACCCTATGCGGAGGCCTGTTGTAGAGAGCGGACGTGTCCGCGAGTGTCGACCACGTATGGGTTGGCGGCAAGCCGGTTGGTGGCCGTCGCGGCGGCCGTCCGCGCCGCCGCGTGTGCCACGCCCAACATCTTTGGGCAAGTCGTTCTGCGTAGCGGCGCCATGCCCACAGACGACATGAATGTGGGCGCGCTCATGACCAACATCCTAGCGCACGTTGCGTCCCGTTGCAACGCTATGGAAAAGTGAAAGGGGTGGCGGCGGGCCTGTCGGTGCAGGACGCGGCCGCCGTACACGCAGATGTGAATGCTGAGCGAAAAGGGGCCCAGTGTGCCACAGTGCGTGGTTGTGTGGTGGCAACGGCGGCGGTAAGCGCGGGGGCGATGGGGAACGCCGGTGCGGTCATGCGCGCCCCCGGGCGCGCGTCGCTCAACTCTCTGGCGCGCGTCGCGCTATGCGGCGGCGCGTTGGTGATGGCCGCGGTGTGTGTTGAGGCGTTTGTGCAGGCGGTGGCGGCCTTGCACGCCGGCGCGCACACATCGTCGCGCCCGTCAAGGTGAAAGCTTTGGATGTCCAGCGCTAGCCGGCCGGCCACCGCACAGGAAAATTGCGGTCATGGCTAGTGCTGGGGCATATTGTACCTTCTGAATGGCCTCAAGTGGCCATACTGCGACGTAAAAGTCGTACACCGAGCGGGACACCCGCCAGCCCCGATCTAAAACTTTTTCAACCACAGAGATGTTGTCCACCACTGCCTGATTTCTTCGGCATTCACGTCCGGATTTTATTGAGCTGCTCACAGCCCACAGAACGTGGAAGGCCGACAACGGACGTGTCCGCCAATGGGCCACGTGCCAGGAAAACTGAAGAAAAACTATCCAAAGTGTGTCGCTCTGGCAACGACGTCCCGCACTGTAGGTGAATGCCACGCCTCCGTCTCCCGTGCGATATTTTGGGGGTAAGCTGTACCGGCCGACAGTGTCCGCCGTCAGGCGGGATGGAGGGCGGGCGCGAGTACGGGCGTGAGGAACGGCGCCGATACTGGCGCGGGGACCTCCGCGGAGTGCTGTCTGGGATTGCGCGCTATAGCGTGCTCGCTATAGACCGCACTGGTCGGTTTTAGAAGGAGTGGGGCTTGGATGGGATCAGCCCATCAAGCCCAGCATCAAGACAACGACCTTCTCTCACTCCACACCAGGGGTCTTCAAGCGTACCCAATTTTGGTTAGCGTTCCCGTACTTGGGATTTTCTTAGACAAGCGTCTGCGCATTCTGTGAGAGAGAACCCCAAGCAAGCGTGCTGTGTCATCCGATGACCAGCAAGCGCCTTTTTTCGGGTACCTTTTGACCGAAATGTGTGACCGGGTACTTTTGTTCCTGGGAGTGGCACAGCGTACTCTGTGGGTATTTTTCACTGCCGGACCCGACTTCTGCCATCTGTCCGGCTTGCGAGCGACCCGACCCGATTCTGACGCGCACATTACCTCCTTTCGTGAGCAGCTCCATACAAGGCCACGGCTAGGTGACGCGGATGACCCAATTGCGAAAGCTACCGACAGAAGACCATTCGCACGGCGCCACCGCCGCCACCGCCCGCCGCCGAGCGTGGGCGCGCGGCGCGTGCGCGACGGTCCATCCGCCGCGCCCTCTTGGGCGGTAGACGCGTCCAATGCGACGGTGGCGGCTGCGACAATCGCCTCCACGCTCCGTGGCTTGTGCTGCGCGTGACATTGGAATCGGGTCTAGGAGACAACGAAAAATGGGAGTCACTGCAGTGTCTCCTCCAGCTGGCGGTCGACGACCGGCTGGGACACGCAAAACGGAACAACTGGGCGCCCACCCCGCCCCTTCCCGCGCCGGCAGACTGGGCGGGCCTCCAACGACGCCGCTCGCTGCCCCCCTTCCCCCTTGCTTCGGGAAGGTGTGGAGCAAGCAGCCGCTTCAGGGGCCGCCGCTGCCACCCGCAACCCAACAAAGTAAGTTTCAAGTCTTGTGTAGACCCATGAACACAAGTCCAGGGACTGAGGTTGCAGTAGAATACGCTGAAAAAGATCTCGCCAGCGTACTTCTTGGCATCAATCACTGGGTATGGGTATGTCCAAATAATACACGGTTGGGGCGAGTTCAAGCGTTCTTCGGTCAATGGGATTATTCGGGTAGCGTACAGTTTCTGGAAAGCAAAAATTCAAGCGTTCGGGTCTATACCCGAATCAATTACGCGCGGATACGCTTGGGGAAAACTACGCTTGAAGACCTCTGCTCCACACCCTGTCCAGGTGTCCATCCCCGTCGGGCTTATCCACATCCCCGGAATGTGCTACTTTGATGCAGCATCTGCTGTTCTCAAGTGCAGTGCGAGTCGAGATATAGCAGTATTGGTCAGTGATCCGCGGTCCGCGTGGTCCAGAAAGAGTGTCCCTCACAAAAGTCACGAGAGAGCTATCGCCCGCCAAACCCCATCCTTTTTTGGAATCGTTGGGACCCCCCCACTACGAGATGCCAACGAGAATCGCGTTCATTGGGAAATTGTGGAACAGCTGACGAGAGGGCAGGCGACCGAGCACGTCGGCGCGCGTGCGCACACAGACGAGGCGTGTCCCCGCCTCCCACCCAGTCCCACCTGCCGTCCGACGGCACGCCTATGCGCAGCCCTCTGCCTAGCCCACTTGGCAGGGGCCCTGACAGGGGAAAAAAGGTCACCAACGGGGATCGACCAGCGCACAGGCAGGCGTTCGACATACAGGCATTATTCGGTTATATCCACTGCCATTTGTTTACACTGTCAGGAGCGACTTATGCGAGCATCTGCCGACTTGCGGATCCGCAGCAATCGTACGAATCCAGTACCCCAACATGGAGAAAAGAGTACGACTGGCAGGATTTACAAGGATCTCGGCGAGAAAAAAATTCAATATTTGATTGACTTGGCACT
>ENA-ORXR01002201-ORXR01002201.1-marine-metagenome-genome-assembly--contig:-NODE-2201-length-18973-cov-3.697185_pt1 | contig 18973 bp, 12 predicted proteins | sample MGYA00237866_ERZ511479 | MGnify/ENA metagenome assembly ERZ511479 | reverse complement strand
GGCAACGCTCTATGACGTGGGCTTTAATCATTTCTGGCGAGCACCGTCACCGGAGCATGGCGGCGATCTCATTTTCTATCAAGGCCACATCACACCGGGAGTTTATGCGCGCTCATTCTTAGAAGGCCGCATTAACGCAGAACAGTTGGATAAGTTTCGCCAGGAGAGCAATGGCGGCGGTTTATCATCTTACCCTCACCCATGGTTGATGCCGGATTATTGGCAGTTCCCGACGGTCTCAATGGGGCTTGGCCCGATCATGTCGATCTATCAGGCGCGCTTTATGCACTATCTGCACTTGCGCAACTTGGCTGACACTAAAAACCGCCGCGTCTGGGCTTTCCTGGGTGATGGCGAAATGGACGAGCCAGAATCGCTTGGTGCTATTTCACTGGCGGGTCGTGAGCAATTAGACAATCTAACCTGGGTAATTAATTGCAACCTGCAGCGTTTAGATGGGCCGGTGCGAGGTAACGGCAAAATCGTTCAGGAACTTGAGGCAAGTTTCCGAGGGGCGGGTTGGAACGTCATAAAAGTCATGTGGGGTTCCTACTGGGATCCATTGCTGGCAAAAGATAAAGACGGAATATTACAACGCCGCATGTTAGAAGTGGTTGACGGTGAGTTCCAAAATTATAAGGCTAAGGATGGCGCTTACGTTCGTGAGCATTTCTTTGGTAAATCACCTGAGCTAAAAGCCATGGTGGAAAAGATGTCAGATGATGATATCTGGCGTTTGAATCGTGGTGGTCACGACCCACATAAGGTTTATGCCGCCTACAAGGCTGCGGTTGACCATAAAGGCCAGCCCACCGTAATTTTAGCCCACACCGTAAAAGGCTATGGAATGGGCGCTGCGGGTCAGGGTCAAAACCGCACGCACAGTCAAAAGAAGCTCAGTGCAGAAGAGATGATCGACTTCAAAAATCGCTTTAACATCCCAATCAGTGATGAAGACGCAGGCGCTGCTGAGTACTTTATGCCAGCGGCAGACAGCGAAGAGCTTCAGTATATGAAGGCGAGGCGTAAGGAATTAGGTGGCCATTTACCGGTTCGCAATACCAACGCCGCACCGCTGACCATTCCTGATTTAGATATATTTGAGCCATTATTGAAAGGCTCTGGCGACCGCGAGATGTCAACAACAATGGCCTTTGTGCGCCTACTGACGATACTCACGCGCGACAAAAAAATGGGCAAACATATCGTGCCAATTGTACCAGATGAGGCGCGCACCTTTGGTATGGAAGGTATGTTCCGTCAGTTGGGCATTCACTCTGCTGTTGGCCAACTCTATGAGCCGCAAGATAAAGACCAGGTGATGTTTTATAAGGAAGACAAAACCGGACAAATTCTTGAAGAAGGCATTACTGAAGCCGGTGCTTTCTCATCATGGATAGCCGCCGCAACGGCTTACAGCGCGCATGGCGTGAACATGGTGCCGTTTTATATTTATTACTCTATGTTTGGCTTCCAGCGCATTGGTGATCTGGCCTGGGCCGCCGGTGACTCACGGGCACGCGGCTTCCTGATTGGTGGTACTGCCGGTCGAACCACACTGGCAGGTGAAGGTCTTCAACACCAAGATGGCCATGGCATGGTGCAAGCTTCATTGATTCCAAACTGCCTGAGCTACGACCCAACCTATGCTTATGAAATGGCAGTGATTATTCATGATGGCATGAGGCGTATGTACGTGGATCAGCAGGATGTTTATTACTACATTACGGCAATGAACGAAAACTACCAACAACCCGCCATGCCTAAAGGTGTTGAAGAAGGCATTATTAAAGGTATGTATCTGCTCAAAGGAGGCGGCAAAAAGAAGAAGAAGGTTCAGCTCTTAGGTTCAGGTACCATTTTGCGGGAAGTCATTGCAGCGGCCGAACTGCTTAATAAAGACTGGGGAGTAGACGCTGAAATCTGGAGTTGTACTAGTTTTAATGAGCTATCTCGTGAAGCGCAAGATGTCGATCGCTGGAACCGGCTACACCCGATGGAGAAGGAAAGAGTGCCGTTTGTGTCGCAACAGCTTAAAGGCCACCGTGGTCCGGTTATCGCCGCAACAGACTATATTCAGCAGTATCCTGAGCAGATTCGCCAATGGATTCCAGCAAGCTACACTGTATTGGGAACCGACGGCTTTGGACGAAGCGATACCCGTGTTGAGCTACGCCGTCACTTTGAGGTAAACAGCGTCAACGTTGCGGTTGCAGCGCTTAAAGCACTCGCTGATGAAGGTACCTTGCCAGCCGTGAAAGTCGCCGAGGCCATTGAAAAATATGGCATTGATTCTGAAAAAGCTAATCCGCTACTGGCTTGAGGAGAACCTAATGTCTATTAAGAAAATTCTGATACCAAATATTGGTGATTTTGACGAAGTCGAAGTGGTGGAGGTGCTGGTTGCAGCCGGTGACACGATTGCCGCTGAAGACTCATTAATCACTGTTGAGACTGATAAGGCCTCCATGGAGATTCCAAGCTCAGATAGCGGAGTTGTTGAATCCGTTGAAGTGAGCGTGGGCGACCAAGTCAAACAAGGCGATACCGTCATTATGCTGAAACTAGCTGATGATGCAGGAGACTCGGACGCGTCTGATAAAGCTTCCGAATCACAAGCGCCTGAACCAGAACAAGCACCTGAGGCGGAGGCCGCTGAGCCAAAAGAGCCAGCACCTGAAAAGCCAGCCAGCAAAGAGCCTGCAAGCCCGGGTGGCGAGAAAGAGATCGTTGTTCCCGATATGGGGGATTTTGATGAGGTTGAAATCATTGAAATTTTGGTCAGCGAAGGCGACCGGATAGCGGTTGAAGATTCATTGATTACGGTTGAAACTGACAAAGCATCAATGGAAATACCCAGCTCAGACGCTGGTGTCATTAAGTCGATCAAGGTCAGTGTTGGCGACAAGACTTCTGAAGGCAAAGTGATTCTGATACTCGAAACGGAATCGGGCGCTGAGTCAACCGCTTCGCCAGCAGCGCCATCCAAGGAAGAGCCGGCCGCTGAAAAAGCCGCTCCGCCTAAACAGGCAGAGAAACCAAGTCAGCCTGCCCCAGCCGAGGATGCATCTGCTAAGAACAAGTCTTCGCCTACCGCCATGATCGATGAAGGGGGCTTTAAGTTAGCCTACGCCAGCCCGTCGGTGCGGCGTGTGGCAAGAGAGCTTGGTGTTGATCTGATCAAAGTAACCGGAACAGGCCGCAAGCAGCGCATTGTTAAAGAAGACATTTATAACCACGTCAAAGCGGTCATGACAGCACCACCACCCAAAGCAGCCGCTAGCACCGGTTCGCCATTGGGTATTAAACCCATGCCTGACATCGACTTTAGCCAATGGGGTGACATCAAAACCGAGCCGCTAACGAAGATTAATAAGCTGACCGGTGAGTATTTACATCGCAGCTGGGTAACCGCGCCGCACGTAACGCAGTTTGACGAAGCCGACATTACCGAAATGGAGGCTTTCCGTAAACAGGTTGCCAAGGACAGAGAGAAAGAAGGAATAAAAATAACGCCCCTGGCCTTTATTATCCAGGCGGTTGTTGCCTCGCTCAAAAAATTCCCTCGCACCAACAGCTCTTTGGATGCCAGCGGTGAAAATTTAATTATCAAAGACTATTACCACATTGGTATTGCCGTTAATACGCCAGACGGTTTGGTGGTTCCGGTAATCCGTGATGCGGATAAGAAATCACTGATTGAACTGTCCAACCAAATCCGTGACTTTGCTAAGCTTGCGCGCGATAAAAAGTTAAAACCCGCTGATATGCAGGGTGGCACTTTCACCATCTCTAGTTTAGGTGGCGTGGGCGGAACCAGCTTTACGCCGATTGTGAATGCACCGGAAGTCGCAATTTTGGGGGTATCTAACTCAAAGGTTGCGCCAGTTTGGGATGGCAGTGAGTTTAAACCACGCACCATGTTACCGGTATCACTATCCTACGATCACCGGGTGATTGACGGAGTTTTGGGTGCGCAATTCACTACTTACTTATGCAGCATGTTAACCGACATTCGTCGTTTACTGGTTTAGGAGACATTATGAGTCAGGAAATTACGATCCTCGTCCCAAATATTGGGGACTTCGATGACGTTGAAATAACGGAAGTTTTAGTCGCTAAAGGTGACTCGGTTGAACCGGAAGATTCGCTGATTACCGTTGAAACGGATAAGACCTCCATGGAAATCCCCTGCACCGATGCCGGAGTGGTCACGGAAATATTGATCAACGTTGGTGACAAGGTTTCTGAAGGCAGCGCCATTATAAAAGTTGATGCCGCAGAAGCCACCAAGGATAAGCAGGCTCCAGTTGAGTCAGCACCTCCTGAGAAAACCGTTGCAAGCTCAGCACCAAGCGACAAAGACACTCCGAATGCAGCCTCTACTGATAAAACAACGGATAAAGCAAAGCCACAAGCGGCCACGTTTTCAGGGGATGCCGACCAACACGCCCAGCTTGTTGTTTTAGGCTCTGGCCCAGGAGGCTATACTGCGGCATTTCGCGCCGCCGACCTTGGCTTAAATGTCATTATGATCGAGCGCTATGAAAACATCGGTGGGGTTTGCCTGAATGTCGGCTGCATTCCCTCTAAAGCACTGCTGCACACTGCTGAGATTATTAATGAAGCGGCTGAATTTAGCGAACAAGGAGTAAGCTACCCTGCCCCAGAAATTGACCTCGATAAGCTACGCGCTCACAAAGACAGTGTAGTGGGCAAGCTGACCGGTGGATTGATTGGTTTAGCCAAGCAACGCAAAGTTACCATTGTTAAAGGCTATGGTAAATTTAGCTCAGCTAATAGCCTGGAAGTCACCGATGGTGACGGTGCGGCGCAAACCATCAGTTTTGATCACTGTATTATTGCCGCCGGGTCACGCGTGACCAAATTGCCGTTTATCCCCTGGGATGACCCTCGAGTGATTGACTCAACGGGTGCTTTAGAATTGGCTGAAATCCCTGAGCGGATGTTAATCGTCGGCGGCGGTATTATTGGTTTAGAAATGGCCACGGTCTATGACGCCTTAGGTGCAAAAATTTCTGTAGTGGAACTATCACCCGGACTGATTCCCGGCCCGGACAGGGATCTAATTCGCCCACTTGAAAAACGTATCAAAGCCAGGTATGAAAATATTTATCTCAATACTAAAGTTACGGCGATTGAACCGACTGATGCGGGTTTAGTTTGTCATTTTGAAGGAGACAAAGCACCGGAAACCGAAACATTTGATCGTGTATTGGTCGCTATTGGCCGCAGCCCAAATGGCTTAGCTATTGATGCAGATAAGGCTGGTGTCGCGGTTGATGAGCGCGGCTTCATTGCAGTAGACAATCAAATGCGCACCAATGTAGATCACATTTTTGCGATTGGCGATATCGTTGGCCAGCCTATGCTCGCACACAAAGCCACTCATGAAGCGAAGGTTGCTGCAGAAGTCATTGCCGGACATAAGGCTTATTTTGATGCCCGCACCATTCCATCGGTTGCCTATACTGATCCGGAAATTGCCTGGATGGGCGAAACAGAAATTTCGTGTAAAGAGAAAGGCATTGAGTACACCAAAGGCGTGTTTCCGTGGGCTGCTAGCGGTCGCTCACTGAGTCGAAGCCGAAGTGAAGGTCTGACTAAAGTACTGTTTGATAAGACTTCAGGTAAGCTAATAGGCTCAGGAATCGTAGGTTCTAACGCGGGCGAATTAATTGCCGAAGCGGTGCTGGCACTAGAGATGGGAGCGGATGCTCATGATATCGGTTTGACTATCCACCCTCACCCGACGCTATCAGAAACACTTAACTTTGCATCAGAAGTCGCCGAAGGAACCTGTACTGATATTTACGCACCGAAAAAAGGTTAATTTATGTACCAGCCTGAGGAAGTTCTGACTTTTTGGTATACCGAACCGATGAAGTCACACTGGTTTAACTCAACGCCTGAAATAGATACCTTAATTAAGGATAAATTCGAGTTTCTTTGGCAGTACGCGGCTGATGACAATTTAGTGACATGGCAAGACTCCCCGGATGGTTGTCTTGCCTTATGCATCGTGCTGGATCAATTCCCACTGAATATGTTCCGTAATCAAGTGATCGCTTTTAGCACTGAGCAACATGCGGTGATGGTGGCGAAACACGCCATCATTGAGGATTTTGATCAGCAAATAGAAAAAGATAAATTATCATTTCTCTATATGCCGCTCATGCATAGTGAAAATATCGACGATCAGAACCTGTGCGTTGCACGATTTGAAGCGGCTGGACTTACCGATAATGTGAAGTTTGCCCGCCACCACAGAGGGATTGTTGAAAAATTTGGTCGTTTTCCTCACCGGAATGCGCTACTAGGAAGAGAAAGCACGCCCGAAGAAATAGAATATTTAAATTCCAAAGATGCTTTTACGGGATAAACCCTCTTATTGGGTTTCATGTTATCCTTGTATGAAGAGCCTTTCATTAGTAACTGATGGGCAGTAATTAACAATACCAACTCACTCTGCCATTTCTATGTCCGTGCTCCTATTCAAGTATTTCCCTGAAAATCACAACGGCAGAGATTTTGTAGTTGGGGATCTACACGGCATGTTTCATACCCTTGAGATCATGCTGGAAACGCTTGATTTTGATCGCAACAATGATCGTTTGTTTTCCGTCGGCGATCTTATCGATCGAGGACCACAGTCCCAACGCGTAACCCACTATCTTCAACAGCCTTGGTTTCATGCAATTCAGGGAAACCACGAGCAGCTGCTTCTCCAGTCGATTGAATCCACTTCGATCTTTAAGGCTTGGACTAGTCGCGCAGGTGGAAAATGGTGGCTGGGACTCACTGATAACGAGCGCTCTGAAATAGAGGATATGATCCGAGCGTTGCCGATGGCGTTTGAGATCTCAACAGCGACCGGACAGATTGGCATTGTCCATGCTGATATTCCCATCGGTCTTTCTTGGCAAGGCTTTGTTAAAGGCCTGCAAACCGACGCTGAACTCCAACAACATGCACAATGGTCGAGGCTGCGCCACCGCTACGTAACAGCGTCCGAAACTGTACCCAAAGTGGATGGGGTAGATCTGCTGGTCGTAGGCCACTCTATAGTAGATAAGCCTTTGTTCGCAGCAAACCTATGTTATTTAGACACTGGCGCTGCCTATACTGGATATGGCATCGATTCCAGGTTGACTATGTTACAGATTCACCCTGAGCAAAACGTCTATCAGCAAAAGACTCATCCCGAATAATTACCCTAGACAATCCAAAGCAGTTAACTGGCTTGTGCCACAGGCTGGAACATCCGGCTAATTTGACTTGAGGTCGAATTTTGCTGAACCGTGATTCGTTTTATTTCCGGTCGCTTGATGAAGTCCGCCAAAGTAATTCCATTAAGAAATTCGTAGAGACGGAAACTCAGATCTTCCCAAAGTTTGTGAGTCATGCACCGATCGCCGGCATGGCAGTCCTCGGTTCCTTTGCACTGCGTACTGTCAATGGACTCATCGACTGCCAGTATTATCTGAGCAATGCTTATTTTATCAGCAGGTTTGCCCAAGCGATACCCGCCGCCCGGCCCTCTAACCCCTTCAACTAGCTTGGCTTTTCGTAGTTTAGAAAACAGCTGTTCGAGATATGACAATGAAATGCCTTGCCAATCAGAAATATCAGACAAGGTCACTGGACCCTGACGATCATTAATTGCTAAATCCATCATTGCAGTTACAGCGTATCTACCTTTTGTCGACAGTTTCATTTGCAAATCCTCGATAAAACTAATTACCTACTAAGTTACTAGGTATTATAAATAACCTAGCAACTTAGTCAACCATTATGGATAGACCTTAATAATTACTCTGCAAAATTAAAACTGATGACCCTGACGTTTCAGGTATTTAGCCCATTTAAAAAGAAAACGATTGGCACGCCAATGGCACAAGAGTTGTGTTTCATTATTCAGCGCCTTGACGGCAGCCTGCTCACCGATAAACTTGCAGCGGCAGCTGATGACATTAGCTTGACGGGAATCGTGGTAGACCTGTACTTGCAAATCAGGTCGAGGGTCTTCATTTTCTGAAAAGTCGTAAGTCATTAGCAAAACGCTGGTGTGTGCTGACTGTTCGAGCACCTCCAGACGTAATGAAATCCCATTATTTTGAGTAGAAGTATAAATTCCATTGAGATTTTTGATATCCCCACAAAGCAAGCGTAACTGCATGTAGTTGATTTCATACATTTCCATGAGGGCAGCAAATGACCGGGGCAAGGGAGGAAAAATAGCCTGCTCAATATTTTTCAAAAGCGCAATTTCGTTTCTGCTTATTTTTTTGGTCAGGCTTGTGTGCATAAAATGTGTGATCTGTAAAATTGAGGTTGATTATCTGAGCAAAGTAACAATTTGGCTAGCGTCCAGTAAAGCGATATTCTATCATTCCAGAGCTTAGACCTAAGCTAAGCAACTGCCGAACATTATAAGCGATAAAAAAGGCCCAGACATGTTAATCGAAACTAGCCCATACAACGATCAAAAACCAGGCACTTCAGGCCTCAGAAAAAAAGTCACCCGGTTTCAAGAGCCCAACTACCTAGCTAACTTTGTGCAATCTATCTTTGATTGCCTACCTGAACTTAAAGGGTCTACCTTAATTATTGGCGGTGACGGTCGTTATTATAACCGCGAAGCGATACAGATTATCATTAGTATGGCGGCAGCAAATCAAGTTGCAAAGTTACTAATCGGACAATCAGGAATTCTATCAACACCTGCGGCCTCCCATTTAATAAGAAAACATCAAGCGCTTGGTGGCATCATCCTCTCTGCCAGCCATAACCCCGGTGGAGAAAATGGTGATTTTGGAATCAAGTTTAATGCCAGTAATGGTGGCCCTGCTCCAGAATCACTCACCGACCAGATTTTTGAAGTCAGCCAAACCATAACGGCATTTCACAAAGCAGACAACGCTCCGGTGGATCTTGATTCTATTAATAATACGCTTGTGGACGGAATGCAGGTAGCAATAATCGATGCGGTTGATGACTATGCCGATCTGATGGAGACCCTGTTTGATTTCCCAAAAATTAGAGAATTAGTTGCCAAGCCTGAATTTACGGTATGTTTTGACGCTATGAGTGCGGTTACTGGTCCTTATGCAACGGAAATACTAGAGAATCGTTTAGGCCTGTCAGCAAACAGCATTATTCGTAAAACACCTCTGGAAGATTTTGGCGGTGGCCATCCTGATCCGAACTTAGCTCACGCAGAAGAGTTGGTGAAACGCATGTTCTCAGCCTCTGCGGTATCTTTTGGTGCCGCTTCTGACGGAGACGGCGATAGAAATATGATCTTAGGAGCGAACTGTTATGTTACTCCTAGCGATAGTTTGGCTATTTTGGCCGCTAACGCGAAATTAATACCGGGCTACAAAGACGGCCTGTCGGGCGTGGCAAGGTCAATGCCAACTAGTCAGGCTGTTGACCGAGTTGCTGAAAAACTTGGCATAGAGGCTTTCGAAACACCAACAGGTTGGAAGTTTTTTGGAAACTTGCTCGATACTAATCGCATTACTTTATGTGGTGAAGAAAGTTTTGGCACAGGTTCCGACCACGTGAGAGAAAAAGACGGCCTGTGGGCAGTGTTATTCTGGTTGAATATCTTAGCCGTCAAACAACAAAGTGTTAAGTCTGTAGTCATGGATCATTGGATAGAGTTTGGCCGAAATTATTACACCCGACACGATTATGAAGCAATCGAGACTGAGCGTGTTGATGAGCTCTTTTCACAATTAGAAGCCAGGTTACCTGAACTGGCAGGAACCACCGTTGCTCGGCGAAAGATTTCAATGGCAGATAATTTCACCTACTATGACACTGTTGATGGTTCAATAAGTGCCAATCAGGGGATTAGATGTTTATTCGAAGACGGAGCACGCATCATTTTTCGTCGATCAGGAACAGGTACAAGCGGTGCGACGTTACGCTTGTATGTTGAACATTACGAGTCTGACCCTGAGCGTTTTGAGCTAGATACTCAGGATGTTTTAAAAGACTTACTAGAAATAGCCGATAAAATTGCACAACTTAGGACTTTGACCGGAAGAAACGTCGCTGACGTTGTTACATAAGATAATAAAAATAAACAGATTTCTACTGAAGTTTGGCCTCTTTTTTGACGATTTGCATGAAGCCGATCATTTTTATACGGAAAAGACAACCGCTCAGCCGGAATCACAATATTAATTCACTGATATAAATATAAGATATTTCATTCACATCGAAATAGCACCCAGTGAAAAGGGGATCCCAACATTATGAATAGAACAATTAAATTATCGGTTTCTAGCGTCCTGCTAGCAGGCTTCATGTCAGGTTGTAGTCAGCAGCAATTTCAAGGCGGCGGACAGCAGGTTGCTGGTGGACAGCAAGTTGCTGGCGGACAGCAGGTTGCCGGTGGACAGCAAGTTGCTGGCGGACAGCAGGTCGCCGGTGGACAGCAGATTCTGGGTGGCCAACAACGGTCAACGGGTGTTGACACACAAATACGGGATTTAGTCGTTCCTAGTGCTTCACATCTTCATGACGCGCAGATAAGAGATGTTGTCGTTCCTAGTGCAGTAGACGCACAGATACGGGATATGGTCGTTCCCAGTACAGTACATACACACAATGTTCAGCCGCAACAGCGCGTTTATGCCCCTTTACAAGAAAAAGCGCCTGCTGTCTTTCAATATGAAAAGCCTGAGCCAATCTACTATGGAAGTGAGGTTGCAGCTGAGCCAGTATATTACGAAAAGGCAGCGCCAGCCGCAGTTCGTCGACCAGCGATGCCCCGACAAAAACCTGTTGTGCGACATAAAGGCATCGGCATGCCACCGGCACATCCAGGCCAGTGTTTTGCTAAGGTCAATACCCCCGCCAAATTCAAGAATGTTGTCAAACGAGTTCAGGTAAGCCCTGCTGTCAATAAGCGAGTTAAAGTTCGTGGACCACAGTACACGTGGGTAAGTAAGAAAGTTTTAGCCAGGCCTGCAACTCACCGCAATCAGTACATTCCTGCTCAATACCGCAATATCAGCAAAAAAGTACTTGTTAAACCAGCTCACTATGCTTGGCAGAAAGGTAAAACAGGCCCTGTAACGCGTATTGACCATATGACGGGAGAAATACTTTGCCGGGTTAAAATACCTGCCGTTTATAGAACGGTTACGCAAAAAGTTATTGCTCGTCCAGCACAGCGCATTAAACGCAATATCCCAGCGGTATATCGTACTATCAAGCAGAAGAAGCTTGCTTCACCTGCAATTTACAGAACGATTAAAACTCCAGCTAGGTTTGTCAATAAAACTTACCGCGTTCAAACCAGTGGGCCTCGTCAGCAGTGGAAACAAATTGTTTGTAAGCCCCCTGCCCATCGCGCAGCTCACAGAGCACCAGTTCAACGTCCTCAACCTGCGGTACGTAAGCATGTGCCGACACGAGTATCAGCCAAACAGCGTCAATTAGCGATCGAACACAACCGCCAGCAACAGATACTGCGTCAACAATGGTTACAGCAGGAAGCTCAGCGTAAGAGACAAGCTAGCCAACAAAGACCTCAACAACGCAGGCATACGCCTAAGCACCAAAATGCTCAGCATAACAACAATGCGCAATTGCAGGCCAACCAACAGCGCCGTGCACAACATGCGGTTAGAGAGAAACAGCGTTTAGCGAGATTAGCCCAGCAACGTAAATTAGCTCAACAGGCTCGTCTTCGCGAGGTACAGATTGCCAAGCAAAGACGTATGGCACAGCATCAGGCTAACTTACTTGCTCAGCGCAAAGCTGCACAAATGCGCAAGCTGAACGCACCGCAACCTTCTTACGCTAAACCAAAGGCTCGTCGCCCAGTGCAAGTTAGACATGCCCCTAAACCTCGCCAGCATCAGATTAAGCGTGCCCAACTTGCTCCAAAAGCTCGCCCATATCAGCAGCAAAGAATTAACGCTACAAAGCAACGAACTCAGGTTCAAAATGTTGCGCACACTCCTAAGCGGAGGATAATACAACAACAGCCCAAACGCGTTGTGCCCCAGCAAGCTGCAAATGACAATACGCCATTGACACGCGCTAATGCAGTTTTTAGAATCCAAAAAGCGTTACAACAGCGTGGATTCAACCCAGGTCCTGTTGATGGAAAGTTAGGCCCAGCAACGGTTAAAGCATTAACTGCTTTCCAAGAGACTAAAGGTTTAAAAACAGGGACACTAAACCGGGACACACTACGTGCACTAAGCTTAGTAAACTGATATTAAATTTGTTCTTGATAATAAGGACTTACCAATCGGCAATAATGCTATTCACTTAAGAAATTTGAGTTAACAGCAGAATGCAGGAAAATCCGATATCACTTGTGATATCGGATTTTTTTATGCCTGTTCAACCTAACAATAATTCTTTCATCATCGATACGGTTTTTGAACATAGATCCAGACACCTGTTTTTAATTAGCCCTGAGCGGTATTGACCTATCAAAGACCACCATTGGCGCGGTAAGATAGCCTTATTAATTGTTACCAGCATAGAGATGAGGAAGAGATGACGATCACCGGACATTTGATTAATGGCGAAAGCACCACACCTGAAGGACGTACCCAAGACGTCTTTAACCCCTCAACAGGCGAAGTTAGTAAACAAGTTGCGCTAGCCAGTAAAGCAACCGTTGAAGATGCCATTGCCGCTGCTGAAACCGCGTTCCCTGCCTGGAGAACCACACCACCAGCCAAACGTGCACGCATCATGTTTAAATTCAAACAGTTGCTGGAAGAGAACTCTGACAAAATCTGCGCGATGATCGGTGAAGAACACGGAAAAATTGCTCATGACGCTGCGGGTGAATTAATTCGTGGTATCGAGAATGTTGAGTTTGCTTGCTACGCACCACAGTTATTAAAAGGCGAACACAGCAAAAACGTTGGCCCAGAGATTGATTCCTGGAGTGAAATGCAGCCACTGGGCGTGGTTGCGGGCATAACACCGTTTAACTTCCCTGCGATGGTTCCCTTATGGATGTACCCTGCGGCAATCGTCTGCGGCAACTGCTTCGTGCTAAAACCTTCTGAGCGTGACCCAACCTCCACCCTATTCATTGCTAGTTTGCTCATGGAAGCGGGTTTACCTGCTGGCGTTATGAATGTCGTTAATGGCGATAAAGAAGCGGTTGATACCTTACTCGAAGACAAGCGCGTTAAAGCGGTTAGCTTCGTTGGCTCAACACCGATCGCAGAATATATCTACGCAACAGCAACTAAGAACGGCAAGCGTTGCCAAGCGTTGGGCGGTGCTAAGAATCACGCGATTATCATGCCCGATGCGGATATGGATAATGCGGTTAATCAACTACTTGGGGCAGCATTTGGCTCATCTGGTGAGCGTTGTATGGCACTTTCAGTAGCAGTCGCCGTTGGCGATGCCGCAGCTGACACGCTTGTCGCTAAAATGAAAGAAGCAATGCAGCCACTCAAAGTCGGTGCGTTTAGCGATAGCAACAATGACTTTGGTCCGGTTATCACCAAAGTTCACCAACAAAAAGTTAATGGCTGCATCGACAGTGCTGAGTCACAAGGTGCCACGGTTGTTGTTGATGGCCGCAACCCTAATGTTTCAGGCTTTGAGAATGGCTTCTTTGTCGGCGCGACGTTAATCGATAACGTTACACCTGAAATGGACAGCTATAAAGAAGAAATCTTTGGCCCGGTACTACAGGTGGTACGGGTTGATACCATGCAAGAAGCCATGGATCTGATCGATGCACATGAGTATGGAAATGGTACCTGTATCTTTACCCGTGATGGTGAAGCAGCGCGTTACTTCACTGATAACATTCAGGTGGGAATGGTTGGGGTTAATATTCCGCTGCCGGTACCAGTTTCATATCATAGCTTTGGTGGCTGGAAGCGTTCGTTATTTGGTGATTTGAGTGCTTATGGGCCGGATGCGATTAAGTTCTATACGCGTCGTAAAACGGTTACTCAACGCTGGCCTTCAGCGGGTGTGCGTGAAGGGGTTTCGTTTGCATTCCCATCATGAATTAGACCGCTAGCGCATGAGTGCTGGTAACGGAATGATTTAGAAATATTGAAAGCGGTGATTCTTAACAGAACCATCGCTTTTTTTATAATCTGGATTAATAACTTCACTATAAGCAAGGAGTTAACTCTACGAAAAACTTTGTAATATTGACTACACTTATTGCAGAAGACAAAGCTGCCCTGCGAAGCTCCAACGCGCTGGCGCATAACCCCCGCCCCATTTAAAACCACGAGTGATTAACAATGAGACTTCCCTCCTTTCTTATACCGAGTGTCATCGCGCTTTTACTGATATTTTCCAGCGCGAACGCTACAGCTTCAAACAATACAATTATTGATAGGAATAAAGCCAAAGTAACCACTATCGAAAAGCTCATACGCCAGCATATTGCGCTGGGGAGAATGAAGAACAGCTTCTTTCATCCCATTATCGCCAATAAGCGAAGCGGTCCAACCCGTAACCCATTTGCGAATGTGTCAGAAACAACGGCGGCAGCGATGGCAAAGGCTGGAATAAACCTCGCTGCATTGTCTCGTTACAAAGCGATTTATTTTAAAGGTGAATATCTCGGTGCGACCTCGCGAAAAATAATCAATACCCGACCGGATGTTATTTTGGTGGTCGGCGATGGCACCAGACTACACGATGAAATCTACAGCCGTGGCCCGGTTTTCGTTCAGGGCGACGTAAAAGATTTATCTGGAATTATTAGCAGCAATATTGTTTGGCTCAGTGACAAAACCAAAGCACCACTGCCGACCTATAACGCCTTGATCGGTATGCCCGTCGTCCTAAGAGGGCATCACGCTAATCGACAGCTCATTACCGGCTCTCAAGCAGCGCTAAATAAGATAAAACAAAACCGACAGTCCGAGTGTCAGCGTTACGCCAATAATTCGATAAAGCAGAATACTCAAAACAATACACTGCGCTGCGGTTTCAAAGGCTCGCGCTGGACTAACGATCGAGCAGGTCAATTCAATTGGTGTATGACTATGCTGAGCCCTGTCACTAGCATTGAAGATGATTTTAGAAATAAAAGCCTGGCTAACTGTCAGGCACAAAAAGCCAGCCCCACTAACCGCAAAAATAGACCGGCGATTCCACAAGCCTGTGATGATCCTAGCAAGCAATATCGTGCGGTTAAATCAATTAATCACAGTTTCCGTTATGAGAAAAAGATCAAATCGCCGGTCAGCAATGGCATGATTCGTTACGATTACAATCGCGATAAGAGCCATGATTATGTGTTTCTAGAAGTCAAAGATAAAAAGGCACGAGTGGCGGTGTGCTTAAGTCGTGGCCGAGGTTATCAGCGACGCGTCACTGACCTTGAGTTTTCTACGGAAGGCTATGGCACTTCTGGTAGTGAATACTGGCTAACGCAGAACGGCGATACCTTAAAACTGAATATTAACTACTTCGGGCATAATGAAGGAAGTAGTGGCCGTAATACCAGCTACCGCTTTCAACCTAATACCGGTCGATTCAAAATTGTTAGTGATAATTCGGATTCAAGCGGCGTTTTTCAGGATGGTTTTGAGTATCCGATATTTGTTCCACGAACCTATCGTTTGTTCTGATTAACAGGAGAGGTCGGTTGCTTAATTCTGCAAAGCTAAGTGAGCAAATTAAGCAATAGGCCTCGACTAGATAGATCCCCAGTAAATTACAGCGCCAGATAGTTTTCAATCCCAGCAATCTTATCTTCCGGATGATGATTCACATACAACACAGAAGTCTCAGCCCCCGCACAGATCCTCTCAATCAACGCCAACACCAACTGCCGGTTCATCTCATCCAATCCCAAACAAGGCTCATCTAAAATCAATAAAGCGGGATGCTTAACCATGGCTCTCGCAATCAATAACAAGCGCTGATCGCCATAAGACAGTTTATTAAACGGTTGATCGACTCGATCACTCATCCCCAGCAATGCCAACCATTGATCAGCAATGACCACTTCGCTTTCCGTCGGCTTGCTATACAAACCAATGCTGTCGTAAAAGCCTGAAACGATTACGTTCCTAACGCTGACACTCACCCGGTATTCCCATTGCAGCGCGGTCGACACATAGCCAATAAACTGCTTTATCTGCCAGATGCTTTCGCCATTGCCGCGCTCAAATCCAAATACAAAAATGTCATTTACATAGCACTGCGGATGATCGCCCGTAATCAATGACAGTAAGCAGGTTTTACCACTGCCGTTCGGACCACTCAGCTGCCAATGTTGATTGCGCTGTATCGTCCAATCCAAATCTTTAAAAATAACGGTATCGCCGTATTGAATCTTTACTTTATTCAAACGAACCAATGGCTGAGCGGGATCAAGAGGCGGTAAATCGCTTGCAGCATCCGTTGCAGGGACTGCTAAATCAGCCGTTTTCAGGTGCAATAGCTGATGCAGCTCAGCATACGCCTTTTCATCCGAACGGCTGGCCTGATGCCTTAACTCGCCGTTTTCAACATAGGCGATATCCGTTATGTAGTCAGGGCATTCATCCAGCCGATTAAGCACCATAATCATTGGCACAGTACTGGCTAAGTTCTTTAGATAGTTCTGAAGCACTGGCAAGGTCATCACATCCAGACCATCAAACGGTTCATCTAGAATCAATAAATCCGGCTTGCTGATCAGCGCTTTAATTAGCAACATTTTGCGCGTTTCACCCGTTGATAACTTACGAAAGGCGCGATCCAACAATGGCGTTAAAGCAAACTGCTGCACCAACTCATCGGCTAAGTCCTGATCCTGACAATCCTCAGCTAATACTTCACGAACCGTTGTACCAATGGCAATCACATCCATGATATCAGCATCGTCCTTTTTTAACTCTTGCGCGATCATCGCAGCCTGAGCTTCAAAAGAGACAATCCCCACTTTAGCTGGCACGCCCTCAAGTGTTCCGGACAAAACCTTACCTGCACCCGCTAACACAGCGGCTAATGCCGACTTCCCTGCGCCATTGGTACCAGTGATCATCCAATGCTGATTGGGCTTAATACTCCAGTTGATGTTATTCAGCTGAAAGCGCTCGTCAAAGTCAACCGTCAGATCAGTCATTTTGATGGTTTGAGACTTAGTGCTTGGGTTATTAGTCATAGACATGTGTCACTTCATTTATCGGTTAGCTTCACTAAGATGATGGGCCCGCAGATTTTTAGTCGCGCTTATGGATGGCCTCCGCGCTTAATGCATCAATACAATAAAGGCCAAGATAAAATCTCAGCCTTTATGTCAAACAACTCATTCTGCTACGAAAGCAAGAAGACTATACAATCTTCTTCATATCAGCCATGTATCCACGTAGCTCTGAGCCAATATCTTCAACCGGATGCTCACGAATAACACGGTTAACTTCAATCAGGCGAGCGTTATCAACACCCATGTCATCCAAGTCCAAACCTTTACCAATCACATCAGACTTAATGCCCTTCATAAAGTCGCCAAGCAATGGCAAACAAGCATGGTTGTACAAATAGCAGCCGTATTCTGCAGTATCTGAAATCGTCGCATTCATTTCGTAAAGCTTCTTACGCGCGATGGTGTTAGCGATCAGCGGCGTCTCGTGCAGCGACTCATAGTACGCGGAGTCTGCAATAATGCCTGCATCAGTCATGGTTTCAAATGCAAGCTCAACGCCTGCTTTAACCATGGCCACCATCAAGATACCGTTGTCAAAATACTCCTGCTCAGAGATTTCAACATCACCCGCTGGTGTTTTTTCAAACGCTGTTTCTGCAGTCTCAGCACGCCAGCCTAGTAAGTTCTTATCATCATTGGCCCAATCTTCCATCATGGTGCGAGAGAAGTGCCCCGTCATAATGTCATCCTGATGCTTGTGATAAAGCGGACGCATGATATCCTTCATTTCTTCTGCTAAATCGAAAGCTTTGATTTTTGCAGGATTTGATAGGCGATCCATCATATTAGTCACACCACCATACTTCAGTGCCTCTGTGACCGTTTCCCAACCGAACTGGATTAGCTTGGAGGCATAACCTGCATCCACCCCTTCTTCAATCATCTTATCGAAACAAAGCAGTGAACCGGTCTGCAACATGCCGCAAAGAATCGTCTGCTCACCCATTAGGTCAGATTTAACTTCAGCAACAAATGAAGACATCAAAACACCAGCCTTGTGACCACCTGTTCCAACCGCATACGCTTTGGCTAGTGCCAGACCTTCACCTTTAGGATCATTATTCTCGTGTACCGCGATCAGTGTTGGTACACCAAAGCCACGGACATATTCTGCACGCACTTCTGAACCAGGACACTTTGGTGCTACCATGATGACGGTTAGGTCATCACGTACCTGCATGCCCTCTTCCACGATATTAAAACCGTGCGAGTAAGACAGGCAAGCGCCCTGTTTCATCATCGGCATAATCGTTTCAACAACAGCGGTGTGCTGCTTATCTGGCGTCAGGTTTAGAACAACATCGGCAGTTGGGATTAGCTCTTCATAAGTGCCCACCGTAAAGCCGTTTTCAGTGGCGTTTTTCCATGACTGGCGCTTCTCTGCGATAGCAGCGTCACGCAGTGTGTAGGACACATCCAACCCACTATCACGCAGATTCAAACCCTGGTTCAAACCCTGAGCACCACAACCAATCACGACCATCTTCTTACCTTTTAGTGCATCCACACCTTCGGTAAATTCATCCAGATGCATAAAGCGGCATTTAGCCAGTTGAGCGAGCTGCTCACGAAGCGATAGGGTATTGAAGTAATTGCTAGCCATGGGAGATTTCCATTTCGATTAAGTGGGTCAAAACTTTATTGGAGCATACTGTATACGATGAGCGGTTTTTCGTAAATTGATATAAATGCAATATACTGTCTCATTAAATGCAACGAAGTTCCAGATTAAGCATCGCAATTAAACATCGCAATTGAAACCTGATAATTCTAGTG
>ENA-ORXR01002200-ORXR01002200.1-marine-metagenome-genome-assembly--contig:-NODE-2200-length-18974-cov-3.608192_pt1 | contig 18974 bp, 16 predicted proteins | sample MGYA00237866_ERZ511479 | MGnify/ENA metagenome assembly ERZ511479 | reverse complement strand
CCGACCGCACCTTCGACGCCTATCCGTTCGAGCTGTCGGGCGGGATGCGCCAGCGTGTCGTGATCGCGATGGCGCTGGCCTGCGAGCCGCGTTTGCTGATCGCGGATGAGCCGACGACGGCGCTGGACGTGACCATTCAGGCGGAAATTCTGGCGCTGATGGACCGGCTCAAGCGGGAGACGGGCACGGCGGTCATGTTCATCACGCACGACATGGCGGTGGTGGCGCAAATGGCCGACCGCGTGGTGGTGATGTTTCGCGGCAACAAGGTCGAGGAGGGCACCGTCGAGGAGATCTTCGAGAACCCGCAGCACGCCTACACCAAGGCGCTGCTGGCGGCCGTGCCCAAGCTGGGCGAGATGACGGGCAAGGATTATCCCGAACCGATGAAGCTGCTGGGCAGCGAGGATAAACCGATCGTGCCCATCAAGGGCACCGAGGATGTGCTGCTGCGGGTGAAGGGGCTGACCACGCGGTTTCCCGTCACCGGCGGGTTGCTGCGCCGCACGGTCGCCAATGTCCACGCCGTCGAGGATCTGAGCTTTGAGATCAACAAGGGCCAGACGCTGAGCCTGGTGGGGGAGAGCGGCTGTGGCAAATCCACGGCGGGGCGTTCGATCCTGCGGCTGGTCAACCCGATGGCAGGCGAGGTCAATCTGGGCGGCACCGACATCATGGCGCTGAACCCGCGCGATCTGCGCATGGCGCGGCTGGACATGCAGATGATCTTTCAGGATCCGTTTGCCTCGCTCAACCCGCAGATGGGGCTGGCCGATCAGGTGGCCGAACCGATGCACAACTATGGCACGCTCAAAGGGGCGGCGCTGACCGAACGGGTCGAGATGCTGTTTGACCGCGTCGAGCTGCCGCGCAGTTTCATGCGCCGGTTTCCGCACGAGCTGTCAGGCGGGCAGCGCCAGCGGGTCGCGATTGCACGCGCGCTGGCGCTCAATCCCAAACTCATCATCGCGGACGAAGCCGTCAGCGCGCTTGACGTCTCGGTGCAGGCGCAGGTGCTCAACCTGATGCTGGAACTGCAGGCCGAGATGGAGCTGTCCTTCCTGTTCATCTCGCACGACATGGCTGTGGTGGAGCGGGTGAGCCACCACGTCGGCGTCATGTATCTGGGCCGCATCGTGGAGCTGGGACCGCGCCGCGAGGTCTTCGAGAACCCCGCGCACCCCTATACCCAAGCGTTGATGAAAGCGGTGCCCATCGCCGATCCGCGCAAGCGCAAGGCAGAGAAGGATCTCAACTTCAAACCCATCCCGTCGCCCATTCATCCCGTCAGCTATGTGGCCGAACCAAGCGTCTACCGCGATCTGGGCAACGGGCATAAGGTGCTGACCACCGACAGTGGCTATTGATGCGCGCGCTGGCTGTTTTGAGCGTATGCGCCACGGTGCTGGGCACCTGTGCGCAAGCGACGATCATCGGTGGTGAAATCCTGCGCCAGACGGGCACCGGCGCCTTTCAAAAGCTTGACACGGGTGCTGGTTTTGCCGTGGGTGCGGATAATTTCGACGACTGCAATCTGTACGGCTTTGACGAGGATCAGAACATTGTTCTGATAGAGCCTGCGCGCGTCGATATCGGGGGCACGAACGGGCTGATCCCTGCGGGCACCGAAGTCGCCAGCCATTATGTGTTTTTCGACAGTCTTGATGGCGTCCACTATGGCTATGTAGATTTTGACGCGCCCATTCTGGGGATTGCGGCGATGCAGGATACGATGGGGGCCACGGATTATCTGGCCAATACCAATGTCACCTATCTGGGGCTGGAGCTGCGCGGCCTCGAGCGTGGCGACGACGTCTGGATTGACGCGGAGGACCCAAATCGTTTGTGGGTCTACTGGGCTGGCTCATCCCCCGGCGATTATATCCGTGTTTTCACGCAGCGCTCTGCCGCCGCGATGATGTAGCTGCGCCGCCCGTCTGTTATTCGATCCGTACAGGAGTTTCCCATGACCACCCGCCTTACCCCGCTCGAGATTATGACCAAGCTCATCAGCTTTCCCACCGTCAGCCGCGACACCAATATCCCGCTGATCGACTGGGTCGAGGAATACCTGAACAGCCACGGCATCACCGCGCACCGCTATGTCGATCCCGACCAGCCCAAACATGCGCTGTTCGCCCATGCGGGGCCTGAAGTGGAAGGCGCGATTGTGCTGTCGGGGCACACGGATGTGGTGCCCATCGACGGGCAGCCGTGGGACACGGACCCGTTCACCGTCACCGAAAAGAGCGGCAAATACTACGGGCGCGGCACCTGCGACATGAAAGGCTTTGACGCGCTGGCGATCTGGGCGCTGGTCGAGGCACATCACGCAGGCGTCAAACGCCCGCTGCAAATCGCGCTCAGCTTTGACGAGGAAGTCGGCTGCACGGGTGCGCCGCCGATGATTGCCGCGATGCAGGGCGTCGTGCCCAAGGGCAGTGCCGTGATCGTAGGCGAGCCGTCGACCATGCAGGCCGTCACAGGCCACAAGGGCGGCAGCGGCTTCAACACCCATGTTGTCGGCTTTGAGGTGCATTCGTCGCTGATGCACACAGGCGTCAACGCGATCATGGCAGGGGCCAAGCTGATCGAGTGGGCGAACGAGCAGAACACGCTGAACATGGAAGCCAAGCCTACGGATATGGCGGCGATGTTCGATCCACCCTTCACCACCGTTCACGTCGGCATGATCGAGGGCGGCACCGCCCATAACATCACCGCCAAGGATTGCCATTTCGCGATGGATTTCCGCGTGGTGCCCGGTGAGGACAAGGAAAAGTGGAAGATCGCCTATCTGGAAAAGGTCCGCGCGGTCGAGAAAGCGATGCAGGCCGTCGTGCCCGACACCCGGATCGAGATCACACCGCGCTTTGACGTGCCCGCCTTGCAGCCCGAGGAGGCAGGCGAGGCGGAAACACTGGTACGCCAGATCACCGGCGATAATGCCAGCCACAAGGTCAGCTATGGCACCGAGGCGGGGCAGTTTCAGGACGCGGGCTATAGCGCTGTGATCTGCGGGCCGGGCAGCATCGCGCAGGCCCACCAGCCCAATGAATTCATCGAGGTGGCGCAATTCGACGCGGGCCATGATTTCATGCGCAAACTGATTGCGCGCCTGTCGGAGTGATCCTTTGATGCGCGGCTTTCCGATCAAGGCAGGGCAGGCGCCGCAATACACCGGCGCGCTGCCGCACGCGGCGGATCTGGTCGTGATCGGGGGTGGCATCATCGGCATTTGCACGGCGCTGTTTGCCGCGCGCGCGGGTGCGTCGGTTGTGGTGCTGGAAAAAGGGCTGGTTGCAGCCGAACAATCGAGCCGCAATTGGGGCTGGATCCGGCAGCAGGGCCGCGACCCCGCCGAGATGCCGATCATGGCCGAGGCGCAGCGCCATTGGCAGGCCTTCGCGCGCGAGACGAATGGCGCGGTCGGGCTGGCGCAGACCGGCGTGACCTATCTGGCCCAGACCCCGGAAAAGCTGCGCAGTTTCGAGAAATGGCTGCCCCATGCGGCGGCACATGGCGTGGACAGCCGGCTGCTGGGCAAGGCCGAGATCGCGCAGATGTATCCCGGCCTCAGCGATGCGCCGCTGGGCGCGCTGCACACCGCCAGCGACATGCGCGCAGAGCCGTGGGTGGCAGTACCCGCGCTGGCGCGTATCGCACAGCGCGCAGGCGTGCAGATCCTTGAGCAGTGCGCGGTGCGGTGCCTTGACCTTGCGGGGGGCAAGGTGGCGGGCGTTGTGACCGAACGCGGGCGCATCGCGGCCCCGCGCGTGGTGCTGGCCGGAGGGGCGTGGTCGGCGTTGTTTTTGCGCAATCACGGCGTGGCGATGCCGCAGCTGTCCGTCCGCTCGCAGGTGGCCGCGACGGCACCCGTGGCGGATGTGGGGCAGGCTGCGGGCTCGGCGCGCCGTCTGGCGTTTCGCCGCCGCGCCGATGGCGGCTATACTCTTGCGCCGTCCGGGGCGCCCGATCTGTATCTGGGGCCGGATGCGTTGCGCGCCGCGCCAAAATATCTGACCCAGCTGAGGGAGGATCCCTTTGGCTGTATGGTGCTGCCTGTCGCGCCGAAAGGCTATCCCGATGCGTGGACGACCCCGCGCCGCTGGAGTGGCGCGGACACCAGCCCGTTCGAGCGGATGCGCGTGCTGGACCCCAAACCGACCCCGCGCAAAATCGCCAATCTGGCGCGTGATTTCGCCGCGATGTTCCCCCAGTTGGGCCGCGTGCGGATCAAGGCGGCATGGGCCGGTATGATCGACACGATGCCCGACATCGTTCCCGTGATCGACCACGCCCCCATCGAGGGGCTGATCATCGGCACAGGGATGAGCGGGCACGGCTTTGGCATCGGGCCGGGTGTGGGGCGCGTGCTGGCCGACATGGCCGCAGGCCGCGCGGCGGGCTATGATCTGGACCGTTTCCGTTTTAACCGTTTCACCGACGGCACCGCGATGGTGCCGGGCCCCAATGTCTAGGAGAGCAGCCGATGCCGATTAAGAACCGCCTTGCCGAAATGCACGCCGAGATCACCGGCTGGCGGCGTCATCTGCACCAGCACCCCGAACTGATGTTCGACGTGCACGAGACAGCCAAATTCGTGGAGCAAAAGCTGCGTGGCTTTGGCATCACGGACATCACCACCGGCATCGGGCGCACCGGCGTTGTCGCGGTGATCGAGGGGCGTGAGGCCCGCTCGGGGCGCACGATCGGGCTGCGCGCGGACATGGATGCGCTGCCGATCGAGGAGGACACGGGGCTTGAGTATGCCTCGAAAAATCCGGGCATGATGCATGCGTGCGGGCATGACGGGCACACGGCGATCCTGCTGGGCGCGGCGCAATATCTGGCCGAGACGCGCAATTTCGACGGCCGTGTGGTGCTGATTTTTCAGCCCGCCGAAGAGGGTGGCGGCGGTGGCCGCGAGATGTGCCGCGACGGCCTGATGGAGCGGTGGGGCATCGACGAAGTCTACGGTCTGCACAACATGCCGGGGGCCGAGGTGGGCAGCTTTCATATCCGCGAGGGCGCGCTGCTGGCCGCTACGGATGATTTCGACATCACGGTCACCGGTCAGGGCGGTCACGCCGCCGCCCCGCATGAGGCGATCGACCCCAATCTTGCGGCTGCGCATGTCATTGTGGCGCTGCAATCCATTGCATCGCGCAGTGTTGATCCGTTGATGCAGGTGGTGGTGTCGGTTTGCGTGCTGCGCGCCGACAGCGAGGCGCATAACATCATTCCGCACCGTGTGCAGATGAAGGGAACCGTGCGCACGCTGGATGCAGAGGTGCGCAAGCTGGCGCAGCAGCGGCTGGAGGAAATCGTGGATCTGACTGCGCGCGCGCATCGCTGTACCGCCGATATTACCTATGATCGCGGCTACCCTGCGACGGTGAACCACGACGCGCACACAGGTTTTGCCGCCGACGCCGCCGAGGTCGTGACCCCGGGTGTCGACCGTGCCACCCCGCCGATCATGGCGGGGGAGGATTTCTCCTATATGCTGGAGGAACGTCCGGGCGCGTACATCATGCTGGGCAACGGCGCGGGTGCGACGGTCCACCACCCGCAGTATAATTTCAACGATGACGCCATTCCGGCAGGGTGTTCGTGGTTTGCCGAAGTGGTCGAGCGGCGGCTGCCACTGGCATGACCCTGTTCGCGGTACTGTTCATGCTGCTGTTTCTGGTGGCGATTGTCGGCGTCATCGCCGTGCTGGCCTCCGTTGGCGCGTGGGGGGCGGCAGGCCTGATCGCACTGATCGCTGGGGGCGTGCTGTGGCGCGCGATGCGTGCGCGCGGGGCCGCTGATACGCACTTGCATGATCCGCATCTGAACGCGTTTCAACAACCTCTGCGTCCCAAAGACCGGCGCCAATCACGATAGGGTCAGGACCGCTGGCAGCGCCTGCCTGCTTGCGCTAGGCTGTCTGCACAACGATCCATAAGGAACCAGAATGCCTGTAAAAAACCGATTTGCCGAATTGCACGATGACATCACCGCATGGCGGCGTGACCTGCACGAACATCCCGAAATTCTGTTCGAAACGCACCGCACCTCTGCCACGGTTGCGCAGAAATTGCGCGCCTTTGGCTGTGACGAAGTGGTCGAGGGGATCGGCCGCACCGGCGTGGTCGGGGTGATCAAGGGCAACAGCACGGCGTCGGGCAAGGTGATGGGGCTGCGCGCGGATATGGACGCGCTGCCCATCCATGAGGAAACAGGTCTGCCCTATGCCTCCAAAACCGACGGGGCCATGCATGCCTGTGGCCACGACGGGCATACCGCGATGTTGCTGGGGGCGGCGCAGTATCTGGCCGAGACGCGCAATTTCGACGGCACGGCAGTGGTGATCTTCCAGCCCGCAGAAGAGGGCGGCGGCGGGGCCAAGGTGATGTGTGATGACGGCATGATGGACCGCTGGGGCATTCAGGAAGTCTATGGCATGCACAACTGGCCGGGCATGGCGCCGGGCAGCTTTGCCATCCGCCCCGGTCCGTTCTTTGCCGCGACCGATCTGCTGGACATCGAGATCGAGGGGCTGGGCGGTCACGCGGCCAAGCCGAACGAGACGGTAGACACCACCGTCATCGCGTCGCAGATCGTCGGGGCCTTGCAAACCATCGTGAGCCGCAATGCCGATCCGGTCAGCAATATCGTCGTCTCTATCACCTCGTTCCGGACCGCGTCGGAGGCCTATAACGTGATCCCGCAAAAGGTGCATCTGAAAGGGACCGTACGCACCATGTCGGTCGAATCGCGCGATCTGGCGGACACGCGCGTGAACGAGATCTGCACAGGCATCGCAACGGCGATGGGCGGCGTGGCGCGCGTGACCTATCACCGCAACTATCCGGTGATGATCAACCACGCGGCGCAGACCGATTTCGCCGCCGATGTGGCGCGCAGCGTGTCGGGCAATTGTGCCGAGGCGCCGCTGGTTATGGGCGGCGAGGATTTCGCCTTTATGCTGGAGGAGCGTCCGGGGGCCTATATTCTGGTGGGCAACGGCGACACGGCGATGGTGCATCACCCGCTGTATAATTTCAACGATGATGTGATCCCTGCGGGCTGTAGCTGGTGGGCCGGTCTGGTCGAGCAGGGAATGCCTGCCGCCTGACCCTCTCAGCCCTCTGCCAGCAAGCGGCGGTAGAGGGTGATGAGGCTTTGCGCCTCCGAGCGGATCGAGAAATTCTGCACCACATGGGTGCGGCTGTTGGTGCGCCAGTCCGCCAGCCGCGCAGGGTCCGACAGGGCATCGCGCGCGGCCTGTGTCAGCGCGTCGATATCGTCGGCGGGCACCAGCAGGCCGGTCTGGTCCTGTACCACCAGTTGCTCGAACGCGCCGACGCGGGTGGCCACCACGGGACAGCCGGTTGCCATCGCCTCCAGCGGGGTCAGGCCGAACCCTTCCCAGCGTTGCGGCGCGATGTAGAGATCGAGCGCCGCGTACCAGTCGGCAATGGCGTCTGTGGGCACTTCGGGTTTGAACAGGATGCGCGAGGCAAGGCCCGCCTTGGCGACCTGTGCGCGCAGCCCGTCCAGAAATCCCGCGTCCTCCTCCCCCACGGCGCGGCCCATGACGATGGCATGGGCATCGGCCTGCGTGCCCAGCAGTGCGATCATCGCCTGCACAAAGGCATCCGTACCCTTTTGTGCGCGGATACGGCCGTAGCAGCCGATCAGCGGGCCCGTCACCGGCAGACCCATCGCGCCGCGCAGGGCCGCACGGTCGGGGGCGGGGGTAAAACTGTCGGTGTCGATGCCGTGCATGATGACCTGCGCCGGCCGCTCCAGATAGGCGGCGGTTTTGTCGGAGGTGGCCACCACCGCATCCATCCGCCGGATCAGCCAGCGCGTCAGCCCCGATTGCCGGCGCTGCGACGCAGAGGTAAACACCAGCTTCAGCCGCTTGCCCAGCAGGTATTTCAACGCCAGCCCGCCGATCATCTCGACGTTGCGGCGTGCGTGCCAGACCCGCAGTGGCCCGCGCGGCAGGGTCAGCAGGGCGCGCAGCGGAATTTGGGGCACATGATCGGGCAGCACAGGGCCGGTGGCCACGATGGCGATCTCGCGCGCCTGTACCGGCACCAGACGCACGACAGTGGCGGTCACCCCCGACAGGCGGCGTTTGAAATTGGGCGCGATCACGCGACTGTCGCGCGGGGCGGTCATGCCAGATCCAGTGCGGTTATCAGGCGCGCCGCGATGGTATCCAGCTTGCCCGTCTCGGCCTGCGCAAAAGCGTGGGCCGCCTTGCTTGATTTCTCCAACATCTGCCGGTCGTCCAGCAAGGCACCGATGCGTGCGGCCAGATCATCGGCATCCGCGATGATCCGCGCGGCGCCTGCGGTTTCCATCGCGGCAAAGGTTTCGGCAAAATTGAACACATGTGCGCCCGACAGGACGGGTGTGCCGGCCTGTGCAGCCTCGAACGGGTTATGCCCGCCGATGGGCAGCAACGAGCCACCCAGAAACACGATATCGCCCAGCGTGTACCAATTGCCCAGCTCCCCCACGGTGTCGGCCAGATAGACCGCCCCCCCCGGCATGTCGCCGGCGCTGCGGCAGGTGTACTCCAGATGCGCTTGCTCGATCAGCGCTTTGACCGCGGTGCTGCGTTCGGGGTGGCGTGGCACAAGGATCAGATGCAGATCGGGATGGGTGGCGCGCAAAATCCGGTGGGCGGTCAGAACCGCGCGGTCCTCCCCCTCGTGGGTCGAGGCGGCAACCCAGACAGGGCGATGCCCCAAGGCCGCGCGCGCCTCGAAAATCAGGTCTTCGTCGGTGGGCAGGGGACCGGCAAAGGATTTGAGGTTCTGGCCCCGTGCCACGCGTTGCGCAGGCGCGTGGATGCGCACCATTTCCTCGGCCATTTTGTCATTCTGTGTCAGGATCAGGTCGAACACCTCCAGCACATACGCCGCAAGTTTCGGCCGCTGCTTCCACGCGGCGAGCGATTTTTCAGACAGGCGCGCATTGACCAGCGCCATTCTGGCACCGCTGGCGCGGGTGCGGCGCAGCATTTGCGGCCACAGCTCGCTCTCGACGACCAGTGCCGCGTCGGGGCGCCAGTGTTTGAGGAACCGGCGCAGCGGCCCCGCCGAATCCAGTGGTGCGAACTGATGCACACAGCGCGGCGGCATCCGTTGTGCGATCAGCGTGGCAGAGGTGGCTGTGCCGGAGGTGATCAGGAACTGCGCCTGTGGCAGCGCCACCCCCATGCGGGTGATCAGCGCCAGAACGGACAGGCTCTCCCCGACAGAGGCGGCGTGAAACCAGATCAGCGTGCCGGGGCGGCGCGCTTCGGTCGCGTTGCCCAGACGTTCGTGCGCGCGGTGGGCAGACACGCCGGCCTGCCGCAGCTTGCGCGTGGTCGCGCGCGCCACAAAGGGCACGGCCAGCATCGCAAACGCTACATAGGCGCGGTACTGCCACGGCGTGCGCATGATCGCTCAGCCGCCTGTGTGGCTCATGTGGCGGGGCATCTGGCCGTCCGCCTGTTGACGCGAATAGTCGAAATCATGCCCTTTGGGTTTGAGGCCGATGGCCGCGCGAATGGCTGCCTCCAGCGGGGCGTCGTCGTGGGGGTGCGCGCGCAGCGGGGCGCGCAGGTCGGCGCGGTCTTCCTGCCCCAGACACAGATAAATCTCGCCGGTGCAGGTCAGGCGCACGCGGTTGCAGCTTTCGCAGAAATTATGGCTCAGCGGCGTGATAAACCCGATCTTCTGGCCGGTTTCTTCCAGGCGGACATAGCGCGCGGGCCCGCCGGTATTTTCCGCCAGATCGGTCACGGTGTACTGGCTGGCATAGGCGCTGCGCACATCGCGCAACGACCAGTATTGATCCAGCCGGTCCTCGTTGCCGATGTCGCCCATCGGCATGACCTCGATCCACGTCAGGTCCATGTCCCGCTCGGCGCACCAGCCGGTGATCCGGGCCAGCTCCGGCTCGTTGAAGCCTTTGAGGGCGACGGCGTTGATCTTGACCCGCAGGCCGGCCGTCTGTGCCGCGTCGATGCCGCGCAACACCTGCGCCAGACGGCCCCAGCGCGTCACTTGGGCAAACTTGGCCTCGTCCAGCGTATCGAGCGAGACATTCACCCGCCGCACACCCGCCGCATACAGCGCGCTTGCATATTTCTCCAGCTGGCTGCCGTTGGTGGTCAGCGTCAGCTCCTTGAGGGTGCCTGCCTCCAGATGCCGCTGCATGCCGTCGAAAAACGTCATAATCCCCCGCCGGACCAGCGGTTCTCCGCCGGTGATCCGCAGCTTTTGCACCCCCAGCCCGATGAAGGTGGAACACATGCGATCCAGCTCCTCGAGGGTGAGCAATTCACGCTTTGGCAGGAAGGTCATATTCTCGGACATGCAATAAACACAGCGGAAATCGCAGCGGTCCGTGACCGAGACGCGCAAATAGGTGATGGCACGGGCGAAGGGATCAATCAGCGGTGTTTTCATGGCCTCAGTGGTACAGTTCACGCGCTGTCGCGGCAAGCGCGATCTCAAAGGGGTTGGAGCGGGCGCGCAGCTGGCATAATATGATTCTATGAACAGTTTTTCCTTACCCTTCGCGGCCTTTGCGGCCACCCTTGCCCTGACGGGCTGTACGCAACTGGGCTTTGGCCAGCCCAATGATGTCGGGGGGCCGCCGCCGCAGGCAGAACCTGTCGTTGCCGCCGCTCAGGAAGCCGTGGCAGAAGTGGCCGCGCTGCCGGAGGCGACGGTCGCGGATGTGGCTGCGGTCAAGGCCGATCCGGTCCTGACCTCTGCGCCGCCGCCGCCGCCCACTGCGCGGACCGAAGCGAGCCTGGACACCACCACGACCGCGCAGCGCGTCGAGGCGGCAGCCCCCGCGACACCTGCGGAAACCTCCAAACGGCTGGGCAGCACCATCGCCAGCCTTGGCAGCCCGTCAGAGCCGGGCTTCTGGCTGAAAACGCCATTGGTCAAGACCAAGACATCGGGCCGCGTGACGAACAAGGCGAATGGCAAATCCTCTGCTGTGACGCTGATCCCCATTGACGGTCCGGCCACAGGCGGTAGCCGCATGTCGCTGCCTGCGATGCGCCTGATCGACGCCTCGCTCACCGATCTGACAGAGGTCGAGGTCACGCTGGAAAGCTGACCCTCCGCCGCAGGGCGCTGGCTGGTTCAGGTCGCGTGCTGCGGCCCTCAGCCCTCGTCGATGATGTGGGTCGGCATACCGTCGATCGTGGTGCGGTTGCGCGTGTCCCAATAGTCCTCGATCGCCTCGGCACCTTTGTCGCTGGCCCATTTCTTGAGGACATCGCGCGGGCCTTTATGCTCAAAGAACGGGACCGCATAGCCGCAGCTGGTCTGGACCATCTCGACCGTCACGTCATAGATCTGTCGCGTGCCCAGTTCCGGGCCGAACTGTGTATTGAGCGTGTCGAAATCCGCATCGCGCGGGTGCAGCGTGCGCGCTGTGCCATAGGCGCGCAGGATCATCGGGCGCGTCTCGAATCCGCACCACATCAGTGTGATCCGGTTGAGGCGTGCCAGATGGCCTGCCGTCTCGTTGCCAGAGCCGGTGAAGTTGCGCCAGATGATCCGGTTTGGCCCCAGCACACGCAGGCTGTCCATCCCCTTGGGCGAGATGTTGACCCGCCCGTCCGGCGCCGCACTGCCGCAAAAGAAAATCTGCTGTGCGGCGATGAAGGCGCTGTGATCCTCGCTTAGGCTGTCGAACTGTTTGGCCATGCTGCGGTTACTCCACCGTGACCGATTTGGCGAGATTGCGGGGCTGGTCCACATCCGTCCCCTTGGCCACTGCCGTGTGATAGGCCAGCAGCTGCGCGGGGATCGCATAGAGGATCGGCGCGACCGCATCCGAGACGTCGGGCATCTCGATCGTGTCCCAGACGCCGATGCTCGCCTCGCTCAGCCCCTCGTGGTCGGAGACAAGGATGACCTTGCCCTTGCGGGCCATGACCTCTTGCATGTTGCTGACGGTCTTGTCGAACAGCGCGTCGCGCGGGGCCAGAACGACCACGGGCATTTCCTCGTCGATGAGGGCGATGGGGCCGTGTTTTAGTTCACCCGATGCATAAGCTTCGGCGTGGATGTAGCTGATTTCCTTCAACTTCAACGCGCCCTCGTGGGCCAGCGGGTAGAGCGGGCCGCGCCCCAGAAACAGCACATCGCGCGCGGTCGACAGCTTGCGCGCCGTCTCCTTGATCTTCTCGCTTTGCTCCAGCGCTTCGGACATCAGCGCGGGCAAACGCCGCAGGTGGGCGATATGGTCTTGCTGCTGCTCGGGCGTGATCTCTCCGCGGTCGGTGGCGGCCTTGATCGCCAGCAGAAATAGGACGGTCAGCTGGCAGGTGAAGGCTTTTGTCGAGGCGACGCCGATCTCGACGCCGGCGTGGATGGGCAGCACCAGATCGCCCTCCCGCGCGATGGAGGATTCGGGCACGTTGACCACCGACACGATTTTGTCAGCCTTGCCGGTGCAATAGCGCAGGGCGGCCAATGTGTCGGCTGTTTCGCCCGACTGGCTCACGAACAGGGAGACAGAGCGCGCGGGGATCGGCGGCTCGCGGTAGCGGAATTCAGAGGCGACGTCGATCTCGACCGGCAGGCGGGCAATCTGTTCGAACCAGTATTTCGCGGTCAGACAGGCCAGAAACGCCGTGCCGCAGGCCACCATCGTCACACGCTCGACCTTTGCGAAATCAATCTGCGGGTCGGGCAGGCGGATCTCGCCCGACTTGGAGATATACTGGTTCAGCGCGTCTGCGATCACGGCGGGCTGTTCCGCGATTTCCTTGGCCATAAAGTGTTTGTGCCCGCCCTTGTCGATACGGGTGGCGCTGATCTGGATGGTGCGGATGTCGCGGTTGACCGGCGTGCCCTCGGCGGAAAACACGGCGGCGCCCTTGCGGGTCACGACGGCATAATCGCCCTCTTCAAGATAACTGATGCGGTCGGTCATGGGCGACAGCGCAATAGCATCGGAGCCCACGAACATCTCCCCCTCGCCATAGCCAAGCGCCAGCGGAGAGCCTTTGCGCGCGGCGATCATCAGATCTTCCTCGCCGTCAAACAGGAAGGCCAGCGCAAAGGCACCGTGAAGCTTGCCCAGTGTCTTGATCGCGGCCTCTTGCGCGCCCAACCCCTGCGACATGAAATGCTGTGCCAGCATGGCGACGGTTTCCGTGTCGGTGTCGGTGACGGGGGTCAGGCCGTGGGCCGCCAATTCGTTGCGCAGTTCGCGGAAGTTTTCGATGATGCCGTTGTGCACGACGGCGACGGGGCCTGCCTGATGGGGGTGGGCGTTGCCGACATTTGGCTCACCGTGGGTGGCCCAGCGGGTGTGGCCGATGCCCGATTTGCCGGCCAGCGGCTCGTGCACCAGCAGATCCCCAAGGTTCACCAGCTTGCCGACGGCGCGACGGCGCTCCAGCTTGCCTGCATTGACGGTCGCGATGCCCGCACTGTCATAGCCGCGATACTCAAGCCGTTTGAGCGCCTCGACCAGAATGGGTGCAGCTTCGTGATTGCCCAAGACCCCTACAATTCCACACATATTAGCTTCCTCGCTGTTGCTTGGCTTTTTTCGCCCTGAGCATGTCCATCAGTTTGCGTGCCATGCCCGGCTTTTCGATTTGCGGTGCGCGGGCCAGCGCCAGTGCGTCCGGCTCCACGTCCGAGGTGATGACAGAGCCCGAGCCGGTCATGGCGTAGTCCCCGATGTGCACAGGCGCCACCAGCATCGTGTTCGATCCGATAAAGCTGTGCGCGCCGATGTGGGTGTGGTGCTTCATCACGCCGTCATAGTTGCAGGTGATCGTGCCCGCGCCGATGTTGGCATGCGCGCCCACAAAGGCATCCCCGATATAGCTGAGGTGATTGACCTTGGCGCCCTCGGCCACCACGGCATTCTTGATCTCGACGAAATTGCCGACGCGGGTGTTCTCCTGCAATTCGGTGCCGGGGCGCAGGCGGGCGTAGGGGCCGACGACCGCACCGCGCGCGACATGGCACCCCTCAAGGTGGCTGAACGCGCGCAGGGTTGCGTTGCTTTCCACCGTGACGCCGGGGCCGAACACGACATGCGGCTCGATCCGCGTGTCGCGGCCAATGACCGTATCGCGCGCCAGATAGACGGTTTCGGGGGCCTGCAAGGTGACGCCATCGGCTGCCAGTGCCGCCCGCGCGCGGGTCTGAAACGCGGCCTCGGCCTGTGCCAGCTGCGCGCGGGTGTTGATGCCCAGTGTTTCGGCCTCGTCGCAGGTGACGGCAGTGGCGCTCAGACCGCGGGCACGGGCCAGCGCCACGATGTCCGTGAGATAGTATTCGCCCGAGGCGTTTTCATTGCCCACCGCGTCGATCAGATCGAACAGCAGCGCCGCGTTGCACGCAATCACGCCACTGTTGCACAGGGTCAGCGCGCGCTCCTGCTCGGTGGCGTCCTTGTATTCTACGATCCGTTCCAGCGACAGACCGTCCATGATCAGGCGGCCATAGCGGTCGGGATCAGCGGCCTCGAACCCCAGCACGACGACATCCGCGCCCTCGGATGCGCTCATCATGTCCTCCAGCGTCTCGGGCGACACAAACGGCGTGTCGCCGTACAGAACGATGGCCGTGCCGTCAAAACCGGCCAGCGCGTCCTTTGCCTGTTCGACCGCGTGGGCGGTGCCCAGCTGCTGTTCCTGCACAACGACCTGCGCCGTCTCGTCAAAGATGTGGGCGGCGGTCGCCACTTCCTCGGCGCCGTGGCCTGCGACGACGACCGTGTGCTGCGGCGCCAGCGTGGCACCAGCGGCCATCGCGTGAATCAGGATCGGATCGCCCGCCACATTGTGCAGCACTTTTGGCAGGTCCGAGTTCATCCGCGTGCCTTTGCCGGCAGCAAGAATGATGAGGCTGGTTTTCATGGCGGGTCCGTTCTGCTCGCGTTTTGATTTTGCCCTGTTTAGCCTATGTGCGCGCCCGCGCAAGGTGGGCTGCATCACAGTAGGTTGCGGCTTGCAACACGGCAGGGCTGCCGCTAGGCCAATGGGGAAGCAGCGGGGGTGCATATGAAAACGGTGGTATTTGATCTGGACGGGACGCTGGCGGACACCAGCGGGGATTTGATCGCGGCGGCCAATGCGTGTTTTCGCGACCTTGGCGCGGGCGATCTGCTGGACCCTGCGCGCGACGCGGGCACGGCGCTGCGCGGCGGGCGTGCGATGCTGCGGCTGGGGATGTCGCGGATGGGGCGCGGGCCGGATGACCCGCTGATTGATGCGCAATACCAGAACCTGCTGGATCACTATGCCCGCGACATCGACACCCACACGCGCCTGTATGACGGCGCGATGGCGGCGGTCGAGACGCTCAAGACCCACGGCTACCGCGTGGCGATCTGCACCAACAAGCCCGAGGGACTGGCGCGCGAGCTGCTCACGCGGCTGGGGGTGCTGGAGGCGTTCGGCGCGCTGACGGGGGCCGATACGCTGCCCGTGCGCAAACCCGACCCCGAGCATCTGTTCGAGACGGTGCGCCGTGCGGGGGGCGATCCGGCGCAATCGCTGCTGGTGGGCGACACGGTCACCGACCGCGATACAGCGCGCGCGGCACAGGTGCCGTGCGTTCTGGTCACCTTTGGTCCCGCAGGCGGCGACATGGCCGCGCTTGAGCCTGCGGCCCTGCTGGAGCGCTATAGCGATCTGCCGCAGATCGCCGCGCAATTGCTGGGAAAGGTCTGAGCCATGAGCGACGTGTTCAAAGGCAGCTTCACCCAGCAAGAGCCGATCCCCGAGGCGGGCATCGAGGCGGCGGTCGCGGTCATGCGCTCGGGCCGGTTGCACCGCTATAACACCACTCAGGGCGAGACGGCCCAGACTGTCCTGCTGGAGCAGGAGTTCGCCGCCAGCGTGGGCGCGAAATACTGCCTCGCCGTTGCCTCGGGCGGCTATGCGATGGCCACGGCCCTGCGCGCGGTGGGGGTAAAAGCAGGCGAGGCGGTGCTGACCAATGCCTTTACGCTGGCGCCTGTGCCGGGGGCGATTGCAGCCGTGGGGGGCGTGCCTGTGTTTGTGGGCGTCACCGACCAGCTGGTGCTGGACCTCGACGATCTGGTGGCCAAGGCGGGTCAGGCGCGCGTCCTGCTGCTGAGCCATATGCGCGGGCACATCTGTGACATGGAGCGCCTGATGGAGATCTGCACGGCCCACGACATTACCGTGATCGAGGATTGCGCGCACACGATGGGCGCTGCGTGGAAGGGCAAGCCCAGCGGCACATGGGGCACCGTCGGCTGTTATTCGTGCCAGACCTACAAGCACATCAATGCGGGCGAGGGCGGGCTGTTCGTGACAGATGATGCACAGATTGCCGCCCGTGCGATCATGTATTCGGGCAGCTACATGCTGTATGAAAAACACCTTGCCGGTCCGCCAAAGGAGGCCTTTGCGCAGATCCGGTACGAGACGCCCAACATTTCGGGGCGGATGGACAATCTGCGCGCGGCGATCCTGCGCCCGCAACTGGCCGATCTGGCCACGCAATGCGCCCGCTGGAACGACCGCTATCGCGCGATCGAGGAGGGTCTGCGCGGCACCGCAGGGCTGCGCGTGATCGAGCGTCCGGCAGAGGAAACCATTGTCGGCTCCTCCCTCCAGTTTCTGCTGGAGGATTGGGCGGGCGAGACGGTGCAGGCGCTGTTGGCCCGCTGCGCCGCGCGCGGGGTCGAGCTCAAGTGGTTCGGCGGCGCGGAGCCGGTGGGCTTTACCAGCCGCTATGACAGCTGGCGCTATGTCGACGCGCCTGCCATGCCCGATAGTGACCGTGTGCTGGCGGGGATTATCGACATGCGCGTGCCGTTGACCTTTAGCCTTGGTGACTGTGCGCAGATCGCCGCGATCATCCGCGACGAGGTCGCGCGCCTGTACCAGTCTGCCGCCTGAGGGGGTCTGTCGCAAGCGGTCCAAGCCTGCCGACGCTTGACCTGCGCAAACACCTCTGCCAATAATGAACAAGCGTTCAATAACTATGGAGAGGGAGAGTATCCATGTTCAACGCCCCGATGCAGTTCGATCTGGGAGAGGACGTCGGCGCGCTGCGCGAGATGATCCACCGCTGGGCACAAGAGCGCCTGCGCCCGATGGCCCAAGGGATCGACGCCGACAATCTGTTTCCCGCCGCGTTGTGGCAGGAGATGGGGGAGCTGGGCCTGTTGGGCATGACCGTGGACGAGGAATACGGCGGCACCGGCATGGGCTATCTCGCGCATACCGTCGCGGTGGAGGAGATCGCGCGGGCCAGCGCCTCTGTCTCGCTGTCTTACGGCGCGCACAGCAATCTGTGTGTCAACCAGATCAGCCTGAACGCCACGCCCGAACAAAAGGCAAAGTACCTGCCGGACCTGTGCAGCGGCGCGCATGTGGGGGCGCTGGCCATGTCGGAAACCTCGGCGGGGTCGGACGTTGTGTCGATGAAGCTGGCGGCGGAAAAGCGCAACGACCACTACCGGCTGAACGGCAATAAATACTGGATCACCAATGGCTGTGACGCCGAAACGCTGGTCGTCTACGCCAAGACCGATCCCTATGCCGGCTCCAGGGGGATCACCGCCTTTCTGATCGAGAAAAGCATGAAAGGTTTTACCACCAGCCCGCATTTCGACAAACTGGGGATGCGCGGGTCCAACACCGCCGAGCTGGTGTTTGACGATTGCGAAGTTCCGTTCGAGAACGTGCTGGGCGAGGAGGGGCGCGGGGTTGCCGTGCTGATGTCCGGTCTGGATTACGAGCGGGTCGTGCTGGCGGGTATCGGCCTTGGCATCATGGCCGCCTGTCTGGACGAGATCATGCCCTACATGGCCGAGCGCAAGCAGTTCGGCCAGCCGGTTGGCAGCTTCCAGCTGATGCAGGGCAAGATGGCGGATATGTACACGGCGATGAACTCGGCGCGCGCCTATGTCTATGAGGTGGCAAAGGCCTGCGACCGGGGCGAGGTCACCCGCGCGGATGCGGCGGCCTGCTGTCTGTACGCCTCCGAGCAGGCGATGGTGCAGGCGCATCAGGCGGTGCAGGCGATGGGCGGGGCAGGCTATCTGAGCGACAATCCCGTCGCGCGTATTTTCCGCGATGCCAAGCTGATGGAGATCGGTGCCGGCACCTCCGAGATCCGCCGCATGCTGGTGGGCCGCGAGATGATGGAAGTAATGTCCTGATGCAACTGCTGCCGGGCCTTGACGCGGGCGGGCGCTGGGACATTCCCGCGCGTCTCAACATGGCGCGGCAATGTCTGGGCGGTGCGCCGGATGCGCTGGCGGTGATTGACCTGACGGACGGTGTGCGCCGCGACGTGAACGTGGGCGATCTGCATGCGATGGTTGACGCGCTGGCCCGCGCGCTGGCGCAAAAGATACAGGCGGGCGACCGCGTCGGCGTGCTGCTAAGCCAATCCCCGTGGTGCCTTGCTGCCCATCTTGCGATCTGGAAAATCGGCGCGATTTCAGTGCCTTTGTTCAAACTGTTCAAGCATGATGCGCTGGCCGCGCGGCTCGGCGACAGCGGCGCGGCGCTGGTGCTGACGGATGCGGAAGGGATGGATGTGCTGGGCGATCTTGCCGAAGGGTGGCTGGTAGATCAAGCAGGGATTGCGGGAGGCGATGTGCCGTTTGCAGACACAGGCCCCGACGATCCTGCCGTCCTGATCTATACATCTGGCACCACTGGCACGCCCAAAGGCGCGCTGCACGGCCACCGCTTGCTGACGGGGCATTTGCCGGGGGTGGCGATGAGCCATGATTATCTGGGGCAAGAGGGGGATTGCCTGTGGACCCCTGCGGATTGGGCGTGGATCGGGGGGCTGTTCGATGTGGCGATGCCTGCGCTTGCGCTGGGCGTGCCGGTGGTTGCGGCGCGGATGGCGAAGTTCGATGTGACGAACTGCCAGCGCATCATCGAACAAGGGGGCGTGCGCAATGTGTTCTTCCCGCCCACG
>ENA-ORXR01002198-ORXR01002198.1-marine-metagenome-genome-assembly--contig:-NODE-2198-length-18990-cov-8.234336_pt1 | contig 18990 bp, 15 predicted proteins | sample MGYA00237866_ERZ511479 | MGnify/ENA metagenome assembly ERZ511479 | reverse complement strand
AATGGCAGGGTTTCCAAATCATCCGCCATCAACGCGATATCGGCTGTCTCTAACGCCACGTCTGAGCCTGCCGCGCCCATGGCAATACCGACGGTCGCATTAGCCATTGCAGGCGCGTCGTTCACGCCGTCGCCGACCATGGCCACGCCGCCTTGGGCCTTGAGTTCAGCGATTTTCGTCACTTTGTCTTCGGGCATGAGGTCGCCAAATGCGATATCCAAGCCGACCTCTTTAGCAACGGCGTTGGCCACATTTTGATTGTCTCCCGAGATCATCATCATGCGTTTCAAGCCGATAGCGCGAAGATCTTCGATTACGGCTTTGGCCGTCTCTCTCGGCGTATCCATGAGGCCAATTGCACCTAAATATCGCTCGCCCGCACGCACGATCATCGTCGTGCGGCCATTGGCCGATAAGTCTTCAACGCGCGCACGTAAATCATCCGGCAAAGGCACGCCGCCGCTCTCATCAAACAGCGCTGTCTTACCGATATGTACGAGTTCACCGCCCACTCGGGCCGATACGCCTTGGCCGATAATATTCGCAAAATCTGTTGCCTCACGGGGATTATCTCCCAAGCGCTTTTTGACATCTTCAACAACGGCCTGCGCTAAAGGGTGATCGCTAAGCGCTTCGACTGCCGCGCTTATTTCAAGCAGTTCTGTTTCCGATGTGTCGCCATAAGGCACGATGTCCACCAGATGCGGCTCACCAATGGTCAGCGTGCCAGTCTTATCAAAAGCAATTGCGTCGAGACGACCTAAGGCTTCAAGCGGCGCGCCGCCTTTTATTAGAACCCCGCCGCGCGCAGCTCGGGCAACGCCTGACAATATGGCGCTCGGCGTTGCAATCGCCAGCGCGCAGGGACTGGCCGCGACTAAGACCGCCATGGCGCGGTAAAAACTCGTGGCGGGACTTTCATCTAAGACAAGGAATGACAGGCTCGTCAAAACGGCCAAGACAATCACGCACGGCACGAATATTCTTTCAAACTTCTTGGTGAAGCTCTGCGTCGGAGATTGTCGAGTTTGCGCTTCGGCGACCATTGTCATCACGCGCGCCAATGTTGTTTCACCCGCCAATTTTGTGACCAGCACTTCAAGACTACCGCTGCCGTTAATTGAGCCGGCAAAGACGCGGCCCGATGCAGAGACAGCATCCGGATTTTCTAATGCCTTTGCGCGGTCCTCAACCGGCAATTTGTCTACGGGCGCGCTTTCACCCGTAATCGGTGCTTGATTGACGGCGCTTGCACCTTTGACGACAAATCCGTCGGCAGGCAGGCGTTCATTTGAGCGCACGATAACAATATCGCCAATTTTGAGCGCGTCGATATGAACAGTTTCCGTTTTATCGCCGCGCCGCACCAAAGCCTCATCGGGCGTTAAATCGGCGAGCGCTGCAACGGCATTTCGGGCGCGGGCCATGGCATAATTCTCAAGCGCATGGCCAATACTGAATAAGAAAAGTAAAAATGCGCCTTCCGCCCATTCGCCCAAAAATGCGGCTCCCGATGCGGCCACTAACATCAGAAAATCTATTTGGAATTGCCCTTTGAGTATTTTTCCAAGGGCTTCGCGCAAAGCGTAATAGCCGCCGAAGAAATAAGCGGCCAACAATAAGCCAAATCCGATTTGATCGGGAATGAGATTTAGTTTTGGGCCAAGCCAGCCAGCAATCAAACAGAGCCCGCAAAGGGCCGCAAATATGATTTCAGCCCGCCCGCCTAGAAGACGATTGAAGAGGTCATCATGGGCGTGATCGTGTCCATCATCGTGGCTATGAGCTTCGTCTTTGCGTTCTTCATCGTGGTTATGTGTATCAGACATAATAAAATCCTTTAATCAGGCTCCGAAGGACTAAGCCCATCGGAGCCTTTTAATTATTCAGCTAAAGCCGCTTTATTGTCATGTAACGTCTCAACCATGGAATGGTGCCCGCCGGGTTTTGGCGCGAACCATTTATGAAGCGCGGGCATAACCAAAAGCGTGAGCACGGTTGAGGTTACTAAGCCGCCAATGACGACGGTGGCCAAAGGCCGCTGAACTTCAGCCCCGACACCTGTGGCCAAGAGTAAGGGCGCAAGCCCCAAAGCCGTTGTAAGCGCCGTCATTAAGACGGGACGCGCGCGAAGTCCTGCCGCGTCAATGGCGAGCGTGTCGCGGTCTTGCCCCGCGCGGGCAAAATCATCCATGAAACTGACCAGTACCATCCCGTTTCCAAGCGCAATCCCAAACAGCGCAATAAAGCCGACTGTCGCCGGCACCGACACAGGCAACCCCGTAATCCAGAGCGCTAAGGCTCCGCCTGTTAAAGCCAGGGGGATATTGAGCAATATCAGAATGGCAGATTTCATCCGGCCAAAGGTGATCAGCAAAATGAAAAACACAATTGCCAGCGTAATCGGAATGACAACAGCAAAACGCGCATTGGCTTGCTGCTGCAATTCAAATTGACCACCCCAAACAAGACGATAGCCCGGCGGCAGGTCAAGCTGGGTGTCCGTTAAAGCCTGAGCGTCTTGAACGAAAGACCCAATATCGCGGCCCCGCACATTTGACTGCACGGTGATAAAACGCTCACCATCCTCACGGGTGATTTGGCGCGGTCCGATGACAGTTTCGATCTTAGCAACAGTCTCCAGCGGCACGCGCGCGCCTGATGAAGACTTTAGAATAATCCGGCTGATGTCGTCAGGCGAATTTCTGTCCTCAGCGCGAAGCCGCACGACAATCGGAAATTGCCTCACACCTTCGAACAACGCGCCGGCTTCTGCGCCGCCAACTGACGCCCGAAGCGCGTCCAGCGCATCCTCAACGTCGAGGCCGTAACGGCCCAATGCGGCCCGATCTACCGTCACGACAAGCTGAGGCGCACCCGTGATTTGGTCCGCTTGGACTTCTGCCGCGCCCTCGACTTGCTGCAACAAGGATTGCAAAACTTTGGACTGTTCCAGCAAAACTTCACTATCAGGGCCAAATATTTTAACGGCCAATTCGGCGCGTGTGCCTGTCAGTAATTCATCGACAGCCATGGCAATGGGCTGTCCAATATTGACAACAATACCGGGATAGCTTTCTAGGTTTTCAGAAATCTCCGTGCGCAAATCCTCTGCCGTCAGTCCGGCGCGCCAATTCTCTTGCGGTTTTAATTCTACAAAACTCTCAGCACTATTGGTCGGATCGGCATGGGCGCCGACCTCTCCGCGTCCAATGCGTGTGACGATAGATTTGATTTCAGGAAACGCCCCTAACAAACGTTTTTCAACCCGCGTTGTCGTAGCTGACGCTTCAGTCAGAGAGATTGACGGAGCCATAGTTATGCGCAGCAATATATCGCCTTCTTCCAAGGCAGGGGTAAATTCAGAACCCAGCCTTGATCCGGCCAAACCGCCTGCCAGTAATAGAACACCTGCAAGCAAGATCGCCGCAAAGCGCCGCCGCACAAAGAGGCTCGAAGCTTTACTGACATATTTCGCCAAAAGGTCAGGCTTATCAGCCCTAGCTTTAGGGGAACGACGCATAAGTGCGTTTGCTATCGCAGGCGCGATAAGGGCCGCATAAAATAGTGAGCCCGTCATGGCGAGCGCTGCGGAAGCTGCCAAAGGCCTGAATGTTTTACCCTCCACGCCTTGCAGCGAGAACAAAGGTAAGAACACGACAATGACAACAATTACGGCGGCGATGAGCGGCGCAATGACTTCGGCGGAAGACCGCGCGACAATTGTGCGCGTGTCATGGCCTGCGTCAGACTCTCGTAAGCCGCGATCAACATTTTCCGTTATCACAATGGCCCCGTCCACCATCATACCGATGGCAATAGCCACACCGCCCAAGGACATCAGATTGGCCCCAATGCCCAAAATGTGCATGGCGATAAAAGCAAAGCCGACCGAGAAGGGAATGGACAGTACAACGACCAAGCTCGGACGCCAGCCGCCCAAAAAGATAAAGACGACAATTGCGACCAATAAGGCCCCCTGCCACAAAGCGGTTGTCACCGTGGCAGAAGCTTTGTTCACCAGATTACCTTGATCGTAATACGGAATAGCCGTGACGCCTTCCGGCAAGGTGGTGTTAATTTCATCAAAGCGGGATTGCACACGGGCAATGACATCGGATGTGTTTGTCCCGTAAAGTTTCAGGACCAGACCCGCGACGACTTCACCTTCGCCGTTGGCGGTAGCGAGGCCTTGGCGGACGCCGCCACCAATGATGATTTCGCCAAGGTCACCTACGCGAACAGGACGGCCATCTTGGGCTTTGATGACGATTTCCGAAAGGTCTTCGATAGAGCGTGCAAGGCCAACGCCGCGAACGGTATATTGCTCTGCGCCGATTTCGAGAAATTGCGCGCCCTCGGTTTTATTACCGCGTTCAAGCGCGCTCATCACATCCCCGATTTGCAGATCATAGGACTGCAAGGCATCAGGATTGAGTTGAACCTGATATTGTTTCTCATACCCGCCAAGAGATAAAACTTCTGTCACGCCCGGAACTGTTTGTAGCTGATATTTGATAATCCAATCTTGGATTTCGCGCATATCAACAAGACTTCGCGTGCCAGTCGCGTCATCCAGTCTGAAATAAAGAATGATACCCAGACCTGTCGAAATGGGCCCCATTTTTGGGTCGCCAAATCCGTCTGGAATATTACCCCGCGCTTCTGATAAGCGTTCCCCAACAACTTGCCGAGCAAAGTAAACATCTGTGCCGTCTTCAAAGTAAATATTGACCACGGATAATCCAAAATTGGAAACCGAGCGCATGTTTTTCAGGTTTGGCAAACCTGCCATGGCGCTCTCAATCGGATAGGTGACATAGCGCTCCACCTCTTCAGGGGCGAGCCCTTCTGTTTCAGTAAAGACCTGTACCAATGAAGGCGTCACATCGGGAAAAGCATCGACGGGCAATGCGCGAAAAGCATAGATACCGCCGAGCGTAATGGCGAGAGCAGCTATGGCGGCCAAGAGCCGTCCACCTGCAATACGGTGCATGAAGTTAAACATATCTATTGCTCCTAATGTCCGTGACCATCGCCAAAGGCCGCTTTTTCAAGCTGAGCTTTGAGCGTGAAAGCACCGCCTGAGACAAAACTGTCACCCGCGCGAAGGCCTGACCGTATTTCAACATAGCCGCCGGACTCGGTCCCGAGCGTGACAGAGCGCGGCTCAAACCCGCCCTCAATGGGCACAAAAACGGAAGCCTTGTTCTCAACGGTCTGAACGGCGCTGAGAGGGACACGCAAAACAGGCTGTGATTGCCCAACGCTGATGTCAGCGGTCACGAATTGACCCGGACGTAAGTTGCCGTCAGGATTTTGCAAAATGACCCGCGCGGTTGCCGTTCGCGAAGCCTCATTGATGATGGGGAGGATAAAGGCGACATTGGATTCGGCCAAAATGCTGCCGTCATCAGACCTAATGACGACCACGGCCTGTTTCTTAACCCGGCTGAGGTCTTGCTTGTAAACTCCGATGTCTGCCCACACCACGCTATCGTCGGCGATTGTGAATAGGGTTTGAGACCCCGCATCGCCTGCTGATACCGTTTCGCCTAGGGTCACGCCGCGGCGAACAACTGTTCCGCCAATTGGCGCGCTTAAATAGGAATTGGAATTGTCACCATCATCCGCTGTCGCGACTCTTTCCAGAGCGGCGTCACTGACGCCCGCCGCATGAAGCTCATTCTCCGCTGCATCTTTTGCCGCGTTGATCGCTTCAAAATTGGCGCGGGCGGCTTGCACGTCGGCCTCTGCCGTAATTTTTTCAGCAAACAGCTTTTCTTCTCGGGCCAAAGCCGTGGCGGCTAAAGACGCCTGCGTTTGAGCTTTGAGCCAAACCGCTTTCAATCCAGCAAGTTCGCGGCTGGAAATTAGGGCCAGCGTATCGCCGCGTTTCACAACATCACCTTCGCTTGCATATAACTTCGCTATGATGCCGCTTACGCGCGGCGAGATATTGGCAATGCGGTCTGCATCAAACCTGATTTCGGCAGGTAGGCTGACAGATTTTTCAAGCGCCCCAAGCTCAGCGCGTGACACGATGACCCCGGCTTCTCGCGCGGCCTCATCTGAGAGTTTGACAACGTCTTGCTCTTCGTCGTCATGTTCATCCCCATGATTGTCACCGTCACCGTGACTGTCTTCTGTATGATTGTCACCATCATCAGTATGGTTGTCACCGTCATCAGTATGGTTGTCCGCCTGTTGCGATGTGGCTGCGGATATCGTGGGGCCGCGATCTGTAAGTTCGGCATCTGCGCCGCAAGCTGACAAGAGTAAGGCGGAGCCTATCAAGGCTGTCGTGAGAAGTAAGAGATGTTTCATTGGGTGTCTCCGGTAAAAGGGGACGCGCCTGTAAGGCTGCGTAAGGTCATGTCTTGAATGTTGACGGTGCGGGACGCGTTGATAACGGCCAGTCCGGCATCAATCAGGGCTTTGCGGGTATTGAGCGTTGTCGTGAGGTCAAATTTCCCCGCCCTATAGCCCTTCACTGAAGCGTCATAGGCAGAGCGGGCCTCCCGCAAAGCATCCGTCTCTAGAAGATTTAATTGTTTCTGCGCCGAGATAAGTTGCGCGCGCGCTGCATTTTGCTGCGAGATTAAGTCTCGCTCCACAGCCACACGATTGAGCATATCTGCCTGACGCCGAAACCCGGCCGCTTTGACAGCGTCGCGTTTCTTGTCAAATATCGGAAATGGCACGCTCACGCCAAAGAGCAGAGCGTTATCATTGCCTTGCTCAAATCGCCGAAAGCCTGCGCTGAGGGTCACATCCGGCATTGCTTGTGATTGCGCTAAATCTTGATTGGCTTCGCTCACCACCGTCTGCGCGCTCGCCATATTAAGTAAAGGATGGGAGCCGATTTTACTCTCGTCCAAGTAAGCTGATGGCAATTGTGACGGGGCTTTGGTGACGGGCGCGGAAAATTGAGGTGCGGCGTCGCCCCACATCGCCGCGAGATCATAACGCAGACTTTGGACACGGGCTTTTGCACCTTCGGCAGCCGCCTGAAGTGCGATGGCATCTGCGCGCGCGCGGGAAAGCTCGGGCGGCGCTCCGGCTCCCGCATTGACTCGCTTGGACACGGTTTCAACAAGCGTTTGCGCGAGAAGCGCGGATTCATTTGCGAAATCCGCAACCTGAACCGCCGCATCTAATTCGTAAAATAGAATGGCAGCTTCGAGCTGAGTCTGGCGCAATATTGCGCCGCATTCAGCAGAGGCCAGAGCCGCATTTGCGTTTGCCGCCTCGCGCCGCAAGCTACGCTTGTTGCCGAGCTCAAAGGTTTGCTCAAAGGAGAACGTGGTTTCCGTTTCCCCAAAGCCCGAGAGCGGGCCCGAGCCTGCAAAGTTTTCCAGCTCAACACCCACCACTGGGTTAGGGCGGCGTCCGGCTTGATTAACTTCGGCCTCACGGGCTTTCGTTTCTAAAGCGGCGCGCCTGACCTGCGGGGCCGCATTGGCGATTTCGTCCATGACAGCGCGCAACGTAATGGGCGCACCCGGCACAATGGCCGAGGCAGATAGACTAGGCTCACCGCACGGAGCCGCGACCGCACCGCCCGAAAAGGCAGCGGCGATCAGGACGCAAATAGCGCCCCGTTGTAATTTTGACATTGAATTATATTCCTCGTGATAATCTAAAGACAGATGACCAAGCGCAGCTTGGCCGTTGACTAAAGATTAGGCACGGGGGGGACGGTAGAGCCCCATGGGACCAGCCCGAGGCGCAGCACTATAGGCGTTTAAATTATACCCAAGCGCATCTGCAATAGAGGGTTTCAGCGATGCAAAATGCAGCGTCGTCGCATGGATGTGGCAACTTCCGCAATTATGAGCGTGATGATCATGGGGCGGCTTATTCGGCTGCTCAGGACTTTGATTATTTGGGGCTTGAACGGAATTTCCTTCATCCTGACATGCGATTTCATCGGCATCAACAGGATGAATATCCGGTGTCACCGTGGCAAAGCTCACCATAACCGCCACGCAGATGGTCAGCCAAAGCTTGGCGAGAGATATGAAGCGTGTTGCAAACATTGAGCTTATCTAGCACCTACAGTCACTGGAGGGTCAAGAGAATAATGCTATTATGACCCAATTGGGGTAAATTCTTTGTGTGCATCATGTACGTCTAGGCATTCATTATGGTTTGAGAGGGTTTGCAGCACTTTACAGTCATCGATCACGCCGCCCTTACAGTTTGTAATCATGTTTTTAAGCTCAGCCTCTAAGGCTTCGAGTTGATTAAGTCGCCGCCTGACATCAGCAAGTTGGCTTCGCGCGATGCGGTCCACGCTCGCGCAGTCTGTGCCGGGGCTTTCCTGCAGGTCAATAAGTTCTCGGATTGCCTCAATAGGAAATCCAAGATCTCTGGCGTGGCGAATAAAGTTTAATCGCTCTACAGCTGCATCGTCATATATGCGTTGCCCGCTGGCCGTTCGGTCAGGCTCACGAATAAGCCCAATAGATTCATAGTAACGAATAGTCGTGACTTTCACGCCGCATTCGCGGGACAGGATACCAATCGTTTTCCGGCTCATAATATTTTTCTCTTGCCTCTACAGTGACTGTAGACAGTAGATTATTCTCGAAATTGCACAAGAGGACGATGATCAGATGAGCGGATGTTGCGACGATAAAGTTTTTGTGGGGATGTCGGACGGCTACAAGCGGGCCTTGCTGGCCGTAATCCTAATCAATGCTGTCATGTTCTTTGTGGAGATTACGGCGGGTCTCAAATCAGGGTCTCAGGCCCTATTGGCCGATGCCCTCGATTTTGCGGGTGATAGCGCGACTTATACGATAAGTTTACTCGTTATTGGATCGACGCTGCGCACGCGCGCCAAAGCCTCTTTGTTCAAAGGCGGAAGCTTGGCGCTTATTGCTGTCGTGATATTAGTTTCCTCTATTATCCGGTTTTTTGGAGACACAGTCCCGGCTGCAGAGACTATGGGACTTATCGGATTCTTGGCATTAGCCGCAAACCTCACAAGCCTGCTGATATTGATGCGGTGGCGTGAGGGGGATTCTAATGTCAGGTCCGTATGGCTGTGCTCTCGCAATGATGCGATTGGCAATGTCGGGGTGATAGCTGCGGGCGGCCTCGTCGCGGCGACGGGAGCCGCTTGGCCGGATCTTCTGGTCGCAGCGCTTCTTGCCAGCTTATTTTTAAAATCGGCTGCCAACATAACTATGCAAGCACTAGCCGAACTAAAATCCGATAAGCCGCATCAGAAAGCCGCAACCGGGTCGAAATCATGAGCCTTCGTATCCCGCCAGTGATCCAATTCCTGATATGCGGTCTCCTAATGTGGGGAATTGCCATGCTCCTACCAGCGCTAGACCTAAGCCTACGCTTATTCGAATATGCAGGGTCAGTTCTGATAGCGGCAGGCGTTATGCTTCTTATTGTTGCGCTTATCGCATTTGCCCGCGCTCGGACGACGGTCAATCCGGTTGAGCCCGAGCAGGCCAAGACATTGGTGACAACGGGACTATACCGAATTAGTCGCAACCCGATGTATCTTGCAATGGCGCTCATTCTGTTGGGCAGCGCTTTACGTCTCAGCAACATCGGCGCGTTTATCGCCCCGGCACTCTTTGTCTGGTCGATAACCATGTTCCAAATCAAACCCGAAGAGCGCGCCTTGCAGTCCATCTTTGGCGAGGATTTTACGGCTTATCGCCAACAAACACGGCGCTGGCTGTAAGAGGGACGCTATGATTGATTTACCTGGTTGGACAACATGGGCGGCTTTTGGCCTTTCACTTTTGGGAGCGCTGGCTATCTTTGGATTATCGGCGCTGTCAGCCATACGCTCTAATTTCCAATTCTTTCCGCCGCCGAGTAAACAGAGCTGGCAGCATACAGCCTTTCTCGCGCTTTTTCGGCTATACCTTTATCCGCTCATCGCACTCACAGCGCTGACGTTTCAACCGTTAGAGGGCGCGCGAGCATGGACTCAATATGCGGTAGGCGGATTATTTTTAGTTATTGGGTTTGGGTTTGCCGTTAGGATTACGCTGCAAATGGGGTGGCGTAATGCGTTTGGCGAAAAACTTGGTTTGATGACGACGGGCTGGTTTGCGTGGAGTCGCAATCCAATTTATGTCTTCACTTGGTTAGGTATGTTGGGTTGGGCCATGTTTGCCAATTCCGTCCTTGTGACGATTCTGCTCAGTGCTTGGGGGATAATGTATCTCGTCGCGCCAGTGTTTGAAGAACCATGGCTCGAAGAAGAGTACGGCACAGATTATCTAGAATACAAATCAAGGGTCAGGCGCTTCCTGTAAACATCAAGTTTTGCACGTTCTACAGGTTAATCTTTACAATCATCCATATACCCATACCCATCATGGCTAGGTTTTCAGTGAGTGACACAAAGCCCAGGGGCACATTTGCTCCGCCGCCGACGCAGGCGCATTTCAGATCACGCTTATCGACATAGACCGCTTTGATGACTGAGATCGCGCCAACCGTACCGATGAACAACGCAATGGGCGCGGCTATCAATCCAAATATGCCGCCTGCAACCATCAGAATCGCGGCCAGCGCTTCTGCAAATGGATAGACATAGGAATAGCGCACAACGCGCCGCGCCAAAATATCATAGCCAACGAACATATTTGAGAAGGTTTCTAAATCCCGTAATTTGAGCATGGCGAGCATGCCCATTGAGAAAGCAATAAACCATTCCAAGGAACGTAGATTTAAAACATCACCCGATGTAGCCCAGTTGGCCGCAACCGCGAGCAGGGCGGAGATATAGAAGACGACCAAAACAGGCGTGTAAGTCTTCTTATCCGGGTCTTTCACTTTATATCCAAAATGCTCTCGCAGAGCGTCAAACCCGCCGATACGATCACCGCCGATGAAAGTCTGAGGTGTGGTTTTCACGTCATGCTTTTCTTTAAAGCCATCCGTGTCAGCGCGGTTAGTCAGCCAATTGTCCTCGACCTCAAACCCTTTTCGTTTGAGAAGGTCCACGGTCTTGATACCGAAGGGACAAATATGCGTATCCGTCACCATGCGGTAAACCACGGCCTTTTTACCTTGAGCCGTGTCTTTCACAGCTATCTCTTCTGCAATACTCATATCTCTCTCCTGTGGGGGAAGCTTTTAGAGCTTTCCTTCAAATTCCGGCATTGGGCGCGCGGCAGCTTCTTCTTCTGTCGCCGCAGTTCCGTTTTCTTTGATGTCGTTGATCAGCCATTCCATTTCTTTGATTTCACGGCGCTGGGCTTTGATGATTTCGTTGGCAAGTTCTTTGACCCGTACATCGTCGATCTCAGCGCGCTCGCTGGTCATAATGGCAATTGAGTGATGCGGGATCATAGCTTTCATCCACGCATTATCCTGAACGGTGACTTGGCTGCGCACCAAGAAGAGTGAAGCGGCAAAGACGATAAGGCTGCCGGCAAAAATCGCTAAATTGGCTTTCTTGTTCTTATACATGTTCAGCATGAAACCGAGCATGATGATGGCCATCGCAGCGCCCATATAAATCGCCATATAGGTTCGGGTTTCAGAAAATCGAACATGGCTGAACTGGTAGCTGTTCAGATACATCATTCCCAACATAACGAGTGTCGAGGTTCCGATCATCGCAAAGAATAAACCGTAATTGCTTTTGTGTTCCGTTTTCATTTCAATCCTCCTTAACATCCTAAGCGGTATAAATCTTATACCTATAGAGGGTATAATTCAGTGGGAGCAGTATGGTTCCAAAATCATCGCAATCTTTGTAGAAATTAAGCAATAATCACTTGGCCGCGGAAACATTGGCTATGCCAATGCAGCTTATAAAACTCCTAAATCGCTGAGCATTTACGTTACGCTTCATTTATAGCCTACCAGAGCAGCAACATCCGCCTTTTGCCTTGGCTAAAGGATCTACCTTTGGCTTAATCGAAGTTTTATTATGATGGGTAGCTCTCGGTTTTTGACTGCAACAGGTTGATTGAGGGGCAGCCTTTAAGTGAGTTCGGGGCATGAAAAGCCTTTCGTATAGATTATATTTCTCCATACATATAATACCTATAGGGGGTATATTAAAGAGGCACTGTCATTTTTCTTATTTGCACTAACTAAGCCAGCATTCGGCATTCATCTTGCCCAGCACCGGAAAGCCCTAATGGTGATGACCTCCAGGCCCTGTAAGGGTGGTTGCCAATAAGATACAGATGAGAACGAGTGTAAATAAAACGGATTCAATACTTAGTGATTTGCGCAGCGCAATACGCCCGAGCGTGGGGGATTGCTTCAGAAGGCCGGTAATCCGAAATTTGTTATACGCGCCCACACTCAATATCAACAATGCCGCAATCAGCTTGCCCATTAATAGGCGGCCATAAAGCGATGAGGTAAAATCGAGTAAACTACCGTTTAGCCGCCATAGCAGATAGAGACCAGTCGCAAACAGAAGCGGCACAGCCCATGTTGCAAAAAGACTAAATCGATCCGCCCTCCAGATGATGTCAGCATCCGTTGCCGCTTTCGAGGGCCAAAGACTGATAGGTGCCCACATCCAAAACCCTGCAATAAGACTATGAGGAACCACCCAGAGCGGAAGCCACGGCATATTTTCAGCGCCTTGCGTATGCCCGGATGCCGCAAAGCCTGCGCTCAATACAATAATCGAAAGAGCCGCCGTTATTTTTCTGAAAGCGCTAGCGTTTATAAAGCTGGAGAGAATGGCTAAACTCGCGCCACCCATGAACACCAGAAACTGAGTTCCATTAGACTGCCAGACCCAGCCGAAGGTCTCTGAGTTAAAGGCCTGCGAAAGTGAGCCTGCTAATTGCGCATTGGCAATAATCAGCTTTGAGATGGCTCCTATAATGAGAACCGCAACAAAGACACGAAGACCCTTCAGTTTTTGCTGAATGCCGAGACAGAAATGCGACAAGATGCCGATTGTGACTAGGACTCCAATATAGAGCGTTAGTTTTACAATCAGGGCTAAAGCGGTCAGCATAAAGACGCTTATTGAACTGTGAAGCTCAGGCCGCCTTTGACGATATGCCCGTCTTTAGAAACGGCTCTCCACGTCATTTTGTATAGTCCGCTATGAAGCTTGGGCATGGGAATAGAGAATTTTTCTTCCCTGGATTTAGGCGGCGTGAAATCAACTGCAATGTCTTTTCCCTCACTATCTTTGAGAGAAAATGTCGCCAGTCCTACCTTTTGCGCGAACACCAAATCAAAGACTGCCGGCATCGTTTGGTAAACCCCGCCGTCTTCTAATGTGGCGGATTGGACCTTAGTATGAGCCATAGCTGTAGGAGCCAGCAAAGACGCCATGAGAAAAGCCCCAAGAGACAATTTTAAAAACGACCTTATCATCTGCTTATCCCTCAGCGTTTCAATTTATCAAAAAGGTCTACGAGTTCAGAGACTTTCTCGCGCTGCGCTGTCTCATCACCGGACTGGATGGCCGCGTTCACGCAACCCGCCGCATGGTCTTTGAGGATTTCGCTCTCCGCGCGCGCCATAGCAGATTTCACAGCCTGCATTTGGGTTAAGACATCAATGCAATAGCGTTCATCTTCCAGCATTTTAATAATACCGCGCACCTGACCTTCAATTCTCTTGAGGCGGTTAATCGTCTTGGGTGAGTGTGCGGACATAATTTCTCTCAATTAGATAAACACGAAAGTGTGACGTATTTGGGATCACAGCATGCCCCATAGGGGTATTTACTTTCTTAATTCTTTTGCGCTATGATGCAAGGATGAGAGTCATTTCGACAGTCCTCTGCTTATTCGCAGCCTTCATCATGATGGCGACACCTGTCATGGCGTGCTGCGTCACAGGTCATGTTGATATGCCTATGAATTCAGCACACGCAGCTGAAGCTACAGCCCCACCTTGTCACACGACGGCTGAGGCCAAATCAGGCGATAGCGACACGCAAACGCCAGAAAAATACTGTTCCTCTTGTGATGATTGCGCTGTGTCATCTGCTTTTACGGCTGACACTGACCCGGTTACAAATACACAATCAGACCTGACTTTTGTAACGCTTATCAATAACCCTACGGTTCTGCCGCGTCCGGAAGTGCGCCTTTTGAGAACAACGGGACCGCCTCCAAGGCAACCCCTAGGGCCGTTTGACAGCCCGTTCTCACGCTTCGACACCCAACTTATTTAATCTCCAAACAGACTGACTGTTCAGAGTTTTCCTCTGAGCCTATTTGCCTGTTTAATTGGAGATTTTCGGATGTTTATCCGCCACATATCATTTTACCAGACTCGGTTTCGTGCCGGAGCACTCTCATTTTTGCTTAGCGGCATAAGCTACATGAGTTTGCAGTCTGCCGCCTTCGCTCAAGATAGGCTTTATGCGCCTGATTTACTTGATGCGACGCAAATCAGTGCCTTTGAACTGCCGCAAACTACAATGCGAGCTATGCTGTTTTCCGAATTAGAGGCTCAATTGCGCGCCCACCCGTCATTAGATGCGCTTAGCCTTAGCGCGGAGGCCAATCGCCACCGCGCAGAAGGCGCGCTTGGTCTGCCTGACCCTGTGGTGTCGCTCCAGCTTAACAATGTGCCGCTTTTTGATCCTTCTTTTTCCGAATATCTTCCGTCCAACAAAGCCGTCGGCATTCGGCAAGCCCTGCCGAGCCGGTCTGAACGCAAAGCCAATTCGCTTAAATCCCTGAGAAGCGCAGCGCAGCAAGAGCTCGACCGTGAGCAGCAATATGCCAGGCTTCGCGGACAGCTCTTGGTTTACTTAATTGAGAAACAAAGCCTTGATACCCAGCGAAACCTAGCCCTCGCGCGCCAATCCAAATATGATGACTTGTCAGACATCATAGATATTGAAATCAATGCGGGCCGCCCTTTGGTGTTCCGCCTCGCTAAAGTTGATGTGGAGCGCACAGAGGTCTCAAGAACCCTCTCGCAACTGGACGGTCAAAAGGCAGAGATTAACGCAGAGCTTATCAATCTATTGGGCTTTATTCCTCAAACGGACATGCCTGCGCTATCCAAAACACCATGGACCGGAAATGCCCTTGGGTTTTATGCCGTGCGCGTCGCTGATGCGGATGTCGATATTTCCGATGCTGATGTGCAGCGCGCGGAAGCCGACTTTAAGCCCGATTGGGGCGTCAATCTAACATACCAACAGCGCGAGTCCGGCCAAGGTCCAAGATCAAATTTTGACGGTGAAGATTGGGTGTCAGGCGGCGTCAGTTTTTCAATCCCGCTTTGGGCAGGCAAACGCCAAGAACCCAATTTACGGGCCGCTAAGATTGACAAGAATGCCAGTCTTGCGCGGCGCACAGCCATAGCGCGGCAAGTGCAATCCGAGTGGTCACGCTATGAGGCACGGCGAGAGACCGCTGTTCAAAACATACGGATTATCGAGCAAAAAATTAGCGCGATTGAAGCGCAGACAGCCGCCCAATTGATCACATACGAATCCGGGGATGGCGATTACTCTCCCATTCTGGACGGTGAGATTGCCATTCTCATGTTGCGCGCAGAAATCGTCAAAGAACAAACCTTACGCGATCAAATGATTGCAAAAATGAACAGCCTTTTGGTGACATCATGACCCCTTTTAAATACGCCCTAATCCTAAGCAGCGCCCTTATTCTAGCGGCGTGCGAACCCGCATCCAAACAGCCATCGGCGTTAGACGCCGGACATGATCACGCGGCTATGCAGGCAGGTCAATCGCAGCAATCAAAGATGGACATGCCAGCAGAAGAGGTCAGCTCTTATACCTGTCCGATGCACCCGCATTATATCGCAACAGACCCTGATGGGAGCTGCCCGATTTGCGGTATGGATCTTGTGCCCGTCATGAGCGAAGCTAAAGGCAGTTCGGGCGTTTCCGTCTCGCCTGAAATGCTCCAAACAATGGGTATCAGAACAGCCGTTGTATCCGTCGCAGACTTTAATCAAGCCTTGCGCGCGTACGGCACAGTCGAACCCAATACACGGCTGGAGTCTATGGCGGCCTCCCGTCTTGAAGGCTGGATTGATGGTCTCACCGTGCGGGCAGAGGGCGACAACGTGCGCCGCGGACAGCGTCTCTATAATATCTACACACCCGATCTTATTGCAGCCCAAAAGGACTATTTGGCTTCACTTCAAATTGGCAATGAGCGCCGTATCGCCTCAGTCCGCCAAAGGCTAATATCTAAAGGCATGCAAGAGAGTCTTGTGGAGCGGCTGACAGAGACCCGCGAGCTTATTGAGCGCGTGCCTGTCTATGCGGAAAGTTCCGGCGTTGTAACGCAGCTTATGGTGCGGGACGGCGACTATCTCAAACCCGGTGACCCGATCCTGCAATTACAGGCTTATAATAAGGTTTGGGTTATTGCGTCAGTACCGGAGTCTGATTTACCGAAAATGGTAATAGGGAAGACAGCAGCTTTGAAATTTGAAAGCGCGCCTGATGCCGCAAAATCAGGCAAGATTGACTACATCTACCCAACCATTGATACAAAAACGAGAACGGCCCGCGTGCGTATCAGTGTTGATAATGCATCAGGCTCTTTACGCCCTGGCGCTTATGCCGACATAGTATTTGAAGCAGATAAAACTCAAACGCCAACAACACAGCTCTCTGTCCCAAGCCAAGCCATATTACGCGATTCACGCGGTGCACATGTGATTGTCGCTTTAGGTGAAGGCCGTTTTGACTCCCGCGATATTACAATTGGATCAAGCGTTCGCGGCCGCACAGAGGTTTTATCAGGGCTGACGGAAGGTGAGCGCATTGTCGCCAGCGGTCAGTTCATGCTCGATTCCGAATCCAATCTACGCGAAGGGTTTTCAAAACTCAGCGCGCCTGCCGCCAATTTTGATGAAACCACGCCTTTATCCGAGCTTCCAATAGACGGATCTACGCTGAGCCAAATTGATCACATGATTGATAGCGCGCTCTATTTCCATGAAGCCTTGATTGATGGCTATGCGATTGACCCTTACTTCCTAGATCCCACCCTCACATTGATTGAAAATCTAAAGGGCCGATTTGCAGGCTCCAAGCTGTCTCCGATTTTAGAAAAGGCTGAGACGTCCATAAGGGGCGCTAAAGATAATAAAATGGGCGAGCCCTTAGCGGCCCAGCTTTCAGACTTGATGACAGCTCTTGATCCGTGGCTGACGCGAGGCGCGCCCGCTCACTATAAAAGCAAAGGCCTCATATTTTATAGCGATGATGAAACGGCTCGTCTTTGGCTGCAAGACGGCGGATTACCTGCCAATCCTTATTCGGGTGCAACGGCTCAAGTCATTGCGTGGCCTGATCCCATGGCTGGCGACATGTCTGGCACAACCCCATGAGCGAGCATAACATCGACAACTTAGCGGGCAATGACCCGTCAAAGTCAGCCATTGCCAAGCTGATTGCATGGTCCGTTGCCAATCAGCTTATCATCATTGTTCTTGCCATAGCATTGGCCGTCGGAGGCTGGCTGTCGCTCAAGGAAATGCCGCTCGATGCCATCCCTGATCTGACGGATACGCAGGTCATCATCCGGACCGAGTTTCCGGGACAGTCACCGCAAATTGTTGAGGATTTGGTGACCTATCCGCTCTCTACAAATCTCTTAGGATTACCGAAGACAAAAGACGTGCGCGGTGCTTCCATGTTCGGCACCAGTTTTGTTTATGTCATCTTTGAAGATAGCGTGGACCCTTATTGGGCGCGCTCGCGCGTTGTCGAAGCGCTCTCTCGTCTTGGGTCTGAACTCCCTGAAAATGCCAATCCTCAAATTGGGCCCGACGCAACAGGCGTGGGCTGGATTTACCAATATGCTTTGGTTGATAAGACGGGGCAGACAGATTTGGCCGAACTACGATCGCTTCAAGACTGGTTCTTAAAATTAGAACTCTCCGGTGTGGAAGGCGTTTCAGAAGTGGCCTCTGTCGGCGGATTTGAACGGGAATATCAAGTCCTCATCGACCCCAATCAATTAGAGTCGTTTAACGTATCTATCGACCAGCTTGCTCGCGCCATTCGCGCCGCCAGCAGCGAGGTTGGCGGACGCGTGCTAGAGCAAGGCGAGACTGAATATGTCATCCGCTCATCAGGCTATGTCAAAACAGCGTTGGACTTAGAACAAGTCGTCGTTTTGGCACAGGACGGGACACCTGTGATATTATCGGATGTGGCCCGCATTGTCGAAGGGCCAGCGCTTAGGCGCGGTATTGTCGAGCTCAACGGCGAAGGCGAAACCGTGGCAGGCATTATTGTCATGCGTGACGGCGAAAACGCATTGGAGGTTATTGACCGGGTCAAAGATAAGCTCTCAGAATTACAACGCGGGCTACCGGACGGTGTTGAGATCGTCACAGTCTATGACCGCGCGCCGCTCATTGAGGGAGCCGTGTCCTATCTGAAAAAGAAGCTGATTGAGGAAGGCCTTGTTGTCGCCCTCGTCATCTTTCTTTTTCTCCTTCATTTTAGGGCTGCCTTTGTCGCGGTGATCACTTTGCCGCTGGGCGTTCTTGGGGCTTTCATCATCATGTCGGGCCAAGGGGTTACAGCCAACATCATGTCTTTAGGCGGCATTGCTATTGCGATTGGCGCGATGGTGGATGCGTCCATTGTCATGGTGGAAAACGGCGTGCGAAAACTCTCAGACTTGGGAGAGAAACCTGACGAAGCAACACGGAAACGCGTGCTAATACAAGCCGCGCAGGAAGTTGGCCCCGGTCTCTTTTTCTCGCTGTTGATTATCGTCGTCTCCTTTCTGCCTGTCTTTGCTTTGACAGGCGAGAGTTACCGCCTGTTCTCGCCGCTCGCCTTTACCAAAACCTACGCGATGGCCTTTGGCGCTTTGCTATCCGTTACACTTATTCCTGTACTGATGATCTGGCTTTTGCGCGGCAAAATGCGGCCTGAGACAGCCAACCCGCTTAACCGTTTCTTTGTCTGGATTTATAAACCCATCATCTGGGCAGCGCTTAAGTTTAAATGGGCGACAGTGCTTATCGCCTTAATCATTACAGCCAGCG
>ENA-ORXR01002197-ORXR01002197.1-marine-metagenome-genome-assembly--contig:-NODE-2197-length-18999-cov-10.763926_pt1 | contig 18999 bp, 14 predicted proteins | sample MGYA00237866_ERZ511479 | MGnify/ENA metagenome assembly ERZ511479 | reverse complement strand
GGGGGTTGGGCGGCGGTTGCGTGCGCGGCGTGGGTGGCATCCCTGCTCTCTTTTACGCCGCCACGATGGTGTCTGCTGCTGTGGAGGAGGCGGCGCTTGCCACCTGCACCTCCTTTGTGGAAGCTGTCGGGGAGCGGCGCATCGGCGCAGTCACTCTGCAGCAGGTCAAGATGCTCCTGACGCAGGTGGAGCTGTTCTCCAAGGAGAACAAGGATCTCAACTGGCACGTGCACGTGTCGGGGTACGACAAGAGCGGCAAGCTGTTCTGGTTGCCCATCTACGAGGACGACGCGGTCCTCGAGAGCGCCGCCTCTGACGTGTTGGGTCAGGTCTACCGCTACGTGGAGAGCGGTTCCTGCATGGAGGCGACCGCGGCCTCTATCATGATGGGCGACCGATCGCCGCCGCTGCCGCACATACCAAGCTTGCGGCACGCGCCGCCGCTTACGCTGCCGCCCGACTTGCGCGGCGCCAGGGCTGTCACGGGGGAGGACGGCGATGGCGGTGTGGGCTTGGATAATGGCGGGGGTGGCGGGATGGCCGGGGCGGCGGGCGCGGCGGGGATCGCAGGGGGCACGGGTGGGGCACCGGCAGGCGCCTCGGTCGCTTTGGCACCGGCGGAGGCTCAACTGGCTGCTGCACAAGCGGCTGCCGCGGCCATTGTCGACGGGGAAGGCGAGGAGAACCCTCCTCCTGCTGGGGCCCGACCGCGGGCACCAGGCGCTGCCCCTGCTGATCTACGACGCTCTTCTCCCGGCCGTTCTGGTGCTGGTAGCGGCGGTGATGGCGCGCTCGACCCTCACGTGGATGACCTCCTGGCGGGGTTGAATGATGAAGACAAAGGCGGCGGCGATGACGACGAGGACGAGGGTGCAGCGGCAGCTGCCGGCGCACGCCCCACCCAGCGGCCGGCGGTCAAGCGGCGGCGACGCGATTGGAAGCCGACCGCCCCGTCTACCGCTCACCCCCCGGCCGACGTTTTACCCTCCGACGCGGCCACGAAAATGGCCAAGGCGGTGATCACCGCCAGCGACGGGGTCACCATGTTGAGGAAGGCGCTCGTCATCGGCAACAAGGCGGTGGCCGGGACCTGGTCGTGGCAGAGAACGCGCCTGAGCTTGCCGTGGTGGCCGCGCCGGCCGGGTACCGAGGAGCTGTGGCCAATGACCGTTGTGGTCGACAACTCACTCGTCAAGTTGGCGAATCCCAAGCACGACGCCAGCGACGGCAAGATGCGGGTCACGTTGCCATGGCTCAACATCCCGCGCAAGCTCGCGGTGCAGAGCCGCATCGCCGAGTTCCTACTGTTGGTCGACAAGAGCGGCCATGCTTTCGCGAGCATTGCGGGGTTCATCTCCACGTTCAACCGCAAGATGCTACCTCCGCAGAAAGAGCGCGTGTCGCAGCGGCCGTCGCTTTCGGGGCTGTCGGGTTTGAAGTCGGCACCAAAGATCGCGCCATCCCCGGCGGCATTTGCGTTGCAGCAAGCGGACCCGCGGCGCCCCAACGAGCTCTTCTCGAGTGCCCCCGTTCGGCCTGCAGGTTGGGTGGCCAACGGGTCACCGCGGCCAACCTCACAAACAAGATTGGGGCCGGCGGAGCTTCCCGCCCCGCTTCCTCGCGACCACCCCGCTACTCGAGCACAAGCGGCACGGATCTCGGCAAGTTCATCGGCCGCGGCATCGACAGCTGCCACGGAGGCCGCCGCCAACATTCGCGCGACGTTGACCGCGCGGGCGGCGGCAAAAAAGCAGCGAGTATCGGCCAGCGGCAGTCGTGCCTCACCGGCGGGTGTGTCAAGCGCTTCACCGACTACCAGCCAACCCCGAGGAGTTGCGGCGCCGAGCCCCAGTCCCTCTTCTACTCCGAGTTTTGCTTCTGAAGCAAGTGCGGCAGGACTAGCTACACGTCGACCGTCTCCACCGCCCCCAGCTTCCTCTTCCACGCCCAGTGCTGCTACAGCACGTACGGCAAGACCACCTACACGTCGACCATCTCCACCGCCCCCCACTTCATCTTCTACACCGAGTGCTGCAGCAGCAAGTACGACAAGACCACCTACATGTCGGCCATCTCCACCGCCACCCACTTCCTCTTCCACTCCGAGTGCTGTTACAGCAAGTACGATACGACCACCTACACCTCGACCAACTCAACGACGTCCGCCCACAGCCGCTCCCCCTCCCAAGCAGGGTTCTGCAGGGAAAAGATCGTCTGCCACACCTGCTGCAACTGCACCACGAGTGGCAGCGGCTTCTGTTTCTTCTCATCGGGTCGCTTCTGGCGGCACACTGCCAGCGTCTACGTCGCCGACAGCTTCCACCACGGGCTTAGCAGCGGCGCCGGCGAGCGCAGCGCCTTCTTCGTCTCTCCCGCCGAAACGACGATCTCGGACGGCGCTGTCCCGCCCCTCATCACCCCCGCCAACAGGTGGCGGCGCTGCTTCGGAGGGGAATCCGTGTATCGCGGCCGCCTCTACGGCGACAACGCACCAGTCTACTGCCTCCACCGAGCCAGTTGCGAGCGGCGCGCCGTCGCCTGCTGCTCTTCCACCGACACAGATGTCGCGGACAACTCTCTCCCGCCCCTCCACGCCGGCGCTGCCCGGTGGCCGCTCTTCTCTAGAGCTGTCACCTACTGCGGTGGCCGCCTCAGCGGTGACGACGCACCAGGTCGCTGCCGCCCCCGCTTCGGTCAGCAGCGGCGCGTCTGCATCTGACTCGCCGGCTGACTCGGACTCGGCGCGAGGGAGTAATGGCACGAGTACCCCAGCTGGAGCATCTTCTCGGCGCCCTCCGCTGCCTCCGCGACGCGCATTGCCCGGTGACGGGTCGCTCGCCACACCGAAGCACCCTCGCCGGGGAGGCGCCACGGAGGGCAGCCAAGTAAGGGCCAATGCGCGGGTCAAGATGGGCACGAAGGCGGACGCCAAGGCGGGCGCGACGGCGGGCTCAAAGGCAGGTACCAAGGCGGACGCCAAGGTGGGCACGACGGCGGGCGCAAACACGGGCACGAATGCGGGTGCCGGCGAGGGATCCCAGGCGGGTGGCAAGCGACACTCCAAGGCGGGCGGCAAGGCGGTCACCAATTCGGGAGCAAAGATGAGGGTCAAGACAAGCGCCAACACCACGAGCGAGGCGACTGGTGCCGAGACGCGCGCAGCGGCTGGCGCAAGGGTAGCTGCCCACGGCGTGGACGGTGGAGTGGCGAGGAGCGCCGGCACGACGGCAAGCGCGGAACCGCTGGCAGCTGGCACAGCCCCACAGACGCCGGCCGGCTCGCGAGTTCGCCGGGGGCGGTCTGCCTTTGGTCTGGCCGCTGACGCTCTCCGGCGGACAACCCGGTCTGGGAAAGGGAGAGCGGCCGCTGAGCCCGCGGCGGCGCTGCCTCAAAAGAGGCCGGCAGCAGGAGAGCTGATGGCTGGTACAGCGCCTCCCCCTAAGCGCTCTCGCAGGATCGTGGCTCGGGAGCAGCAGCGCGCGTCGGCCACACGCCGACAACAAGCTCCATCGGGAGTTACGGACGAGGAGGACCCTGTTCTGGCGACCGCGGCGCCGGCTGTGCAGCTAGGTGCTGTGCCCAACCGTGCTACATGCACCCTTCTGTCGGAGCTCGGTGTGCCGGTAGCGACGGGGCGACTGGAGAAGGAGCGGCGGAAGGTGGGCAACAGATGGATTGATAAGGATATGGTGGCCGTGGAGCTATGCTCAGTGTTGGAGCCATCTGTTTCCTACCCCTACCACGACCGCTACCCGCTTGCGAGCAAGCGCTCGACCGCTATGCACCTTGACGACATGGTTGGTACCACCGTGGCGTGGTCGTTGGACTCGTTGACCATTGAATAGGTTGTATCTCTTTCACTGCTCTGTACCTCGTCGGGCCTCTGTACCCCGGGATGTTTCTCATCATCACGCTTTGCTTTCTTTGTCAATTGTTTTCCTCAGCCGTGCGACTCCTTTGGCCGACACGTCTGCTCTACACAGTACGTATCAGTCTTTGCCTTCCAAAGAACATGAAGTGCCGCAAGAAAGCACTCGAAATGCCTGTGATGCGCCCCTCTCCTCCTGCGCTAAACAGATTGAACACACCAAGTTGGACTAAAAGCTCCCTAAGGCTGCCGCTGCAAACGACGGTTGAGACGCATGGGCGACGCAGAATAACACATGGCACGTTCACTGTTCCTATGAACGAGATGCTGTACACCAACAAACCGGCTGTCACAGTCCTGCTGCTCTATGCAAAAAGTAATAGGTACCAATGGAACGGGGAGCCCTGGAAGGCACACAAACACACACATGCGCACATGCACACATAGGGAAAGCAACCGTGCAATATAATAGTACCAGCGTATGAGCATAATGCACAAGAGAAAGACCGCAGAGTAAGAAGAAAAACGAATCACACCGCCCTTCCGCTCGTGTTCTCGGACTCGCTAGGACAACGGCAGCGGCAACACGAACGGCGGCGGCAGCAGCTTCGGCGGCGGTGACGGCGGTAGTACATCCGGGGCCGGTGGCAGGAGCAGCAGCGGCAGCGGCAGCGGCAGCGGCAGCGGCAGCACCGGTGGCAGTAGTGGTGGCGAAGGGGCTGGAGCGGTATCAGCAGTGATGGGTAGTGGCATAAATCTCAGCCGCCGCCGAGGCGCCCTCATCAACGCTGTCGTGGTCGCTGCCTACGGTGGCAGGGGAGACGGCCGTCCCAGCATCGGCGGCGGAGGCAGCAACGACCGTGGCGGCGGCGGCGGAGGCGGCAGCACTAGCGGCGGCGGCAGCGGCCGCAGCGCCGGTGGCGGCGGCAGCAGCGGCAGCACCGGCTGCAGCGGCGGCGCCACGGGCGGCGACAGCCGCGGCGGTAGTACCGCCAATGCCGGCGGCGGAGGCAGCCTCCGCGGCAGCGGCGGCGGCGGCAGCACCGGCAGCGGCGGCGGCAGCTGCTGCACCGGCGGCGGTCGCGGCATTTTGGGCGGCGACAGCGGAGGCAGCAGCAACGCCGACAGTGGTGACGGCGGCAGCATCGGCGGCGGCGGCAGCACGGGCAGCACCGGCAGCACTGACAGACGCAGCGGCGGCAGCTACACCAGCGGCGCAGGCTGTGGACATCATGACACCTCAGGATTCTCAGCACACACAGGCGGCTCGGTTCTCGGCCGCCCTCCCCCAGCGGCGTCCAGACCCCCGTGATGTCACCCAGACCCCCGCGCACTGTCCCTGTCCACTGTCTGCAGTCCTTGCAGTCACCACGCAGCCGCCACCGAAAGGCACACCCTCCACCATCCGCCACCCAAGAACCTATCCTCTCCGGACGCCGTTCGGCAGCACTCGCGACGAGACAAGCATCTTGCGGTGGCGGGCGGGCGATTGTGTCGTGATCGTTTCGGTTACCTCAAGCTGCATTGTTGGCGACAGTGGACCACAAGTTAGCGCCCAAAGCGCGTGTCGGTCAGACCTCTCATCACCCCCACAGCCCGTGGCATCCCTCACAGGCACCTGGCAGGCGCCTCAAAAGCGCCAAGCTGGCCGCGCTCGAAGGGCCAGCCGGCGGACGGGCATGCCCCCCTCAAGGGCACGCCCGGAGATGCCGCGGAAGCAGATCGCATCCGGGCATCAGCTGCAGGGGCCACAGAACAACGCGCCCAGAAGGCCTTACCAGAGGACCTGCTCCTGGCAGCACGCCACTTGTCTGGGTCCCCCATCGTGGCGCTGCGATTGTGTGATGGGACGCCGGCCGAAGAGCGCGGGCCCCTCGCAGCGCCACGCACAGTGGCTGCCCTCCAGTTCATGCCTCTGATGATGCATGCAGCGGAGCGCGCCCAGAAGCCGTTGCCGACGGGCGACACGATCCCCACGAGAGAGAGTCTGCTGAGGCTGTTGACAGTTCTAGATCGCTGAGCGGCACCAGTGATGGCGGACTCTGCAAGGAACCTGCGTGACAATATCGCGAAAAGATCTGTTTTGACGGCACTTCTGCACTTGTTCTGGAGTTATCTATCGTTGACACGCTGCTCAGCATTGCACAGCGAAAGGTGGCCCCCCATTCCAGCCATTGGGGAAGCGTCAGTGCGACCACGTGACGGGGTCCAGAGGCTCTTTTAGACCGCCTGTGCCACACAGGCCAGCCACGAAAGCCCTCCGTCCCCCTCCTATTCCGGGCGATCTCGGCTGGTCGCGACGACCGCTCCTGCGCATCTTTCGAAGCCGGCATTCCCGCCCCGTCTCCGACGGGCCCTGGGTGCCCACCTGATTGCGCGACCCGTTTACACCGCCGTCAGCGTCCATGGACCCGATGTCGACGAGGCCCCGTCGTGGCACGTCGTGCTGCTGTTTCGTTGCCGCCCCCAACCGCTCATCCTTCCCCTCGCGCCCCGTCTTCCCCCCCCCCCCCCCCCCCCCCCCCCCCCCCCCCCCCCCCCCCCCCCCCCCCCCCCCCCCACTCACCCCTCCATTCGTATTGCCTTACGATAGCCCGCCCTTCGCTGACCACCTGACCATCGCGCATCGGCCATGGCTGCTCGCGACCCCGGCGGCAGCTGCTCTGGAGCGGACGACGGCGATGGCCGGCCGCCGGCGCCGTCGCGTACGGCGAGGCTGGCGTGCGACCGCAAGCGCCGACGGGACGCAGAACCGGAGGGCGGCGACTCGCCGGGGCCGACGCCGCTTTGCAGCGGCCATGATGTCATCGTCATCCCTGACGACGAGGCCGACACCCACGCGACAGACGTCGTCGCCGCGACCCCGTCCGTGCAGACTGGCGGACGCGCGGAGTCGGCGGGGTGGTCGGCAACTGAGTCCCCCGTGGCTGGCTTGCCTACCATCGACCTTGCCACCGAGCAAAGCCGGTCGGGCGCGCACGAGCGTTCTGCGGCTGGGCTTCCGAGTGCATCGACCCCGGCCGGCTCGACCGCCGGTGACGCCGGAGGCAACGTCGGAACGCACCTGCAGACTGCGGCGGACCTGCTGGCGGCCTCCTCCCTTGCTGCCACTGCCGGGATTGTTCCCCCCCCCGTCAGTGGCATGCCGCATGCGAAGGCGCCGCTGGAGCTGACGTACCCGATGCCTCCCTCCTCCTCGAGCCAACTGGCTGCTGAGGTGTACTTGGTGGTCGACGACAGAGAGACAACGGGTGTCGGGCCGTCGCGCGCCGCCTTCCTGGCCCGCCTGACAGTCAACCCTGGCTTGGACGACCGGGTCGTGCGGCGGCGGCTACCAGTTGGCGACGCGTTGCTGGTGGCTCGGGTCACGGCCACGGGTGCCGCAGCCTACGAGGGCGCTCCACCGGAAGGAACCGAGGTCTTACTCGACCAGTTGATGGAGCGCAAGACGGCGGAAGACGTAGTCGCCTCCTTGAGGGACGGCCGCCTGCACGAGCAGACCTACTTTATGGCCGCGTCGGGCCGCTCGTCGTTAACGTGCATCGTCGAGGGGGACCTGGACGGCGCGACGCAGAACGACGCAGACATGCGGGAGGCGGCCAAGACCTTCCTGGCAGCGCTCTCCGTCGCCTCCTCCTTTTTCGTCAAGTACACTGACGGTCTGAACGAGACGGCCGCCTACTTCGCGTCCTTGGTGCGCCACCGCAGCCGCCGCCTAGGTACCGTGAGCGGCTTGGCTGACTGGCTGTCTGCGCATCGTGCTACGGACGGTGCAGTCCCTGGTGCGGACGGCGTGCTCACGTACTCCCTGTGGGAAGAGGAGATGACCAAGATGCGGCAGACGACAACGCTGCAGCAGATGTGGGCGCTACAGTTGCTTGTTGTGCCAGGCATTGGCAAGGCGCGCGTGAACACCATCATTCAAGGCTCATTCGAGGTTCCCACTGCGTTGGCGGAGGCGTATCGTGCGACTTCAACCGCGGAGGAGGGCAAGGCGCTCTTGGCGCAGCTGACGCCGCCCCCGGGGTGCGCCGGCATCCCGATGCCTGTGTCTACCTATATGTATGACTTTTTTATGGCGCAGGAGTACGGTGGTCCGGCGCCGCATGTGTGAGCGTGGCGGGCGATGGGAGTGAGCGGTGCGGGCTTAACAGATGCAGTGGGGGCGGGCGGGGTTTAGACTGAGAAAGAGAAGTGAGAAGCGCGGCCTTACAGACATACATCCAATGCCCGTCTTTGTTCTATAGCTCTCGTGCCGATGACGAATGCAGGGCATAGTGTGGGGAGGGTGGCACCGGCAGCATATCTACCACACGCGTGGATATGACTGGATGTAGGATCAGCGTCGGAAGGTAGCTAGGGCTGCCGCCGCCCGAGACGAACGGGGATCACATAGGATATCGGAGCTGTCAAGTAATGCGGGCGTGAAGAGGGAGAGCCTGTGGGCGTGTTTGGCGTGTCCCGCATGAGAACCATCGCCTCGTAACTATGACGCGCACGCACGGTCTGACGCTGCCGATATGTCAATGGCACGCCAGTCACGGGCTACGGGTGGGATCGCGCACTGTACCCGGAGGATTGCCGGATATGTCAGCGCGGCATGAGTGCCTTCGTTGCACAACGCGTCCAAAAGGGTTTGTAGCACCACCCTGCTCATTCTGTCATTGCCTAGCTTCCAGACACCAGAGCTGCTCACGCCCAGTTCGTCTATGCCCGTGTGATCATGATCAGTCCAACACTTCATGGCGTCTGATCACATGCTGGACTTCATACTTCTGGCTCTGCTGGTAACGTTTCACGTCCCAAAGCGTCGCCAGACAGCTGTTGTCTGCTGTGCACCGGTAGCATTCGGAGATGACCGCAGTGGGGAGCTCTTACACTCGAACACATGAGAATACGGAAGGGTGACTGTCTGGCACACGGGCTTACTGGCCCGTTGTAGCGGCGATGCATGCTGTTGGATTGTACAGCAAGTGCGACTCATGGTACATGAGCGCAAAGCTTTCGCTAGGGGCAAAAGCTCTGAGCAACGCCCACCCGCATCGGTCCGGTTGCCTGAAAAACGAGAGGCGAAAGTGAGCGTAGGTGCTGGTGGTGACCGCCCCTATTGCGACGGAATCAGGTTCCAACGTTCCTGAAACAAGGTCCCCCTGGCCGCGGCGAAAGAGCCACAGGCAAGAGGTGCGCGCTGCATGAGGAAAGGCGTACAAGGCGACTGGCGCAGAGTGGACCAGCGATGGAGCGCTGGCGGGCATCCTGCGTGCGCGGGCGCTGACCAGGGGCGGCTCCTGCAATATTCAGTGTCACAGCGTGGGGATGACTAAGGCTGTATCGATCGGCGCCGGCCCGCGCATGGGCGCCCAACCTGCGTGGTCCTTCGGCGCGGGCGGTTACTGACTAGCTTCGTAGTGAAAGACAGTCCCCCGTATACACCAGCGCCACGGCACCGGCGGGCGGAGATCCTGCGTCGTCACAGAATGGGGGCGGCTGGCGCTCTGCGCACTGGCGGCATCGTGTGGGCAGGAGATCAACAGGTATGGTTTGCGTCGCCGGGTGGCACCGCCGGCGGACTCGCCCGCACCAGGTCCAGCGAGCACAGCGTCAGCAATGCGCCGCATGAACGTGTGACTGGCTGCGGGAGGCCTGCCTCTCCCACCGCAGTTCAAAGCAACTGGGTGAACAGCGATGTACAAATTTCGAAATGGGAAACATCTCTGAACGCTGACAAGGGAGGCTACTATGTGGAATTGGTGAACTTAGGAGGAGTTTCTTGCTTGATTCTAGCACGTTTCGGTCGACGTTTCCTTGGATCCCATGATCTTGTGGTGATCCACCGCTGCGCTCTTTCCCTCGGGCCCATCCAATGGCCACACGCGACCGGTCGCAGCCAGTGCGTTGCGCCGTGAGGCTCTTGCGCTGGCCGTTCGCGTCACGTTGAGATCCGTAGATCGTGCCGCAGGGGCGGACACCGCGACCACTCACGCACGATGTGCCACGAGCCCGACAGAGGTGGCTGCGCTCGGGCCGCCATGGCTGGTGCTCGATACGCATCCCATAGACCGCCCATTCGTGGACATCGTGCCTCTTTCACTTCCAACAGCTGGTCGTCGCCAAACCCGTTGGCCTTGTCGCGCTGGAGCCTGCCTGTTTCTCGATCTCCCGCTCGACTGGGCCTAGTTCGTGGCCTTCTCACAATGCCGGCATCCGCCGGCGGCGGCCACGCGCTCGGGGAGCCGGGAACGTGCTGCTGGCTGCGGTGGGGATTTGGTCGCGGTCTGCTGTTGTTCGCAATGAAGGGGGGATGGGTTCCCCTGGACCGCTTTTTCCATCGCAACCATTCCTTCAGTGGCCATTCGTTCCACTCCTGTCGCCTGCGCATCACGGGGCATGCCCCTGGGTGCCGCCGTCAGCTCGCAACAGCGTCACATCATCAGGTACGTGACGCGCCTTCGTTCTGATTGCTTTAGAGAGGAGCGCATTGCGGCGGTCTCGAGGACAAGCTTCTGTGTGCTTTCAAGAATGCTAGTTCCTGACACTACGTCTGGTCTGTCAACTCTCTCCTCTATTCTCTCTGTACTGGTTGGGCTGGACTGTGCGGTGGCGCCCCATTGTGCTTTCAGTTGTGACAAGTCAACAGGTGTCCAGCCGTTAGCAGCAGGACCGTGGGGGTAGCCTCTGCCCTGTCGATGGCCACAGGTAAGTGGGCTCTTCCACATATTTTTTCTTTGCCCTTTTTCTTTCGTATCTGTTGCACAACCGATAGTGTCACCTGCCTCTATGACCAAACAGCACACTGACAAATACTCTCCCGGTCATGTCTTTCTCTCCAACCCCACCGGCCCCTCCCGCTCGACCTCCTTGCGGCACGGACACGTATCCCCCAACTCACAGTGGCTGACGATGAAGTGGTGGTAGTAAGCCTCGACGGGCTTGTGTTGGATCTCGACCGCCGTCTTGGGATCCCCCTTCACGCGCGTCTTTTCCGCCAAGGCTGTTGCTTGTCGCCGCTGCGATACACGGATGTTGTTGTGCGCAGCGATAAACCGGGAGCGCACGATAAAGCGACGTTGTGTCATGTACGACAAACTGTTCTTTGACTTTTTCTTGATGGAGTGCTGTCGCTCTGCTCCCGATGTGTCGTGCCCGCGAGTGAGGTGCGGAAATTGGTCGGCGTTGAAGACTGGGCTGCACTTGTGGTTACAACGGTGGAACCTGTCGATGAACCAGGCAGTGCAGACGCCGTCCATCATCCAGGGCACCCGTCGCAGGGCGTTGCGCTGGGCTTGGCAGGCGGTATCAAAATAAATGACACGAGGCATCTCTTTAAACCTCTGCACCAGAGCAGCCACCGCGTGAGCGGGGCTCTCGGTCTCACGTAGAAGCTCAAAGCCAATGATGTACCCGCATGCACACATGAACGTGATCACGCCGGGCGCCCGCAGCACGCTCACGGGGTAGTCGTGTCGACAGTCGTCGTAGTCCCACGCGTTCTTGGGGTCCTTGGCCTTGGGCTTGTCGTCCTGCCGCTTCTCCGCCGCCTTGGCCCGCTGCCGCTCCGCGGTGGAGTCCTCGGGGAAGGCTCGGAGGACCTCCCGGCCCGGCCACGCCTGGCCCGTCCTCTCCTCGTTGGCTTGCTCTTGCACGCGCTCCTTCGACGCCTCGCAAGCGACGACGTTGCTGACCGCCGGCTCGATGCCGAGCGAGACCAACCACGCCTTGTACGTGGCTGCGTCGCCACTCTCCCACATCTTGCGGTAGTCCTTGGCCGCCCGCCCGGCCTTGGCCTCCCATCGCGGCATTGTCTGCTCCTCGGCGTTGATGCAGAACAGCAGCAGCTCGCCAACTGCTTGGCAGAGGGAGGGCGACTCGTCCATCGCGTCGCGCACGAGCAGCAAGAACTGCCACACAAACACCACCGGCGTCACGGCCGGCGCGAGCTGGATCCAGACCGCGCTAGGCACGGCGTCAATGAGGGCCCGGGCGAGCACCTCCACGTCAATCAGCTCACAGCCGCCGAAGATGTTGATGACCGGCTCGGCCAGCATCGCCGAGAGGAACGTACGGACGGTCATCCACCTGTCCTTCTCAATGTCCGGGTCGTCCGTGGCCGGGAAGAAATCCGTGCACACGCATACCAGCTCGGCCGCGGTTGGAGTGGCCGCAGGCGCGGCCGCCGGCTCGGCCACCGGCTCGGCAGCCGGCTCGGCCGCCAACAGCGGCAAGTCCGCCTCCGCCGCCTGCAACTCGTCCCTCTGCCCCGACTCATCCGTCTGCGCCGACGCGTCCGTCTGCACCGACTCTTCCTCGAGCAGCCTCTGCTCCATGAGCAGGTACTCGTCCGTCAGGTACTCCTCCGCCAACAACGGGTAGGATTCGGTCCTCAGCAACGCTTCCGCGGCGCCCGTCTCTCGGAGGGCGTCCGCAGATAGCGACGCGGCCACCGGCAGCGTCTCGGTCGCCGGCAGCGAATCGGCCGCCGGCATCGCCTCGGCTGTCGGCATGGACTCGACCGCCGGCAGCGACCTGGCCGTCGGCAGTGGCTCGGCCGCCGTCAGTGGCTCGGCCGCAGGCAGCGGCTCGGCCGCCGGTTGCGGCTCGGTCGCCGGCAGCGGCTCGGCCGACAGGAGGGGCTCGGCCGAAGAGAGGGGTTGTACCGGAGGCAGCTCCCCGTCGGCCAGCGGCGGGTCCCCCGCCAACCGCATGTCGCCAACCAGCTGCGGCTCGGCCGGAAGCTGCTGGGCCTCCAGGACCGGGGTGTCCCCCATCGTCCCGTCTCCGTCCGTGCCGCCAAAACGAGGAGAAGAGTGCACGTGTGCAACGGCGCGGGGGTCATCACCCGCGACGGACAGGGGGGAAACGAGCGCCTCAAGGCCACCGCGAGATGATGGAGGAGGGCAACAGCGAGGATGTCGGCCCCGCCGTTGCCAGCCACGAGCGCAGAGGGTGGATGCAGCGGGGAGGGACGACACCAGAGGCGCAGGGAGGGGGACTCCTCGGGTGGGACGCCCGTCGTGCGGCTCGTCAAGAGACGTGTGGGACGTAAGCGAAAGCGGTTACCAGGGAGTCGTGGGACAGCCATGGCTGGGGGCACACACAGGGCCGTGGAGGGGGTTTGGTGGCGGTCCAGGAGGCGGTGGCGGGCCGGACGCGGGGCGCGGTCCATGGGTGGTGGGAGGAGAGCCGTTCGGAACGTCCCCGTGCAGGGAGCACGGTTCGGTCGCAAGTGCGGTTACCTCGAGAGCGACCAACGAGGGGCCGCTGAGCATGGGTAGACAGCACCAGCTAACGGGCCATCATGCTCCTTGAAGAAGCCCTAGCAATAGCGCTTGCTGGTGGCCCTGTTAGGCGCTTTCACGCCATCGCGCTGTGCACTGTCATCGCGGCCCTTCTGTCAGTGTGCCGAGAGCCCATTCGGCGCATTGAGACGTCCGCGCATCCCTTCGGAAGCTTCGCTTGGCGCATAGATGAAAAAGATTTATGGGCCTTACGGGAGCGCTACCTTTTGCCATTCCGTCTGCATTGCATTCGCTGTGTGAAAACGATTGGGAGATACCCTTTGTGATTGTGGTACCTGGGGGGGTGGGAGACGCGCTGTACACGCCACATGATGCAATTTCATTGACCCAATCCACTAGTCTGCTTCAAGTTGAAGGTTGCCCCCCTGTCGCCTTTCCACCCGAACGACCGGCAAGCTCGTTGGCCACGGTTCTGAAGACGATGACAACGTGCGTTTCTACCAAGTGCCAGAGCGGAGCCCACCGACATGGAGGGCGGCAAGGAGCGCAGAGCAACGGGTGCGCAAGGGCATGCACTTTGTTGCTTACCTTGTTCAACAGCAGAACACAGAAAAAACGGAGGAAAAACATGCACCTGCGAGCATAAACGACCGTGACACGCCTACGTCCCCCCCCGCCCCCCGCCCCCGCGCGGTACCCAAGATTTGGTCCAGTACCAACGGACCGCGATGACCAGCTGCAGCACCTCTCCCCGCCTCGTCTACTACATCAACCCTGCCCCGCCACACACCCTGCCAAAATCTCAGCGGCTATCCGGCAGCGGTAGTAGGCCGTGCTCTTAGCCATTGTCAAGTGGTCCAACCCGCGGGCAATGAGGTCCATGTTCATCAACGTGAACACCCCGCAGTCGTCAGAGTTCTCCTGTTGGCGACACTCGGGGTACTCAATCTCCCACGCGCGCTGTGGCTTGCCTTTGTCGTTGGCCTCGTCCGTCAACAATTGCCGAATGGTGAGCGTGACCCGCTCCTGCCGCGACCCCAAGGAGTCGTACAGGGAAATGGTTCCCGCGTCGGCGCCGACGCGCACCACCAGCAAGACCCAGTGGGAGTCGGCTAGGTGGACCGGGATGAAGATCTTGTCCATGGAGAAGATGTCGACCTTCTTGGTCCACCGCTTCACCATGTAGAACGAGTACTCCTGCAGGTACCAAAGCTGTTTGTAGAAGAACGTGTTGAAAAAGTAGTGCTTGGGCGTCGCCGGGATGATGGAGAGCGTCTTCTCGTTCCGCCGCTTGAGGAGAGCGCCGTAGGCGTTCATGGCCTCGTCGTCTAGCCAGTTGCCGGGGAGCAGGCGCGAAAAGTTTCCTTTGAACAAGGGGATGGCGCCAATCTTGGCGGTGGGCAGCAAGTCGCCCGTGCGCTTCGACTTGAAGATCGCGTTGACGGCCTTCATGGCCGCCTGCGTCAACCGGGACGCCGGGTCGGCCGGGTTCTCCAAGAAGGCGTTCTGCTCCCCGCTCGGCTGCTCCGACGCTGGCTGCACGGAAGAGAGCGGCACCGCCCAAGAGCAAGCGGTCCTGTCCACTTGCGCAAAGATCGACTCAATCGCAGGTGGCTCTGCATCGTCGTCGGTTCCCGCCGGCGCGGAGAGCAAAAACTCGGTGCCGTCGCCGACAGGTGGGGGTGTGGAGGGGGGCGACGAGGTAGGGGCCGTCGACCCCGTTGGCGCCGACCCGTGCAGTGCCAAGTCTTGGAGGCCTTGCTCAACGCCAGATGGTCCGGCTGCGTCGTGCACGCCAGCTAAGTCGACCGGCGGCGCCCCGGGGTCCGTCAAGGTGACCGTCGTTGGGTCGGCCGTCGTTTGGTCCGTCATATGGTTGCCCGCGTCCCCCACCACAGAGTCTGCGCTGCTCTCCACCGTGTCCCCGTCCTCCTCTGCCGACATGCGGATCTCGTCGCTTGAGTACTCCGACGCGCTGCCGTCATCGCTGTTGCCGGCGCTCACCAAGTCGACCAAGCTCTCGTTGTCGCTGCCGTCCGACGAATGGGCAGCGCCCGCGCGCCGAGCAGCCGATGAGATGATGACCGACTCAATGTTGGGCACGTCGAAAAAGGCGGTGAACAACCTAAACGACGCCCAGTGCAGAGCCGTCTCCGCGTCAGCGGGCGTCCTTAACCCGCGACTTGTCTCCGTCGGTGTTGGCGGCGGCGCGGGGCGCTGCGAAAACGGCTCCAGCATGAACGCCCGGTACTTGCGCGCCTCCTCCGTCGTGAGAGCGACGGGGTCTTCTGCCCCCGAGCGGACGCGGTGGCGGATTACGGCGCGCACGGTCGCGTTGCGCACCGCGCACGCGTACGTGATCGGCAAGTTCACTCTCGGCGCGTCCATCCCCGGCCGCAACATCGGCAAGATGTGTTCCTGGAGGACGGCCAAGATCTGCCCGTCCATCAGCACGCAGTCGAAGCGCCCGCCTTCCGCCTCCTTCGCGCCGCAGTCGCCGCATTTGAACGCCGAGTCGGGGATGACCAGCGTCTCGGAGAACTCGCCGCACGCATCCGACAGCAGCTGCCGCGCTTGGCCATGCTCGCCCTCCTTGTAAGCGCCGGTGTTGCGGAGCAGACTCGACAGGTACTCGGCCGCGGCCGCCATCGTCGAACGGGCAATCACGCAAATGCCCAGCACCGCGTCCAAAAAGACGCGCACGTACACCGTCTCGGGGGAGGTGGCAAAGAGGCCGTCCTCTGCACCGTCATAGTGCACAATGTGGCCGTTGTCGCACATCCAGACGCCCACGTTGATCTGCAGCCGTCCACGGATGGTAAAAAGGAGCGCCGCCCACGCTGTCATCTTCTTGCCGTCGCGCTGCTGTCCACATTCAATGCACGACTCCTCCGCGTGCACGGGGGTGAGGACGTGGTCCTGCTTGTTGTCGCGCAGCGCATCGAGCGCCGCACTGTACGAGTCGCACATGGCGACCTCCGCGGCGCACGGAAACATGTTGCGGGACCGCCGCTTGTGCCGCGGGGCCGATGCGGTCGCCGGCAGCTTCTTCTTGGGCTGTGGCGCCGCCGGTGATGGCCCCGTGCCTGGATCCTCCTCGTTGAGAACGCCGTTGGGACCAAACTGAAGCGCGTCCTCGCGTTCAAGCTCGGCCCGCGCCACCGTCGAGGACGCATCCGCCCGCGTCACCTTGTTCACTGCCTTTGCGTGGATGCAACCCCACGGCCGGGTCTGGCAGGGCATCTGGCAGCAGGTTGCCAGCTTGAACTTGTTAGAGGTTGGCCGCACGACCACCGTCGCCCACGCGTTGTTGTAAAACACGGCGTAGATGGGGACGTTGTGACGCTTGCCCGAGTGCATGACGAGGTAGGTGAGCGTGCCGACCGGACCGCCGTCATCGTCGTCGGTTAGCGGCCCACGCAAAGCCGGGCACGCCCGGAAGAGGTCGGGGAGGCTGACGGCGCCGACGTTGTGCCCCAGCTCATCGTAGGCGCGCAGCAGCGCCGTCGCGTGCCGGCACGTGCAGCTGCGGCCTAGAGCCGCCTCCATCTGCGAAAACACCATCGGTAGCCCGCGCAAGGAGGAGCGACCGAGCCCTAGCACCCCGGCGCAGCTGCTCAACGCCAAGAGAATGCCGTCTTTGTAGTGGGTCCATGTGGCTATGGGGTCAAAAGCCTCCACCGTGATCAATACTTGAGCACCGTGCACGCACGCACATGGCACGGCTTGAGCACCCGCCATCCGAGCAGTCAGGTTCACCTCGGCGCGCAGCTGCCGCAAATACTCGTGAAAAAGGGTGTCCTCATCCACGGGTAGGGGGTGGTGGTGGGCAGCAGCGCCGCGGATCGAAGCGCGGGGTTGACGGGGCGTCACTGGGTTGACCACAGCGGCGTTGGGCTGCTCAGAGAGAGCAGCATGAAGAAGGCGTCGGCGTGCCGGTGATGCAGTCGCCGCCAATGGAGCGGGGGAGGTAGGATCCGTAGGCGCAGCGGCAGCTTCATCTGACCCGACTGTGGATTCCGCCGCGGCCGCCGCCGCGGCCGCCGACGCGGCCGCCGCCGTGGCCGCCGCCGTGGCCGCCGCCGCGGCCGCCCCGTCCGGATCTGCTTGCGCAGGATCATCATTGCTGTTGTCCCCTCCATCCACTGCGCCTTCGTCGCAGCCGCTTGTCCCGTCCGCAGCACTGCCGTCGAATGCATCACCCCCGCCACCTCCGTTCGACTCATCACCATCTGCTCCAACCGACGCTCCCCCACTAGTGCCCGCAGCGCGTCGGCTCTCTTCAAGCCCATCACGTCCTCCACCTGCCCCGTCATGGTCGCCCTCTTCCACATTGCCACGGTCCCGAGCGCCCGCATGCTGCACTTGTGGGGCGGAGATCCGCACCAAGTCCTTCGGCACGACACGTAGGCTAAACGAGGACGACGCGATGACCATCACGCCATTGTCGACACGATCGTAGATGACCGGGGGGCGCAAAAGGAAGCCACCCCGTCGTCGCTCCATCGCACGACGACGTCAGCCGGACGCGCGAAAATCCTAGAGGACGCGACGGTTGGGCGGCCGGGCGCGGGGTCGCCACACCGGGCGGTAGGGCGGGAAGAGGCTGGGCGGGAAGACGCCGGGCGCAGCGACGGTAGGGCCCCCGGCCGCCCCGCCCTGACGCAGCGGGGGTGGCGGCGGCGGTGGCGGCCGCCCCGCCCGGCGGCGGCGGGGCGGGCGTGGGCGGTGGCGGCGGGGCGGACGGGGGCGGTGGTGGCGGGCCAGACGCGGGCGGTGGCGGCGGGATGCGGGGGCGGACGGCCCGTGCATGCTGGTGTCCGGGCCAGCAGTGGTCACCAGGTGGCCGATTCCGCCGCGCGCGCTGTCTGTACCTGACGGACCACCAAGACGCCCCCAGTGGACCCCGGGCCATATCTCATCTGCCCGTGATCTGAAGCAGCGGAAGTGCATACGCTCAGGCATGTCCTTACAGCAAAAATCGGCCAATAGACGAGCACAGGGCCACCTGGCAGAACCCCCCCTGATGAGGCACCACAGCACGTGCAGAGGGGCTCGTGCGGCCTGCAAATTGCAGCCCGCACCGGCGCCGTACCAGGCCAGGCGCAATTTGGAATGCGCTCATAAGGCCCGTCAGGAGGGGAATTTCGGGGTTCCTATTGGCTGTTGCCACGGCACGGGCCTCCTGGCGGTTGCGTGCCGTGCCGAGGGTCGATTAGAGCACGGAGACGCGGCGTTTAGAGTCCATAAAGCCCTGTGGTCACACCGTGCCGAAGAATGTGCAGTCTTCCTGTGTGCAGAATCGAATTGATTTAGGAAATGAGGACAGCCTGTGTGCCTGTTCGACCGGACGAACCGCCGCGACCGATCGTGAGCGGGCTGGCTGTCATTCGCCCCCCACCGCCGTCCCACTCGAGAATGACCAGCCGAGATTGATACTCGGTCTGAGAGAGGCTCCACCACGGCCTATTTTCTGTCTCGCTCTGCGTGGGCTCGGAGTACGACGGAAAACGTGCACCAATGAAACACTGGAGAAAACAGCCGCTGACAGGCCGCCAGGGGCCCCGTGAGAACGAGACGCCGCTCACAGGACGACTCGTTTGCCCGCCCAGGTCCACCCACTGGTCGCGGTGGCGCCCGATTCTCCACCTGTTGGCACAGCTGGGGGGACCGATTTTACGCCACCCGGATGGGTGCGCTGGCACCCCGCCACCCGCCCCCGCCACCGCCGCCGCCGCCGCCGCCGCCGCCGTCGCCGCCGTCGCCGCCGCCGCCGCCGCCGCCGCTGCCGCCGCCGCCGCCGCCGCCGCCGCCGCCACCGTTGCAGCGGTATCGACCACGACCCCCCCCTCTCTGGGCCATCCAGCTCACCCCGCGTGCTGCTGCCTTTGCTGG
>ENA-ORXR01002196-ORXR01002196.1-marine-metagenome-genome-assembly--contig:-NODE-2196-length-19000-cov-24.075411_pt1 | contig 19000 bp, 10 predicted proteins | sample MGYA00237866_ERZ511479 | MGnify/ENA metagenome assembly ERZ511479 | reverse complement strand
GCGTTCGGTTTTGGTCATACGCCATCCATAGAAGGCGAGCCGTCGAACGAGAAGATGGGTTCACCGAACGCTTACGATTTCCAACAGGTAGGAGAGAATCCCTTCGGGTACGTTCCACGAGTCGCCCGTGGTAACGGTTCTGGTTTTGACCGGTTGACCGAGAGGCGGGGTTTTGCGTCCGGGGATGAGGACGGCGATGGTTGTTTCCTCTAAGTCGGTGGTGACTTCGTTGAGTAGGAAGATGCCGGTAGTCGAATTTCCCACCAATAGTTCATAGCGACCACCTCCGACCGCCAAAGTGAACTCTCCGACGGGTTGCAGACCATACGGCGAAACGCGTTGGATTGTATAGCCAAGGGTTTGATCCTCATACGCCGTTTGCCAAATAAATTGTGTGTCCATATCCTTGATTTGCGCGGATGCGGAAGCCAGGCGCACGGCAGTGCCCTCCTGGCTGAGACCGAAGTTCACGTTGGTCGTCGCGTCTTGAAGAACATCGACATCGACTGCGAGCGGTGTGCTGACGAACACGAAGTTGGTCGGGATGGAAGAGTCCTCCATGTAGACGCGGTAGGGGCCGATCGGTACATTTTCGAACAGGTACGTGCCCGCCAGCGGGTCGGCTGGAGAGGCGGGGATTTCCGCGGTGGTCGTGCGGATAGTGCTGCCATCCGTTAGAGAAAACAGAATGATATTGATGTTTGGCAGGCCAAGGGTTGATAGGTTGGCGTTTTCGGTGGTTCCCGAGCGGCTTAAGTCGTTCCAAACAATTCCTGTGACGTTGCCGATCTTGGGAATACCGTCAAATTCGACATTGGTATTCTTCAGAGTCGGTTGGAGTGCGGAACAATCTTGGCCGGTAAATCCTGTAAATGCCTGTTCTGCATAAGTTTCCAAAGATATGGTGGTGGGCACATCTTCTAAGAGATTGAATCTCAGTGAGAATAGATCACCAGATCGAGCGGTGCTGGCAAGGGAACCGGAGGACGCGGAGACAACGAGTCCATCCGATCTCGAAACCTGCAAGGGCTGGCCACCGAGACCGTCTCCATCGAGGGGGGATTTATAGTCGATATCGCCAAAAAGTTCGACTTTGGCAGGGTCAAACTTGAGGTATAGCGCGTAGGAATTGAGCGGTGGTTCGGTGTCGGCCAGGGTGTATTCAACAACCAAGGTTCCCTGCCCTTGGGAATCGACCGATTGCAGTTGAAGTTGAATTTCAACCGCGTCCGCAACTCCGAACCCGGCCAGAAAGATTAAAAAAGGCAGAGTCCATTTATTCATTTTTTGTGTAATCCCCAACATTGCTTATAGGTCCCTCCATGGAACACTGACATTTTATTAGATCCGTCAGGAACCGGTCAATAGCAATGTTCGTATTATCTATACAAATATTTAAAGCGGTCAATATTCCTTGGAATATTGGATGTATTTGGCAATTTTAGCTTATATATTTTAATGATAGAGTTTGTGCATTCCGTTAAGCGTAAACAGTCGAAATCGATGAAGACGGATTGAATTATTTGCCAAATTAAGTCCTTAGAAACTCACAAAGACCTTGGTTGCAAACTCTTAGGCATGCCCGCCCCGAACACCTCTCGCCAGCGGGAACCAATTCTACCGTACTGGTTTCAGCACGGTTTCCATCAGACCCTCAAAATACCGGCGGATCCTCCGAACTTCACCCACCCGCCGAACTAAAAAGCCGGCTTCGATGTTGCGGTGACAGGCCGCGTTGGTGAAATTGGCGGATGTCTCGAGGGCTGCTTTGTCGTCAATCACGACGACTTTAGCGTGCATCACTCCGGCCTCCGAACGGGTTTCCATTTCGAACACCCGGGGATCATGCCAGATTTCCGGTGGGCGCTCTCCCTTCCATTGGTTTTCCAAGAAGTTTTTGCGCCAACGATTGGCCACCAAGGGCAATGGCTCGTCGCCCTTACGCTGGTGGGACAGGTCGACCACGAACCGCACGGAGAAATTTGGATCCTTGTCATGACGCTCGACGAGTGGCCGCAACAATTCGTCTGCGCCAAAGAACACATAGCTGGCGACCAAGACCGTCCGCTCCGCTTCTTCGAACAAGGCTCGAACCGTCGATGGCATATCTCGAACTGGAACAACGGGGGAGGGTGGACCACTCAGGATCAGTTCCATGTCCATTGCCTTGGCTTCGGTTCGGAACTTGGCTTCGGCCAACAGTCGAACCATCTCCGACAAGGCCTCCGCGGAGGCTCCGGATTCTTGTAGCGCTTTAAACCCCTGAACTAACGGGGCGGCTTGTGGTCCCGCGAAGGAAGCTAAATTGCCGCGGGTGATGCCATGACGCAGGATGCCGGACTTGAGCGAGGCGGCCATGTCTCGCAAGGTGGCGGACGGTAGCTCCAGCAAGAGATCGAGGTGGTCCATCGAACGATCCAAACAACAACCAATCAAAGGGTGAAGAAGGCGGCGTCGCGGTGCTCGATCGTCGGCACCACCAGGGCCCGGTCCAAGTACTGATTGAAGCGTTCGCAGGAAGTCTCAGCAATATACAGGCAGCCATGGCAGGCACTTCCAGCCACCTTGTCAGTCTTCGCCGCGGTTCCCGACGCACAGACCGGATCGCTCGAACAAAGGGCCCCGAGACGGAGCGCGTGGCGAAAGTGTTTTCGGATTTCTCGGCCGGCTTGTACGAGTCCTCCGAGCGTCCCCTCGACGCCGGCCGAGGCGGTGTAAATCAAGATTCCGTAGCGGTTTTCCATCTGGCCTTCCTGACCTTGCATATCGGGCGCGTAGATCCGTTCTCGCAGCGAAGAGAGAGGGTAGCCACAGTCCAGTGAGATCGCGGTGATCAGGAGGTGAGCGAGGGAGTGAAGCATGATGTAGTTACACCCCAGAAAGTCATCTGCTGCACCAGGGTGCTCCTTTTGCCAGGTCTTGAACGAGGCGACAAGTTCCTCCTCGCGAGCCTGTACGCCTGGGCGATTTCGCCACGCTTCGATGGCTTCCGGTTTGAACTCCAAGAAGATGCCTTCGCCGCGGTTCTCGGATACCGGCATCCAGTGTGGCTCGCGGGTGAGAGGCGCACGTTCGACATCTAACGACAACTCGCCCGTTACATCGGTCGTCTCCGGCTCGAATCGGGTGAAGCCGATCAGCGCCACCACCTCCCGTAGACGATGAACCTGCGTCACATTTTCCAACGCGGCATTGAGCTGCGGGTCATCCCATAAATCCGGACGCATCGCCCGTGCGTAGAAATCGCCCTCGGGCACATCGGTTGCTTCAGCTCTCGGAGCGTCCTTCAACGCGTCGAACTCAATCTCCTTCACGGGACGGGCCACGGCCAGAGCCGTCTCCCCGTTGCGAACTCGGTCGATAGCGGCCAAAACGTCCGCGTTCGAAAGGTCGCCAAGCTTATCATCCAGCATGGAATTCATTTCGCGAGCTAGCGCGAGGACATGTTCCTCGGTAATCTTGTGGAACTTCACCGTGTCGGTTTCCCAAAACTCCATCACCACCTCCTCCAACTTTGGCAAGCTGTCCGGAATCGAAATTACCGACCAGGATTGGGAGAAGTAGGCGTTGCTGGCGGTACGGTTGAGAAAACGGTTCGCCTCACCACAGACCGGATCCATGTCGTCCAACCAAGGCCGACTGCCGTTGCACTGGCCGAGTGCGCCGTCTCCAAGTGCATCGGTAATGCAGCGGAACGCGCCACAGTCGCAGGCAATCCATGTCTCCGACAGATCGCCGGTCGATCCCCGTTCCTCCAGCCAAAGCTCTTGCCTGCATCGCTGGTCCGCCCCTTCAGCCTCGTGGACAAAGCGGCGCCATTGGATGTCGCCCACGTGCCCCTTTTTGCATGCCCGAACAAAGCGAATTGGCACCACGGGCACGGTGAAGGTGTTGGTCTTGCCCTTGCGATCCACTCCTTGGTGTTTGTATTTTCCGCTGGAGCTTAACTGGCCGCGCATGATCAAAGGACGTCGGCGATAGTTTTTTTGCGACAGTTCGACCGCCTGCGCCACAAACCAGTGTGGGAAAACGTAGCCGGTCACTCCTGGAGTGACGGTGCCACGCACAAACAGATCCTCACCTGATGGTGGCGGTAGCCTCAGCTTCACCGACTTTCTATTGAAGGTGGGATACATGCTCTGCAGTGCTCTTGCGATCTTCGCCGCCAAGCGGGATTCCTCGACATAGCAGGGTGCGTCTTCGGCGTAATTCCATTCCTCAAGACCGGCGACAATGATCGATTGACTAGGAAGGTCTACCATCGCACCTGGGCCAAAGGTGGTAATCAACTGGTTGGAGCGAATTTGATTGCGGCTCATATGTTCGTTCCGATCGATGATTGTTTTGGAATGATATCCACTGCCGTCTCCACATCCCGCATGGAGCGGTTGGCCCGGAAGTGTTGGTAGACGGTCGGCAAGAATTCAAAATCAGCATCGAGGAAATCGCGTACCAACGCGTTCTGTTTCGGCCCTTCAAATTTCTGGTAGCTCAACCCTATGCCTTCGTTGGCTGATTGCGTCGCCACCGTGAGCCACTTGGCGATCAAACTCTGCGCGAGGTTGTCCACGTGTGACGCCAGCGCGGCTAGCTCTTCCGGGGTTCGGTAGGCATCATGGGTGAGCGCGCGTTCTCGAAACACGCTGACCAAGCGCTGCAATTCGTTCAAATGCTCACCCACCGAACCCGCCCGCACTGCGGCTGAAAGTCCGGGGACAGAATGTCGACACAGCCCCACCAGTGCGCCCGCCATGGCGCGGTCCAAGGCGCGAATGGAGAATGGTGTGACGCTGCTCGCCTCGACCGCACGGTAGAAGGTCCGATGGTACACCGTGAACCGTTCGTAGTGTGAACGGTCGCGTGGTTTGTGGATGTTGAGCAAGGTGATCACCAAGCCTGGACGCTTGCCATCCCGGCCGACTCGGCTGGTCGCCTGGATGTATTCGGAGGAGGTCTTGGGCTGACCCATCACGACCATCAGACCCAGACGTACAATATCCAATCCGACAGAAATCATGTTGGTTGCAAGGGCGACATCCACCCGCGCGGATTTGTCTGCAAAGTCGGATTCGAGGCGGCGTTTGGCGGCGGCGACATCGTCGGTGTCCACCCGAGAAGTCAGTTCCACCGGATTGCGTTTGATGTAGCGGTCGACAAACAACCGGTCGTCTGGCTCGTGTCGATAGCGTCGAAAACGCGCCTGGGCTTGTGCATACACCTCGTCCTCAACGATGCGCCGGGTGCCGCCAAGTTCGCGCAAGCTGTTGAAATAGCACAGCATCGTCATGTATGGGTCACAGGGATTGCCTTCCACTGGACCACCAGCCTCGCGGTACAACTTGGCCGCGCCCGCTAGCAGGGCGAGGGCTGTGCGGAGATAAACCACCTTCATGCTTCGGCCTTTGGCGGAGATGCCGAGATATAGGCGCCCAGGATTCTCGTCGGTAACCTTGACGGTGAAGGAGAAAAAATTGTGGCGACGGTCCGGGCCGGGCGGCGGAAAGATGGCGGTTTCGTGTCGTCCGAAAAGCGCACGGATTTGCCGGTCGGCGCGGCGCACGGTGGCGGTCGAGGCGACTATTTTTGGTAGGAGCCCAGCGTCACCCGATTGCCGGCACAGGGATTCGATCACGGTCTCATAGATACCGGCAACTGTGCCGAGCGGACCGGAAATAAGGTGGAGTTCGTCTTGGATGATCAGATCGGGAGGTAGCAGGGAACCGCCGGGAAGCGCTCGACCACGGTTCGGCGTACTTGGACCATAGAAACCTTCGGCGTCGTGGCGGTCGACTTTGCCGAACAAGCCACCGACCTCTCCCGTCCATGGCAAGGCAGCGAACTTATCGACGGTGGCGATGAGAAAGCAGGGCAGGCGACGGTAGATGGGTTCGTCCACACCGAGAATCGGGAGGAAGCGGTCTTGGGCGGCGGAGAAGTGGCATTTGTTGTTATCGCAACTCACCCGCAGGTTGGAGGGAAGCCGTTGATCTGGCTCAAGCGTGAACGAGTCCGGCGTGAACCGGGTCCCGCACCATGGACAGGACTCGATGGGGATCGGGCAAGCGTGTTTCAGCGGCTGGTTTTTGTATCGGGTGAGTTTCGTGTAGGCCGTTCGCTCTTTGCCCGGACCATCGTCCGCGGCTTTTCCCATGCGGTTCGGGGTTGCCCCCGAACCCACCCAGAGCCCGATTTCGAACGGCCAGTCGCCGAGCGCGGGGTTGCCGGCGCGTTCGAGTTCGAGAGCGCACATCAGCGCCGCAGCACGTCCAAGCTGATCGAGGGTGAGTAGGCGCAGCGTGTAGCGCATGATGATCGAAACGCCGGCCGATTCGATCCCGGGGTTGCGCAAACGGCGCAGTACCAAGGTGAACGCTGCGAGTCCGAGATAAGCTTCGGTCTTACCGCCGCCGGTGGGGAAGAACAGCAGGTCGACCGTCTTGCGGCTCGGATGCGACGGGTCGGTGAGTCCGTCCAGATTCATGAGAATGAAGGCGAGCTGGAACAGACGCCAACGGGGCGCGTCAACCTTGTCGGGCGCGACGCCTTTCTGCTGGGAAAAGCGTTGCCGCGCTTGAAGGGCCATGGCGCGGTTGGCGATGAGGAAGGCCTCCAGGCAGACGGGATCGTCAGCCAGGCGCTGGATCCCGCTCTCGATGCGTTCCGCGGCGTAGCGGGCGTTCACGGCGAGGTCTTCGACGGTATCGTCTTGGGCCTCGGTCAATGATTCCCCGGTGGTGGTTGCGGTCTGCGCCTCAATCCATTTCCGGTAGGTGACAACCAAAGGCATCAGTTCATGCTTTGCGGTCTCGCCATCCGCGAGCGTCCCGAGTTTTTCCATGTCGAGCAGCACCGGCACGTCTTGGGAATGGTCCGTTCGTGGAATTTCGCCAGAGGGAATCCATGTCGTTCGGACAGAATGACAGGTACCGTCCTGCTCGTCCACCGACACCGAGACGCCGTGCCCGACCGCGTATTCCAACACGTCGCGGTAGTGCAGGTCGGCGATGCGTTCGTCGCTGTCCGAATCCTCGGGGAACCGTAAACCACGCAGGTCAGGGCGACCGACGAAGCCCTGTTCACAGACGAGTTCGATTTCCACCTGAAAGGCAATTTCGCGATATGTATTGCCCTGAGATGTCGGTTTCCGGCCATTCACGAGGAACACCGAGATCATCTTGGTGCCGGCTTGGATGCGCGAGCTGCCGAGATCGCCGATCTCATGCCAGGAGGCCGCCACCTTGAGGCCGCGGGCATTGGGCACGAGTTGATCCTCCAACTGGCCGGAACCATCGAGCTGGATGCGCACCTCCTCACATCGTGGTTCACGACGGTAACCGCGCCGGATCCGCTTTGGTTTGTCTTTGGCTTCCGCGACCTCTTCTTCCTCTGAGCCAACTTTGATTGCTGCTGCGACTTCTTCGTCCCAGGCCTGATCCACCTCGACTTCATCCAATTCCGTTTCTTCTTCCGCGTCGGACTCACTCAGATAGTCGCCCCAGTGGATGATCGCTTTGATCGCGGTCGTCTCCGGCGGCACCAGCGCACTCAGCCCGATGGAGGAGGGGAGGAAGCTCATGCTGCTTGGTTCCGGTTCCGGATTGTCGTCTCCGGCTCCGTTCGGTGCAGGGTCGTCTTTGCCTTGTTGCTTCGGCGCCGGTTCGCCAAGGAACGCCCCAGGCTCACCCGAAGCGTAAGGTTGATCCAGCCCGTCTTCCTCGTCTCCCGACTGCTTCTGTTCGGGAGGAGCGTCCTCGGGGAGTAGGTACCCGGTTAGGTACCAACGCTGAGGAGACTGTGGGAGCCACTCGTGTTTGAACGGATGGTCGTTGTCCGGCCCGATAAGATCGAGCTGGAGGACGTCGACGATCTTTTGCCGGATGCTATAGCTGGTATGTGTCGCGGGAACGCTGCTCTTATTGCTCATTTTCTAATTATTTTCATTCATCGAGATCGTCAAAGAAAGGAAAGATCTCAATCTGGGTCGCTGGTTCATGGCTTGTCAATTTCCTCTTCCAAAGGGCCATGTTCATTTCGATCTACTATTCCCTTCTCCCAAGTACCTAGTTGCGGATCAGAAGAAGTCAGGGCGATGCGTTGCTCAATCTCGACCTCCATTTGATTTCTCACTTCTTCATATACTTCCACCTCCGGGCTCAAAGCTTCAATGGAAACTACAAGCGTGTATTTGGCGGTCGCATCGTCGTTTTTCTTTGCCCATCCCTTGTGTCCACGTACGGCAATTGCGAAAGTTTCAGGCAGATCAAACCCCTTTGCGAAGAACCAATCTTTAACTAAAGTTCCTTGCCGGCGAATCCCTCTGGATTTTCCATATCCATCTTGTTCGGCAAGAACCCAAGGAATTGGACCGCCTTTGTCCTCGTTAGGTTGTGCCTGTTGGTCTTTCCACATCCGGCTTCTGAAGGAGTCCAGTGTCTCGCGGAGCTTCGATGACTTCCAGTCGAGCCAAATACTCTGATACCCCTTAAGCGATGCTCGTGTCCGCCTTGGTTCGCAGGAATATGACAAGGTCACATCGATGCGAAACGTGACTTCTCCTTCAGGCGAACGAAGTGAAGCCGGCACTGCAACCTCATAGATTGCCGCCTCCCCCGCTTTTATTTCAGCCGTACCCGAAGTGATAAGGGTCACGCGGTGCCCTGCATTGTGTAGTGCACGATCCCAGTCCGGTCTTCCATATCCAATCATCCGAAAGACAGACAGAAGCTGAGGGCCAGACAATCCGCTGGTCCAGTCAGGCCACCTAGCCGAATTCGCGATCAAAGCGCGGTAAAGTAGAGTTGGTTCGTCGGGAAGCAGAGTTGCGAGTTCGACAGCGAGTGAAGCGACCTTGGGCGTTGCAAATGAAGTTCCAACGGCATCTCGTGACACCGAATGCCCACCGAAAAGTGTGCTTCGAACAAGTTCAGGCGAAGTGTCAGCTCGAATAACCGCACTCGATGGAAGTCCGCTTGTCGGAATACAATAGTCGCCACCAAATTCGACGACATCCGGTTTCACAGTGTTCCAAATCCCCATGCCACTCCTTGAATAGGCAGATGGGTGGTCGGGCTGACCAACGGAACGGAGGAGGCCGTCATCGAAATAATCACCTGAAATAGAACCAACAACCAGAGCATTCAAGCTTTGGGCGGGGTTGGACACACGCGAACTTGGACTTAGCAGATAGTCTGGATGGGGAGTGCCTGCTGAAAGGTGGTCAAGAAACCCCATACCTGGTGGAAGCTCCGACCCCTGCAGATTTCCGGCGGAGACGCAAAACAACATGTCCCTCTCGTAGCTGAGCTGGTCGATCTTGGCAGCCCAAGTCGACATGTGCCCGAGACGACACGCGTACCGACTGTTGATGCTATGAACAAACAAACGGCATTCTGAAAAATGGTCTGCGATAAATTCGAGTGCCCTCGGTGGATAGAGTTTCGGCGGCATCTTGCATTTTGCATTCAACACTCTCGCGTTCCCAAGTGCACACTTTGCAGATGCAGCTCCTGTTGAAGGAATCGAATCCGGATACAGAACGACCCCGGCAACCCTCGTGCCATGCCCGCCAGACCGTACTTCGTCAGCGACGTTAGATGCACCGAGGTGAGGGATCAGGCAAACGGAACGAGATGCATCAACAGCATTCTGGAGTAACTTGTGCCCCTCCTGAATCCCGCTATCAATAATACAGACGAGGGGGGCGTTCTCCGCGGGCTGAAGAAGCTCGAATTCCGGTTCATCATCCGCTGGCACATTTCCTGGAGAATAGGGCTCGACCTGATCCGGCAGGAGGACTTCGAATACCCGAGGATGGTTTAAGATGAGGTCGCGGAACCCTTTGCCCGACATTTCAATTCGAAACGAAATACTATCCGGAAACTCGACAATCCCATCATCATCGAGCGTTCCGTCTGGGCCCCCGATGATGCTGATAATGCGCCCGCCGTGGCTCTCAATGATTGCGAAAATCTCGTCTTCGAGCTCCATCTGGAACTGGTCAAATTCTTCCTCCGCTTTGCGGTTTTCTCCATTTAGCCAGAGCGCGATTCGCTGCTCACGTTGTTCATCTGTTTCACCTTTAAGTCGGTGGCCTGGGCGCCGAGGCAAGTCCACGAAGGCGCCTTTGGTCTGAAAGGAGACATCCAAAGTGTATTCGCCAGAATCCTCAAACGGCCATTCATCCTGAAGCCTTTTGTCTAAAATGAGATTTATGCGGCGGGGATCATCCGGGTTTTCTACCAAGTCGAAAATGCCTGAAATCCCACCAGACCCACGAACCGTATGCTCAAAATCATTGATCCGTTCTAAAAGTTTTGAATCAGTTATGTCTTCTGTCGCAACCAGGAGGTACCGAGTCTGCGATTCTCCCTCTACAAACTCTTCGGATACGACATCCAGGTCCATCGCGCTCACGAGGACATCGATGTCAAAACCTGCCGCCACCTCGATCATAAACGGGGTACCTGAAGTGATGGGTGGCAAACCCTCCTTCTCTCGGACGGCCGCGCGCTTGCTACTTCCCTGACCAAATCTATTGAACGAGTCGCGAAGTTTACCGGCATGTCCTTGCCGATCTGCCTTGTTTGCCTCGACCTTTGGATCATGGCCCGGCGCTGGCGGATACTTCGCCGGTTGTGTGTCGCGGTGGAGAAGCCTTAAATGGTGGAATTTTTTCGGATCGTTATTCTCGGGCATGTGTGTGCAATGGCATCAGGTTTAGTTCGTTCATCGCACATCCCAGATCTTCTTCACTTACCACCTTGCGACCTTCCAAAATACAATGTTTCGCGGCGTTCTCGGCCACCCGAACGACATCCGAGCATGAATGTCCATCCAGAGATCTGGCCAAGTGAAACCAATCGATACCCTTTGCTGTCTTCATTGCCTCTAACGACATCCGGAGTAACCGTTCGATCTCCTCTGTTTGCGGAAGTGGGATTTCAACCACTTCGTCGAAGCGCCTGAAAAGCGCTCGATCTAAATTCGCAGTGAGATTCGTCGCTGCAATGACCAAGCCGTCGCCATCATACTCCTCGAGAAGCAAAAGAAGCGTGTTCACGATCCGCGGGACTTCGCCGACATCGTTTCGGTTTTCCCGAGAGCGGGCAATTGTGTCGCACTCGTCAAGGAAGAGGGCACAAGGGCTTGTTGCCGCCTCTTTAAAAACCCGATGTAGGTTCGAAGCGGTCTCACCAAAGTATGAGGAGAGAAGCGTTTCGAAGCGAACTCGCCGGAGTGGCAAGCCACAGTTCCAGGCCAGACGTTCCGCTCCCAGCGTTTTTCCACAACCAGGCGGACCATGAAGGAGGATTCGTCTCCGAGGTTGGAGACCATGTTTTCTCAGCCGTTCCCGTGCAGCGAATTCGCGTTCGATCCTGAGAAGACTAGTTTCGGTGTCCACTGGAAGAACCATGTGGTGCCGTAGTCGCTCGTGGGAAATCTCTTGGACCAGAGGAGCCGTGCGACTGCGGCCTGGCTTGGTTGGCATTTCGCGAAGGACCGGTTTTTTACTGCGATCAAGTATGGACTCCAAGTCGGCGGCGAGTTTGCCGTGGCCCTTCTCCCGTTCTGCAGCAATCACTTTTCGGCACACCTTCAGGGTGGCTTCAGAGGAATGCTCCGAAACTGCGGTGAAAAGACGCCTAAGAAGTGAAGAGTTCATGGACAAAGCATACGTGCATCAGACTGAAGCACAAACCAGAAAGACTCGCTCATTGGGTTACTGAGGCCTCACATAAAGCGGCGTGAATTGGTTCACACCACCCAGAGGACTGTTAATTCCCCCGAACCGACCCACTGGGTTTGAAACAGAGTCCGGGTCGAACGTATTGGAACTCAGGCGCCCACGATAGTTGCCCGAGCCGTCATAGAGTTTGGGGGCATTTGTTGCGAAGGGATTGGTCCACGACTTGTTGCTGAACTGGCTGCCATACTGGGAGAAGGGATTCATGAGCCCGTCTGCCTTGAACTGACTTCCTGCTCCGAAGGGGTTCGCCAACGAATTCGGGTGGAATCGGTTCCCTCCCGATATCGATGGTGCGGCTGATAGGCCGGTATATGGTTGGTATGGTTGATATGGTTGAGTGGAGGGGATGGCTGGGAACGGCGTGGTAAGAAGGTTGGAAGTTCGGCTGCTTTGGCGGTGAGCCGCCATTCCTGGATTTAGCGGCGCGACAGGCGATGAGTATGTTGGGAGTTTTGGAAGTGATGTGGCGAAGTTCCTGTACGCTGCCGCTGCGCTAGAGGCTGGCAGTGACTGATAGCCAGAAGGAGCATACCCCGAGCCGGTGGAGGCATAGCCGGGGGCAAAACTTGTGACCCCAGGCGCAAAGGATGTTCCCGGAGACGGCGTACTTTTTGCATTGTTCGCGGCGGCAGTGGCGATGACACCGACCACCGCGGCGGCACCGATGATCTGGCCCCAATTGACTTTCTTCTTCGCTGGGCTCGTCGCCACAGTGCTTGGAAAGGCGGTGGATGGTGAAGTCCGGTGGGCTCCTCCGGGCGGCGTCGCACAGCCGACGAGAGCGACGGCCAGTAATGCCGAGAATAGGGTAAGGGTTAGTTCTCTCATAATTGCTCCTGAAAATATTTTAGCGAATCTGGACCACGTCCACGGCCTCATCGGTACCGTCTACTAGCATCGAGATGCCGTAGCCGTTTTTGTACAGGATGACGTCCGGGCTGTATTCGTAGGTGTAATCGTAATGATACGCAGACTGCTTCCAAATTGTGCCGCCAACGAGTTTGACCACAGTATCACCGTCCCAACCCTCGAACTCGCCGGCGATACTCGTTTTTAATGCGGCGCCGGACAATCGCTTGGCCTCAACCATGTCGTCCTCATTGACCAGCTTGGCACGATTGAAGCCGTTGTGGATGACGGTCACATCTTCAAACCGCATCCAGAATGCTGCGTCCATGCGATCGAACCTGTCCACTTGCCACAGTGAGTTGTCGCTCAGAATGAAAAACCGACCCCGCGAGATATTTTCTCTGACCATCAAGGTTTCCGAAGAGCCCCTGCTTGAAGAACTTCCTGCCGAGGCAGATGACCGAAGCATCGGCGAGGTGGGCGCTGGTGGGGTGAAAGCTGGCGAGGTGAACGCTGGCGGGGTGGATGATGAGGATGTCGGGAGTGCAGGGAACCCGGTCGGCGCTGCTGGTGCGGGAGTGGGGGGAATCGGTACCTTCAGCGGGCTGACAAATTCTGGCTTTGGCGGACCGATTGGCACGATTGGCCTCCCATTCGCATTTGGAAAAGCTGGCGGGATCTGCGTGGCACACCCTGGCAGGAAAATGGTCAGAACGAATGTGATGCAAAGGCACCGCAAAAAGTTTAATGTCATAAAGCCTCCTTTTTTTGACCGTATGCAGAGCGAGCCGGAATGTTCAACATGTAACGAATACTCATGTCTCCGTCACCTCGCCAATGTCCTGGTAGGCATGCTTGCATGCCTCGGTGCAATAGAAACAATCAGGGCATTTCAATTTTCCACAAATACAGGTTTTATGAACGCCGTAGACAAGGGGTCTGAAGCCGCATGGTCCCTCTTCATCCCGTCCGCCACAATAGGCGAGAATTGTTAGCGTTGAGTTCTCCTTTCGGCCTTGAAGAACACCAGCGGCATTAAATCGGTATCCTTTAAAGTTTTCATCGGCGAGAACTTCACGATACTTCCACAACGTTTCCAGAGTGTCGCAGAACTTCTCAATGATGTCCAACGGGTCAAGCGTTGCAAAAGGGAACCTGTCTGCCAGAAAAAAATCTTTATAATTTGCCGGCGAAAAGCCCGAAATGGGCGTCGATATCGAAGAGATAAAATGTGTCAGGATGTTTAGGAAAATGAGTGGGAGCGCAATTCTCCTATAGGACTCGGGTGCAGAAAAATGATTAATAAAAGACGCCTTCCATGGAGGAAGAGACTCAAGCCAATCATTTGGGAGATGGCGAAAGCTAGCAATAATAGCTGATAAAAAACGATCAATCTCTGAGGGTTCTTCTAAAACGAGCTCCATGTCTTCCCATATCGGAAATTTCTCGTCCGGCAATTCAGAAAGTTGTGTAAGTAACTCATTTCGTATTTTATAGAAAGTATTGGAATAATCAAATAACCAAGGCGGTAAGAATTTCTCAGACCGTCCTTGCCGCGGCAATGTGAGCATGATGTTTGACTTTGCCGCGAAATGCCTTCCCATCCCACTAACGTGCTTAGGGTGGACAAACCCTAGAAAGATGAGCGGGTCGCCGGAGGTTTCGACGAATGGAGACAGAACCGCGGCAATCAGGACATCCTCGCTCCGGGTTTTCTTGAATTTTGGAACGCAATGTTCTCCGAAGGCACTTTGCTCCGAAGTGCGCCTCGCATTTTTTACATCAATAAGGCGGCTAACCGGTTCTTTCATGATGCGCAAATCTCCCTTTTTCCAATCCATACTTTCGGGCTGGAGCTGTAGAATGGCGACATCTTCCACGCTCAAACCTAGCCCCTCACAGTATTTTGCAACAAATACTTCTGCCCGACGAGCTGACTCCATCTTTCTGACTTCGGTCTCCTGTGACGGATTCGCGCACCATCTTAGTGCTAATTCGCGATCCTTGTCTGTGAGTGCAATGTTTTCTGGGTTTGCAAAAACACTATTCTCATAGGGGAGGTATATTTCAGCAATTTTTGCTGTTATGTTAAAAAAGCGGTCAAAGTGCTTTAATATGGCCTCCCGTTTCACGTCGTTCGGTGCCGCTGGCCACAAGGGTCCACGATAGATCAGAAGTTCCGCTAATTTTGGGACAAACCGCCACAAAGAGGAATGGTCCGACTCAGAGCATTCTTGCACGCGCCGCAGAAGGTCGTTGTGAAATACGGGCGTCAAAGCAGCTCCGTGTATCGAAAGAAGTTCCTGAAGTACCTCGGGGTAGATAAATTTGCCAACGAACTCAATTTTGAGATTCTCGAACTCTTCCAATATTTCCACGAAAACTCTTGGGCTTGTCAGTGTGAAATATACCTTCCGAAGGCTTTGGTCCGCCCGGATGAAGCGGGTTACAAATTCTCGACGAAAGTCCTTCCTGGACTGCAGCATCAGATGTCTTTCTGAGAATACTTCCCTGAATAGATCCGATGAAAGCCCATCGGGGATATTCTCAAATTGCAGGGCGCTATGATCTCGGATTAGGTTCACGAAGAACTCCATTCCCGCAAGACCAATCACCTTTTCCTGCTCCGATGTAGCCATTTCTTGATAGCGACTTAGCATGTCTTTTTGAAAAGCTGGCTTGTCTTTTATTTCCGACTTCATCAGGTGGCGAAAAAGTCTTAGATACGCTTTTTTGTGAAAAATCGAAATATCGACTACTCCATTTTCAAGCCATCGAACCGCGATTTCAATTCCGACCAATTCCAATGCGATGCGTTGATTCCCAGCGTCGGTTTGCTGGACGTGTGGGCGAAGTTTTTTTGTCCATGCACGTGGCAGGGGTTTTTCAGATGGCCAAATTTCATAGAGAAGCGGCAAGATTGATGGGCCTGGAATTTTCCCTCCGGCACTAAGGTATGAGGTGAGTATATACTCCAGATCCTCTTCAGGCACCTTTTTCAGTGTGGCAGAAAATTTTGCATCATCTGCAGATTCAAGCGTTTTCCATATCTCCATTTCTGGCCAATGGCAATGACTCGCCATTCTCGTAAGAAATTCAGAAGGTTGTTGGGAATAAATAAGAGACACCTGATCTCGCCCTCTGGTCATTGCAACATAGAGCTTGAACGCATCACGCCAGTGTTCCGACTCTGGGTGCTTCGGCACAGGGAATTGATTAGCATCCAAGCCAATGATGACAATCAAGCTAAATTCGAAGCCCTTTACCTCTTCAATCGGTGCCACAACGACCCGGTCCGGGGACTCGAGATATCTCCCGTTTATCATGGCTGCGTTTATTCCGTTTGGTTTTTCGAACACAATTCGCTCAACCGCTAAAGGATGGTCGGCGTATCCAGCCGTAGTCGCGATGCAGGTCGAATATGGAGAGTGCCCCCCGGCGAGCCACGCTTGGACCTCACTCCAGGCAGTTGCAATCACGTTCTGGGCCCTTTTTATAAGCGGCTTAGCCGTTTGCCGCACCGCGTATTCAGGCTTCAGTTCCTCGACCTCCACTCCCAATGCATTCGCGTCCTTGCGGTACGGTTCGAGCAGCGCGAATGCAGCCTCCAGAATTTGCCTGCTATTGCGGTAATTCTTGAGGATGCTTATATACCGTGCAGTCCCTTTGTCGAGCCCGGCCTTCCTTAGCGTCAAAAGTTTGGGAGTTACTTTTTGAGAAAGGTCGCCGGCGAGGAATAAATTATCTGGCTTGTTTAAATACACCATATTTCGGATGAGAATTATATCTAGACTGCAAAAATCCTGGAACTCATCGATGAGAAGAGACCTGAACCGAAGCCTTTCGGGGATGGTGGCGGTTACAAGAGCTTGCGTGAGTCCCATTTGGTCGCACATGTCGCCAAAGATCATATACTCCTCATAGATCCGAAGCAGGCTCAGTAGATCGCGTCGGTGGTCTCGTCGAAATGGGACCCCCCGTCCTTTTCGCTTCATTTTGGGGTATTCTTTATCTCGAGTTGTCACCACGAATTCACTGCGAATCAACATAAGTTCATCTTCAATGTACCCTGCAGCATCCTTCACACCCTCCCATTGCAAATATTTCGTTAAACGCGTTTTTGCGCTTCCCCAGCGATTGACAGCCTCTGCAAGGCAATCTGAAAGGGTTTCCTTGCTGTTAGGGTCGAATTGGTTGGCAAATCTGTGCGGGTCGGCAGCTTCTGAAAGAATATGTCTTGCAAACGGGTGGTCACTTCCAAAGGCTTTCTTGATTTGTTCGAAGTATTTTGTGGCTCCTACCTCCTTGAGTACGAGCTGAAAATACTCATAAAATGCAAATACGTTTATTTGCGATAAGAGCTGAGGATCGACAAGTTGCTCCACCATCTCACGGATCAAAACGGCCAAATTCTCATTGAGTGTGAGAATGCCAATCCGTTCACTCGGGTATCGTTTTGCCAGCGCTTGAGCGCGATGTATTAAGATGCATGTTTTTCCGCTACCGGAAACCCCTTGAAGCACGACAATTCGGTCCTCGTGGCTATCGACAATTTTTTGCTGATCCGGATGCAAATAGAGCATCCAATCCTGCAAGGCACCTGGTTTTAAAAGCGTTTTGAGCAAATGATCCGGTATTTGCGTCACCGTATCCGCATTTGCCGAGTTTTCCTCGGGGAACGTTTCGACGGCGCCTTCTTGGTTCAGTGGAGTCGCATCACCTTGAAACAGCCCGAGGCGAGCCTCGGCTTGCTCTCTGTCTCCTGCTCGAAGGTGGGAGAGTAGGTCACGAAGAAACGCCTGGACTGACTGATCTTGGATTGATTCCAGCACCTCTTCTATTTCCGTTTCACTTGAATTTGTGTCCAACCCAAGAAGTGCTTTCCTCACGAGTGGGATCGGAACTAAGGTCTCAAGGTCGGGTACGAGGAAATCTGAAAGATGTGAGGACGTTGACTCCGCGTAGGGATCTTGCGGCTCTACTTCTTCAACACCCTCCCTCGTAGTGTGCAGGTGCCCCCGCTCATCCATTGTCACCCGAAGGCCCTCGTGGCTATCCATCCAGCCTTCTTCGTTCGCTTCTAAGCAGGCATGGCATACATATACATCTTTGCCACCGAAGACCGTGATCAGTGTAGTGTTGCCGAAGGTATATAATCGGCTTTCCTCGATTTTTGAATGCTCACGGTAGGGCTCATTTTCGAAGGAGTCTGGATGCTTCTGCCATTTGGATAGTTTTTCTTTAATCGCCTGGGCACCTTGCTGGGCCTGCCCCCCAGCCATCACTAAGTCCTGAATCGATGCGGTGAACCCAAGGACTTTTAAATAGAGAAAGCGTCTTTTCCGCACCTTCGCTTTTGCCACTTTCCCTTCCAAGGCATTGGCAATTGAATTGACCGACTGGCCCGTAAGCCGATACCTCTTACTTGCCCCGGGAACAATAGAGCGCACATCATTATCTCGGCAGATTGTGAGCCATTTTTGAACTTTTGGCGGAACATTCGTTGGTGGAGTTATCGACTTTCCGAAACAGACCGCTGCCCGTACCAAGATATTTTTTGCTTCTTGGCTAGCAGCTAAGGCACGTTGGTTCTGCTTCAACCATCCTATGACTGAAAATCTATTGGAGCGAACTTGGGCAAACGGGTTGATTTGATTGCCTCCACGAATCTCATATCCATCTGCCGTCCACGGTCCATTTTCCGAAAATTCGATCTCCCCCCCCATCGCTTTAAATTCGATCACCACGATTCCGGCTTGGCAGATCAGGAGAGCGTCTATTTCGCTGCCGGACACGAAAACGTTGCCCAGCAGGCGCATTACACCCCCGCTTTTCTTTGCATGCTTTTTTAAAGCCGAACTCAATCGGTCAAATGCATCCTTCTCATGCGGGTATTGGTACGCTGAGATTATTTTGGCATTTAGAGGCATGCCGTTATTCGACGTACCCGATCGACAGAGGTTCCAAGAGGCCAATGACAGCCTCACGGGCGGCCTGCGCGTCTTTCAGTTTAAAGGCTTTGCTGTGGGCGGCGGGGTTGCGCCAAGTGGTGGCGATGTGGTCGAGGGCGGTGGTGGTGTCTTTGTCAAAAAGGATGGCGAGGTCTTGGGATTCGAGCCATGAGGCGAGTTCGGCGACGAGGGGGACTTTGGTGGCGGTTTTGCCGCGGCAGGTGTTGAGCACGAGGGTCATGGTGCCGAGCTCGAGGGGTTTGACCTTTTCGATGTAGTTGAAGAGTCGGACGGTTTTGCTGGCGAGTTGTTTGTTTTCGGGGCGCTGGATCAGGGTCTCGCGGTCGGGGTGTTCGGCCATGTGTTTGTGGAAGGCGCCGAACACGGCTTCGAACAGGGTGATCTCGAGGGCTTTGCAGTAGGCCATGCAGGTGGGGGCGAAATCGAGATTGTC